>Ga0326727_10013179_pt1 | contig 18503 bp, 14 predicted proteins | sample MB2enrmetagenome_FD_207643 | JGI IMG/M metagenome (GOLD analysis project Ga0326727, IMG submission 207643) | Lab enriched peat soil microbial communities from McLean, Ithaca, NY, United States - MB29MY | ecosystem: Environmental > Terrestrial > Soil > Wetlands > Peat | place: USA: New York...
GACACGGTGATCGAGCCGGGCGTGCGCCTGTTGGGACAAACTCGCCTGGGCCGCGACTGCCACATCCAAAGCTATTGCACCATCACCGATTCATCGCTCGCCGATCGCGTCACGGTGCGGCCGTGTTCAGTTATTACAAATTCTCAGATTGATTGCGGAGTCACCATCGGCCCCTTCGCGCACCTGCGGGAGGGCGCTCTGATTGAGGAGAACGCGCGCATCGGCAACTACGTGGAAGTGAAAAAATCGCATGTCGGCCGGGGCAGCAAGGCGCTGCACCTCACCTATCTCGGCGACGCCACGTTGGGCGAGAACATCAATATCGGTGCAGGAACCATCACCTGCAATTACGACGGCGTGAAGAAAAACCCCACCATCATCGAAGACGGCGTTTTTATCGGCAGCGGCAATATGCTGGTGGCCCCGGTGCGCATCGGCCAGGGGTCGTTTACTGCGGCGGGCTCCACTATTACCGAAGACGTTCCGCCCCAATCCCTCGCCTTGGCGCGCAGCCGCCAAGTCACCAAGCAGGGCTGGGCCAAGGAGCGCGGCCAGCGGCGTGAGGATTGACGATTGTCGATTGCCGATTGCCGATTGCCGATTGAAAAGGCCGAAACTCGAAATTCGAAAATCGAAATTCGAAACTGGAAACTAGAAAATCGAAATTCGAAAGCGGTGATCCTCCTCCGAGTTTCGATTTTCGAATTTCGAATTTCGATTCTCCAGTTTCCATTTTCCAGTTTCCAGTTTCCATTTTCGCTTTTCCCCAATCGTCAATCGTCCATTGGCAATCGACCATCACGGAACAGCGCATCGACCTGCTGAAGGTCAGCCTCGGTGTCAACGCCAATCGTGTCATACGGCGTCTCAGCCACCGTGATAGAAACGCCATTCTCGAGGAAACGCAGTTGATCCAGCTTCTCCGCCAACTCGAGCGAGGATTGTGGGAGGGAATGAAACAGCGCGAGCGCCGCCCGCGCGTAAGCGTAGACTCCCAGGTGCTTGTAGTACTGAATCCCGCCTTGGCCGTCGCGGTCATAAGGGATGCGGTAGCGTGAGAAGTAAAGCGCCCGTCCGGAATGGTCGGTGACCACCTTAACATTGCTCGGATCCTGCGCTGCCGTCGCGTGCATGGCCACTTTGAGGGTGGTCACCTGGACCTCTCCGCGCAGGAAGGGCTCGAGCAGCAATTCGAAATGCGCCGGGCGCAGCATCGGCTCGTCTCCCTGAATGTTCGCGTAGACCTCCGCATCCGTCCGCGTCATTACTTCATGCACGCGGTCGGTCGGGGAGGGGTGCCGTCCGGTAAGAGTCACGGGAATGCCTTGGGACTCGCAGTACTGCTTCACCTCCTCGTTTTCCGTGGCCACGATGAGATCGTCCAGCAGCGGGGAGCGCCGGGAGTGGTGATAGACCCAATACACCATCGGCTTCCCCGCGATTTCTCGAAGTACCTTTCCCGGCAGCCGGGTCGAGCCCAGCCTTGCAGGGATCACACCCATGATCTTTGGACGCACAGCCATGATCTACCCTCGATTCACATTCCAGGTGGGAAGATAATCGTCCAATTTTGGCCCCTGGTCAATCCACCACTTCCATCTAGCCAGAATTGCAAATCTCACTATAATGTTTATGAAGCTACTCCACTGGGCAAAGCGATGAGACTGGGAATTGATTTCGGCACAACCCGCGTCGTCGTGGCATTCGTTGACGCCGGCAATTATCCGCTGGTGACTTTCGAGACGCCGGACGGTGTCGCGCGCGACTGGTTCCCCCCGCTCGTCGCCATTCAAGGTTCCCGCCGCCTCTTCGGTTGGGATGCCTGGGCCGTTCAGGAGGAGCCCGGCTGGACCGTCATTCGCTCCCTCAAGCGCGTGCTCGGCTCGGCCAGTCTTTCGAGCGAGGTTGAGATTGCCGGCCAGCTTGTCCCGCTGAAGGCTCTGCTGGTCGGATTGTGCTCATCGCTCCGCCAGAGCCTGCTGCAACGTTCCAACCTGCCTGTCCGGGAATGCGAGCCCTTGGAGGCGATGCTGGGTGTTCCTGCCAATGCCAACAGCAATCAACGCTTCCTGACTACGGACATGTTTCGCAGCGCTGGATTCGAGGTTCTCGGTTTGCTCAACGAACCCTCCGCCGCCAGCATCGAGTTTGGGCACCGCCGCCGGGAATCATCCTCCGAAGTCGAGGAGCATATTCTGGTCTACGACCTGGGCGGCGGCACTTTCGACGCTTCCCTGGTCAAACTCTCCGGCCGCGACCATGCCGTGCTCGCCTCGGAAGGAATCGAGTCTCTGGGCGGGGACGACTTCGATGAATTCCTTGCCGAACTCGTCCTCGACGCTGCCAGCGTGGCTGAGGCGGAGCGTGATTCGCTCACCCAGGCTGAGCTCTTCCGCCTGCATGAAGAGTGTCGAGAAAAGAAGGAAGCTGTTCATCCCAACACGCGCTTGATCCATGTGGACCTCGGCAAAGTCCGCCCCGAATGGTCACCGACCATCGTCACCACCGCAGATTTCTACCAGAGTTGCCGCCCCGCCGTGCAAGAAACGATACACGCCGTCGAGAGCCTGATGGAATCGCAGGGCGTGAGCGCGGCCGCCTCCGCCGGCGAGGCGCGCATCGATACGCTCTACGTCACCGGGGGCGCCAGCGAACTGCCGCTTGTCTCCCGCATGCTGCGCGAAGTCTTCGGACGCTCGGTGCGCCGTTCCGCTCAAACGCGCTTTGCCACTGCCATCGGCCTGGCGATTCAGGCGGATTCCGAGGCCGGCTATCAGCTCCGCGACCGCTTTACCCGCTATTTCGGAGTTTGGCGCGAGGCTGAGGCCGGCCGGACCGCCGTCTTCGACCCGCTGTTTACCAAAGGCCTGGTGCTTCCCGGGCCTGATGAACCGCCGCTTGTCCAGGTGCGCTGCTACTCGCCGGCGCACAACATCGGCCACTTCCGCTATCTCGAGTGTGGGCAGCTTTCCGACAACGCGCGGCCCGCCGGCGATATCACTGCCTGGGGCGATATCTTCTTCCCCTTCGATCCGGCTCTCCGCGATGTTCCCGAGCTCAACGATGCTCAAGTGACGCGCACACTCGAAGGCGACCAGGAAATCGAAGAGAGTTACTCCTGCGACTCCAACGGCGCGGTGGCGGTCCGGATCACCAACCTTTCGAGCGGCTATCACCGCGAGTATCGCCTGGGCCGCTGGAACGTCCTCGATCGCCGCGTTGTCCCCGGCCGCTCCCCCAAGCGCCGCCGCACGAAGCGCTCCTAAGCGTGGCAAGTGTTTCCACCCAGGACAGAGCCACCCGCATCCCACAAAGCAGGGTCGCGTCAAAGTCCCCGAAGGGGAAGATCCCAAAGCGGCTCTGCCGCCTGCTTCACACCTAGGAGACATCCGCATGAATCGGAGTTCCTACAGAAGTGGTGACGGACTCAATTCGCCGGACACTCTCGCGTCGAATAAGTTCAGTCGGGATGGTGAGTTGTTGAGGTGATAGATTCGGTTCCTGGATCCGCCGCAAGGTGAATTCCGCCAGGTGGCTGCCCATCTCCTTGGGAAACTCGCGTGCCGTGGTAAGTCTGGGATGAAGCAGCTCGCCCAGGGTGTCATTGAATCCGGCAACGCTGATATCATCCGGAATGAGAATGCCTGATTCTTGAAGCGCCTGGTAAACGCCGGAAGCGACCTCGTCGTTTCCCGCAAAAAGAGCGGTTGGGCGCTCCCCAGCGGCAAGGAGTGACTTCACGGCGAGATAACCAAGTTCCCGATCCTCTGATCGTATTTCGCTGAAACGAGGTTCCAACCCGGCTTCTTTCATCATTTGGCTGTAGCCTTGGGCGCAACGCGCAAACCAGGGTAGGCGCTGGTTTCCAATGAACCAGATCGCGCGATGCCCCTGCGCCAAGAGGTATTGAGTCACCCCTGCAGATCCGCGCACGTCATCGCTGATAACACAGTCGAATTCCTCGGGGCACCATTCGCCAACGATATTGTTTCCAGCAACTGAAAATGGAATTCGCTTTTCACGAAGCGCGGAAAGAATGCTGGCCGAATGCGTGCCGGTGAGAATCACACCGCTTACGCGGTTTGGCCTGGTCAGCGCTTCGGGGAGCCGCAAATTTGCCGGAGGGGCAGAGAGGTCGCATCGAAAGGAAATAAAATGCAAGTCCCAATTGTGTTGTGCGCAATAACCTTCAGCACCCAGCAGGATGCGGCCCTGAAATTCGTTCACCGAATCACGGTTACCCAAAACAAAGGCGATCGCACGATTCTTGCGAGTGTCGATGAGGTCGATGCCGAGCTTCGTTGCCGCGGCAAAGACAACCGCCTGGATTCCAGGATCGACCTGAGGATTCCCATTGGCCACGCGAGAGACTGTCGCGGAGCTGACTTTTGCCAACCGTGCTACGTCGCGGAGGGTAGTCCTATTCTTAGCCATACTCGTAGATTATGCCACAGGATTGTTCTCGGCGGAAGTCGTCGATTTCCATTGTTCCAGAGACGTTTCACAGAATCGAGAAGCTTTCACGGCATTTATGCGGACAATGTACCAGGCGGCACGCCAGTTGAGTGTGCGGATCAGGCGAACCTGTAGCTCGCAGGAACTCTTGACTCACTCTCGCCTTCGCTGACCTCGGACAATCCGAGCTCAACCTCGGCGGGGCCGAAATCAATGTCCAACCTTTGCTTCACCGCCTCCGCGGCAGGCCACGCCAATGAGCGGCCGCTGGCCACGCCTCGCTGCCTCTCCATCGGCTCCGATCTTCAGGCCAAGATCGTTCAACAGTCGTCCTCCAAGGAATAGCCTCGTACCAACCGCTTATCTGTGAGTCAGGTAGCGCGATCTTAAGGCGACTATGGAACAGCTCCCCTTCCGCGCTCAATCGTTCAGTTTCCGATTTATAAGAAATATTGCTCACTATATAGAAACTTCTTGACATCCCTGGAAGCATTCTGGTAGCTTGCGCTTCATGATGCGGAATCTGCTGGAGGGAGGGAGTGGAATGATCAGACACGAACATTCGTTCCGTATTCTTGCTTATCTATTTGTTTTCCTGATGTTTACGCCAATCCACGCGCTCGGGCAAGGATTGGATACAGCCCTGGTGCGGGTCAGTGTTACCGACCCGAGCGGCGGATCTATTCCCGGTTCCAGAGTGGCGATGACAAACGATGGGACAGGTGTGGAATTCACCTGCGTTACGGATCAGGAAGGAAGCTGTAGGTTTAACAACCTTAAACCTGCTTCCTACACGGCCAAAGTCGTGGCCGACAGATTCAAGACTGCCCGTCGCGAGCACGTCGTTCTGCAAGTTGGGCAGCAGGTCGATCTGGCTTTTGTGCTGGAAATTGGCTCTACGAGTACCACCGTGACGGTCGGATCGGGCGCGCCACAGATCAATACGGTGACGGCCGAGCTCGGCACCACTGTTACGGGCAACTACATACTGGATATGCCGCTTTTTGACCGTAGTCCGAACAACCTGATTTTTCTTGCCCCGGGCGTGACGAACGTAAACGGCGGCGATGTGAATGCTCTGGGCGGCCTCAATTTCTCTTCCAATGGGCAGCGAGTTTTTACGGCGGAATTGCGCCTCGATGGCGCCGTGGCGTCTGTGCCGGAAGGTGGGGAGGGGGGCACGAACAATGTCACTTACAAGCCTTCAGTCGAGGGCATTCAAGAATTCAAGCTGCTGAACAACGGCTATTCGGCAGAATACGGGAGCAATGGTGGAACCGTGATCACCATGATCACGAAGTCCGGCACCAACGAGTTTCATGGAAGCGGATTTTACTTTACTCGCCGTCCGTGGATGGACGCCAATAGTTGGTTCGCCAATGCCGCCGATGAACCGAGAACCACTTACAAACGCGAGGAATACGGGGGTTCCATCGGCGGGCCGATCGTAAAGAAGAAGGCATTCTTCTTCTTCGACTTTGAGCGCGATCAGTTTGACCAGCCCTTCACGGTCGGGGCCATTGTTCCGACGCCGCTCGAGCGGGCGGGAGACTTCTCGCAATCCTATAATCCGGACGGCTCACCGGTGGTAATCTACGATCCCGCGACAGGGGATCCTGTAACAGGTAATCGCCTGCCATTTCACGGTCCCGTAAGTGCGGTAGACACACCCAATGTGATTCCGGCAGGCCGTTTGAACCCACTTGGATTGGCCCTCATCAACCTTCTCCCCCCCGCGAACCAAGTGGTGGATCCGAGCACCGGCGCGAACAATTATGTTCAGAACCTTGCAACCACAGCGCCGGGATGGCAGTTGGATGGAAAGGTTGACTACTTTTTTAATCAAAAGAACTGGCTGAGCGGCCGGTACTACATGAGACGGGAAACGGACAACACTCCGGATCCGTTTTTGTCGCAAAACACGATGGGTCTCTACACCGAAGGAATAACACTCGCTCACGACTGGGCGATTAACCCATCCATGTTGTGGGTGAACCGTGTGACACTGACGCGATACAATACGCCCGAAAGTGTGAAGATGACCGTCAATCCCCTGAACATCAACGGCACGGGGGTAGGCTTCCCTGCCAGCCTCATTAACAATGCGTTTTACAGCGTACCTGCATTTCCCTCCATCGGCTTTGATGATGGATATCAGGGTTTGGACACGGACGCCTGTTGTACCGTCACGAAGGAAACGGATACGCAGTGGTCTTTCAGCTCGATGGTTACTAAGAACTACAAGACGCACATCATCAAGTTTGGCGGCGAGCGCCGTATCTTCCTGAACAACTTCTTTCAACCCAGCAACACGGCGGGAAACTTCTCTTTCGGGGAAAATTATACGGCGCAGAATGTCCTCGGCGGTTCCGGCGCGAACGGAGTCGAAGATGGGAACGACCTGGCTTCGATGCTCATCAACTTTCCAGATGGAGGGGGGGCGGCGGGGAGCGCAACCGATTTGTCGGAAACGCCCGCGGTTGCCAACAAATCCATGGAAACCAACTTCTTCGTTCAAGACGACTGGAAAGTGACCCCAAAGTTGACTCTGAATATCGGTCTGCGCTACGAATGGAGCACGCCATACACAGAGCGGCACAACCGCAATATGTTCACCTGTTTCACATGTGACTCCGGAATCAACGTGCCGCCGCTCGGAGAATGGCCGGGCGGGGAACTTTATGGCACCTCGATCCTTGCGACTCCTCAGCATCGCCACAGCAACGGAGATTACAACAACATAGGTCCCCGCCTTGGGTTTGCCTATGGCCTGAATGATGCGACGGTCATCCGGGGTGGAGCGGGCGTTTACTACGGCCTGAACTTTGCCACGAACTGGCAATACGGCGGACAGGATTGGAACGATAGCGTTCCGTTCTTTGCGACACAGGACGGCGGCTTCACCCAGTACGGATCGATGACCAACCCATTTCCCGACGGACTTAGCTTTCCGCAAGATGGCAAGTATGGGCCGCTAAGTTTGTATGGCTTGGCCGATTACAACCACGCTGGCTTGAGTGTACGGAACGCCGAAATCTACCAATGGAATCTCGGCATCCAGCATCAATTTGCCCGCTCCATAATGCTTGAAGTGAATTATTCGTCGAACCGCAGCACCCACCTGCCGTGGGATAAATCTCTGCGGAGCCAGGATTATGTGAGTGTGGCCAATCGTCTGAAATGCTCCCCGGATAACCCCGCGCTTTGTGGGACAGCCGCTCTGAATGAGTATGTCGACAACCCGTTCCAATACCTGTTCACGCAAATGCCAGGCATGCCGGCGCCCCTGTTCAACGTGCCCACTTCCGAGTACGGCAACCCCCAAATTCCCCGGTTGAATATTCTAAGACCGTACCCGCAATTTGAGGCTCTCTATGGTTATACGCCATTTAGCGCCAACTCGACTTACAATTCCCTGCAAGTGCGGTTTGAGAAGCGTTATTCGTATGGGTTGAGCTTTACCGGCAACTACACCTACTCGCACCAGCTTTCTGACTCAGACACCGGAGCAAACCCAGGACTCGGCAGTAACCTGGCCAGTTTTAGTGCTGTGCAAGACAAGAATAATTTGAAGGCGGAATGGGCTATATCCGCCAATGACACGCCAAATCGCTTTGTGATTGCCGCAACGTATGAACTGCCCTTTGGCCGAGGGAAAGCCCTTGGGAAGGATATGAATAAATATCTTGATGCGGTGGCTGGAGGGTGGAAGGTCGGCAGCTTTGTGACCGTGCAGTCTGGCCAACCTCTCGCCATCCGGATGGCCCACAACCGCATTAGTGGCGGTTCGCAGCGACCCAATTTGATTGGCAATCCTTGCACCGGTCTTAGCCCCGAGGACGTGCTGAAAGGAGGGGGTTCTTATCTTAACTGGGCTGCGTTTGCCAATCCCGGAGACGAGGAGGACGGCAACACGCCGCGCACGCTCTCGTCCTGCCGATCGGACCCAATCGGAAACCTGGACGCAAATGTGTCCAAGAGTTTCCGGTTCCGCGAGCACATGACACTCGAGCTGCGTGGCGAGTTTTTCAATGCCTTCAATCATCCCAACTTCGGTTCCCCGAACGGCTCATTTAACCCGTCCTCTGCCGGGGCATTCGGCTTATTTCAGAATAGCCAGCCGAACAACCAGTGGAGACACGGGCAACTGGGCCTTCGAGTAGAGTTCTAATTACCTTTTGGGAGTAAGATCGGGTCTGCCACCGGGAGGCTGCGGTTCATGTTCACCGCAGCCTCCTGGCATGGCCTCTCAATACGTGTTGTTGCAGATAAGCACGAGGGAGCTCACATGAGACGTAGAGAGTTTATCGGTATTGTCGCCGCGGGACTGGCAGCCCGCTGGCCACTTCTGGCGAGCGATTCGCCCACTCCGCGCCGGCGTGAGAATTTCAATTCAGGATGGCTGTTTCGACGGCAGGCGCATGGGGGCGGCGCACTCGGATCGTTCGATCGCAATTCGCTGCTCGGCTCGGAGGTTGAGCCCGAGTTTCTTCAGGCGACACAAGCTGCGTATTCCGATTCCACGTGGGAGCAGATTTTTCTGCCGCACACCTGGAATGCGCATGACGCCAGCGATGAAATCGCCGGCTACTTTCGAGGCATCGGCTGGTACCGGAAGCATTTCGTCCTGGGTGAGGAACTGCGCGGCAAGCGAATCTCTCTGGAATTCGAAGGAGTCAATCAGGTATCCGAGTTTTGGCTGAACGGAAGCCGCTTGGGCGAACATAAGGGTGGATATACCAGTTTCGAATTTGATGTAACCGAACTGGCACAGTTCGGATCGGCGGGCAATGTTCTGACCGTGAAGGTCAATAATCTGTATGACCCGAATATCGCGCCCACGATCAAGACGGACCTCACATTTTACGGCGGGATCTACCGGGACGTGTGGCTGCGGGTCACTGAGCCCATCTACTTATCTACAGTGTATTGGCGAACGCCCCATGTCAGTGAATCTTCCGCCTACGTGGATGTCTATGCGGCGGTCGGAAATCCAGATCGGCGCACGGGAAGTTTCAGAATTCTGGTGGAAGTTCTGGATGCGGGTGGCAAGGTGGTTGGGTCAGTGTCATCCCCGGTCGATGCCATGGTCATCAACCAGCGAGAACTCACGACCCGGAGGATTCGAGTGTCAAATCCTCGCCTCTGGTCACCAGACTCTCCCAACCTTTATTGCCTTCGCGCGTCACTCTTGGAGGGAGATCGCGTATGGGACTCACTGGAAACCCCGCTGGGATTGCGCTGGTTCGGCTTCGACGCGGACAAGGGATTTTTCCTGAATGGCAAACGATTGCAGTTGCAGGGAACTACCTGGCATCAATCGTATCCCGGCATGGGTGACGCACTGCCGAATTCACGGCACTACGCGGATATGTTGGGAATTCGCGAAATGGGCTGCAATTTCTTCCGCACCAGCCACTACCCTCATGACCCGGCCGTGATCGAAGCCTGTGATCGTCTCGGCATTCTGGTTTTGGAAGAGCTATTCGTCGGCGAAGAGGTTGAGAACACGCCGGCATACTTTGAAATTCAGGCCCAGACCGCGAAAGAGATGATTGAGCGGGACCGCAACAATCCCAGCGTGATCCTGTGGGGATTGTCGGGGGAAGTCGATGATCCGGAAAAGTCCGTGGAAGTGGTCAGGAGGATTCTGCAAAGATATCGCGAGCTTGATCCTTCTCGTCTGGTGACGATGCATGACCCGCGTGCGGAAGGGGTGAAGGAAGTTCTCGACGTGGTTGGGCTCTTCGGCACCTTTGAACAAGATGATCGGGACCACAGGAAATACCTTTCCCGGAAATACCTCATTGAGGAATACTCCGCCGCGGAAATTGGGCGCGGTGTTTATGGCATGGGGCCGGGCAGCGAAGATCGTGGCTGCATCAGTCACGAGAGATTCCTCAGTGAAGTGAACCTGCGCCCATGGATTGCCGGCAGCGTGTTGTGGCATCAACTTGACTACGATGGGGAAGAGTACGATTCCGTGATTCCGCATGTCCTCTCTTTTGGGATGGCGGATTCGTGGCGAATTCCCAAAGACGTATATTACTTCTATCAGAGCCAGTGGAGCAGGAAGCAGATGGTGCACATCTGCGGCCACTGGACTTGGCCTGGTGACGAGGGCAAGAAGAAGTCTGTCAAGGTGTACAGCAATTGCGAGCAGGTGGAACTAAAACTAAATGGACGGTCCATGGGCATGAAAGAGGATGGAAAACACGAAGGGCTGGTGCATCCGCCGCGAGTTTGGGATCTGCCGTACGAGGTCGGCACGCTTGAGGCAATTGGCCGCTCGGGGCCGCAAACGATCGTCGATACGCGGAAGACGGCTGGTCCGCCGGCTGGAATCGTGCTCCGCTCCGATGTCGATCACATTGCTTCGGGTGATCGGGAAAGCCTCGCTTACATCACCGCTTTGGTTGTGGACAAAGACGGGACCGTGGTTCCGAATGCGTATAACACTATTTCTTTCACCTGGTACGGTCCTGGTGAGCTGTTGCCACAAACCTGGGCGGGCTATCCGACCGGGCTCACCTGGAAGGCCGTGGCGGGAATGACGGTCGTGGCGCTTCGCGCCACGGATCGAGTGGGCAGGTGCAGAGTCACAGCGTATTCTCCGGGGCTTGCTTTGGGGCGAGTGGAAACCGCCGTCTCCGCGAAGGGCAAACGGGACGAGATGGAGTACAGATCAGGGGCAGATGTGTACAAATAAGGTCTTGGGACGAAGGGTCACCATGAAAGAATCTAACCGGAAATTTCAAGTTGGACCTCTTGCTGTCTGCGTTTACGACACGAAAGAGGCGCTCGGAAGAGAAGCCGCCCGAGAGGGCGAAGCCTTCATTCAAGAGGCGATCCAGAAATACGGGAAGGCGCGCCTCATATTTTCTGCGGCAAATTCCCAATTGGATATGGTGGCGAATCTGACTGCATCATCGGGTATCGATTGGAATTCGGTCGAGGTTTTTCACGTCGATGAATATGTGGGTCTTTCATTATCACATCCGGCGAGTTTTGGCGGATGGCTAAAGCGCAACGTTGTTGACAGGGTGCACCCCGCGAGGGCCTACTATCTTGCGGGCGATGCGAAAGATAGAGAGAGCGAATGCCAGCGGTATGCGGAGCTCCTGTCCCTGGGGCCTATAGACGTTTCTTTTCTCGGCATCGGTGAAAACGGCCATATTGGCTTTAACGACCCGCACGCGGCGGATTTTTCTGATTTGCAGACTGTGAAAGTTGTCACCCTCGATGAGCGGTGCCGCCTTCAACAAGTTGGAGAAGGTCACTGGCCAAATCTGTCTAGCGTCCCAACGCAAGGGTTCACCATCACCTGCCCCGCGCTGGTGAATGCATCCCACATCATCTGCTGCGTGCCGGGGCCGCAAAAAGCAGAAGCAGTACGCAACACTCTGGAAGGACCGATTTCCGTGGTGTGCCCCGCATCTGTGATGCGCACACACACTGATGCCAAACTCTGTCTTGATGTCCATTCTGCGTCTCTGCTCTCGCGGAAAGATCGGTTCTGAGCTGTTATGGATTCGCATCCATTCTGGTGGTCCCCTTTGAGTCTGTGTGAAAACTCCATTTCTCGGCCTTTTCCACCATATGCGTCATTGAATCTGCGTTTGCGAAGACGCGAAATCTGAGGTTTTCACACAGACTCCCCAAGTGCAAGCGCGGGCACGACAATGCCAGGAGACGTTTCGCCGGCTTAGCACCTTCTTTGATACTGATTGGAATGTGTCAAGACACGGGCCAGTACCCAGCGCAGACCTGCTGTTTAGGTCTGCGGGTTTTCGGGGGTGGCCTTGCACGCCATGACGACAACGGGTAAATTATCGCCATGTCATGCCTGCGCCGGCCATTTCTTTACGACCGCTACATCTTCGGCTTTTTCGACCGCGCCCTGCGGTCGGTGAAAGAATACAACGAGACGGTGGAATACCTCCACCTGAACCCCGCGCGGCGGGGCTTGGCGACACGGGCGACAGATTGGAAGTGGTCCAGCGTGAATGAGTACGCCGGAGTGAGCGGCGAAGAACAGGAGCGACGCTGCGGCCTGCGTATCAACCGGGTACGCCTGCCGGCCGACGAGAACACCCGCATCTGAAGGCAGAACCGCAGACCTTGGAAAGCAGGTCTGCGCTACTCGCTGCAGCGAAGCTCTGGAGTGCGGCAGCTTGCTGCCGCTTTCCGTGCGCGAGCTAGCTCGCCGGAGGAGATGGCGAGCCACGGCCAGCAAGCTGGCCTCAGCGAAAGCGGCAGCAAGCTGCCGCACTCCAGAGCTTCGCCGTCCGACTCGCAACTCTGGAGTTTAACCGTTCGACTCTGTGTGCCTTGACTTCCCGCGGGTGGCGCATACGTCCCGACGGTTTTTTTGTCGGGATGTATGCGCCCCAACTGGGCGTATCATCACCGCCTGTCCACGCAGATACACTATTACGGCCTAAACCACCTGCGTTATTTGACCAAAAGCACCTATCGACACGCCCGCTTGTATGATTCCGAGCGGTGAAGCGGGGGTTGGTGAAGGAGCCCGGCGATTGGCCGTGGTCGAGTTGGAGGTTTTATTTCCTGAGGGACGCTTCACTGCTGGCGATGGACAGAGTGCCGTGAGAAGGGGGCGGGGGGCTTAGCGGCGCGAGGGGCGCATACATCCCGACAAAGAACGTCGGGACGTATGCGCCACCCGCGTAACAACCTAGTGGCATGTCGCAGGGACAACGTTACTGCGGATGTGGCGGGTCGGATCGGAATATCTCCACTGGATCTGCCCGAGTTGCTCCATGATGCGGCCGACTCGGGCTGACAAGCCCATGGCTACTTTCTCGGCTCATACCGCATCGCCACCGCCCCCGAGCCGAACTCCAGCCGGCTCACGAGCCTCAAGTCGACGGGCTTCGATAGCCCCGCGAACAACCTCGGCCCGTGGCCCGCTAGCCTCGGATGCACCACGAACTCGTACTCATCGATCAATCCCAGCTCCGCCAACGCCTGCGGGAGCTTCACGCCGGCCGTGAACAGTCCCTTGCCCGGCTCCCGCTTGAGCTGCTGAACGGCCTTTCCAAGATCCCCGCGCACGAGCTCGGCGTTCCAATCGACCCGGTCCAGTGTGCTCGACACGACGTACTTCTTTGCCGCGTCGATCGTCCGGGCGAAGGGTTCCATCCAATCGGGCCTCGCTCCCGTCGGCGCCGGCGGCCGCCACGCTGCCTCCATCATTTCGTAAATCACCCGGCCAAAGAGGAGGCCATCGGCCTGCTGAAGGTTCTCGACGGCGTGACGATGCAAGTCTTCGTCCGGGAGAATTACACGATGATCGCAGCACCCGTCCAATGTAACGTTGATGGAATACCGAAGGGGTCGCATAACGTAATAGTACCACGGATGGGGTAGCCCGGTACGGCGGTACCGCACGACCTGTTTATGAGATGACTTCTAGTGTGACCCACTACCGAAAGGGGTCTGCACGGTAAGGCTAGAGTTCCTGCCCCTTTCCTACCGATAAAATCTCAACAACCTAGTTCGTTTCAACTTGGTGAAACTTGCTCCCGGTCAACATGCTCTGACACAGCCGGCGTCGCTTTTCCTGTCAAACGGCTTAAGGCGCGTCGGCTCTTCGGTCAGAAAATGATAGGGGCAGAGCCGTCTCCGATCAAAGTGAACGGCGCCCAGTAGACCGGTGAGCTATTGGCCGGCGTTTGGAGATAATGGAGTTTCGCTTGCCGAAGCGCGAAGGCTTTATCTTGCCCTTGCGCCAGGTGCGAGTAGAAAGCCTTCATCAAAGATTCCGTCGCGGAATCTTCAACATCCCACAGCGCTCCGACGACACTTTTGGCGCCCGCGAGAAGGAACGCTTCCGCCAGACCATCGATCCCCTCTTCACCTTCGAGCTTTCCGTTCGCTGTATCGCAAGCTGAAAGCGTCACCAAGTCGGCCGATAAGGAAAGCTGAGTGATCTCTTGAAACTCAAGCAGGCCGTCGTCACCGGAATTGGGATCGCGCCCCAAAACGAGTGCCGCTCTATCAGGGAACTGCGGATCGGATAGCCCCTGGACCGCAAAGTGAAGGATTCTGAAATTGCCGAGGGGCTGGGATTTGAACTTCGATTCTGTCGCGTCTGGGCCCAGGAGAGCCAGGCTGCGGTCAGGGTGATTGAGGGAGAAATGGGCGCACTGTCAGGTACCTCTTTCCCCTTGGGAACGGCACCACAAACGACCACGGGGTACCCGGCCCTGGCCCTCATATTCCTCAATCTTGCGCGCGGAGGATTTCCGATCGTGCGCTCAGAAGCTGAAAGAGCCTTTCTGCCAAGGGTGTTACTCTCTAGCCTTCTGGGCGGGTGCTTCACACCGCTAGCTTCGCTCGCCGTCATTGTGGCGTCGGCATCGTCGGGGCTGATCCTGTTACCTCCAATCGCACTTTTCACTTGACATGCAGCTTATGATAGCCTAGAATGATGGTGATGGGAAGAAAAGCCAGGGAGGCCAACGGCGGAGGCAAGGCGGAGAGAACAAGATGCGCATCATCGAAAGCGCCGCGCCAACGGAAAAAGATGTTATTTGGAACGAGCGAAGCCAGTATGTTATTGAAAACACAGGACCGAGATTTTCAAAATGCTGAAAACGAACTCATTTTTGAACGCAAGTAAGCGCCATTCGGGCACTAAGAGTGGCAAAAACAGCGCTTGTGTGAATTCGAACTCGAGACGCAACCGGCGAGAAACGCTGCGCCAACGCAAAAAGATGTTATTTAGAACGAGCGAACCCAGTATGTTGTTGAAAATAAAGGATCGAGATTCTTAGAATGCCTAAAACGAACTCTCCAAGAAGCCCCAAATGGCACCCAAACGAGCCTTAAGTGCGCAAAAGACGTCAAACGAACCCGAAAACGAACCCCAACGCGCATCAAAACAGCAACGCCAAGTTGCGAGGCTCTCGCCAAACTCCCCATAGGGGAAGACCCCAAAGCCGGCGGCAGAGCCGTTGTCTTCCCGGCTTTGACGCGACCCTGAGCCGGAGAGCGGTAGTGGGTCAGTTTGCTGTAGCGGCGCTCTCCGAGCACCGGAACTCGTTGAGAATCCAAGACCGGCGGTCAGAGACCGCCGCTACAACATCAAACTGACCCACTACCCGGAGAGCAAGTTTCTTGACACCTCTGAAAAGCGCATGCTAAATTTCCTGTCTTTGACGATGCGCCAAATAGCTCCAAGGGGGGGTGTGCTCTAACCATGGGCGGGATTGCCAGCCAACTCGCTGAACTGTTTATCTCCACCATCCCCACTGTGGTTTTTGTCTTCGTGCTTTTCGTTATCCTCGACCGATTCCTTTTCAGGCCATTAACCGCCGTCTTGAAGAAGCGAGAAGAACTGACCACGGGCGCGATGGCGCGCGCCCGCGAGCAGTCGGTTGCGGCGGAGGAGAAAGCGCGTCAACACGAAGCTGCTTTTCAAGCGGCGCGGCAGGAAGTCTACCGCCAGCGGGCGGCGGCCCGGCGCGCCATGCTCGGGGACCGTGAAGCGGCCCTCAACCGGGCGCGCCAGCAGTCCGAAACAACAGTCCACGAGGCGCAGGCCAGCCTGGCGGCGGAAGTGGCTTCGAGCAAGGAAGAATTGCGGAGCACCTGCCGTTTTTTGGGCGAGGAGATAGCCGAAACGATCCTGAGGCCCGCCGGCAGCGGTGCTGAGGGAGGAGTCGAGTCTTGAGGATTTCTTTGCGCCGCGCTCTGTTCCAGGGGTCCCTGGCCGCCTGCTTGCTGGCGGGCTCGGCTGCTTCCGGCCGCGCTCTTACCCTAAGCCGCAGCGTTGCCTACGCCCGCGCGCCCGAGGGCGAAGCGGAGGGGAAAAAGGAGGGACGCGAGTTAATTTACAAGTTTATTAACCTCGCGATCCTTGTGGGCGCGCTAGCATATTTTCTGAGGAAGCCCGCGTCTGATTTCTTTACCCAACGCTCTCTTTCCATCCGCAAAGGGCTTGAAGAAGGACGGAAGGCTCTGGAAGCATCCCAGGCCCAGCTCGAGACCGTCGAGGAAAAGTTGAGGCGTCTGGAAGAAGAGATTGCGGATTTCAAGGCATCCGCCACGCGCGAAATGGAGGCGGAACGCCAGCGTCTGAAGCTCGCGGCGGCCGAAGAGGCGGAGAAAATTCTGCAAGCGGCGCGCGCCCAGACTGAAGTCGCGGTGCGGGCTGCCAAGCTGGAATTGAAGACCCACGCGGCCCGGCAGGCAGTGGAGTTGGCCGAAGAGATCATTCGCCGGCGCCTCGACGAAGCGGGGCGGAAAAGATTGGTGGCGGAGTTCTTGGAAGAAGTCGAGAGTCGAGAGTCAAGAGTCGAGAGTGGGAACGAACGTCCAAACTAATTTGAAAATGTCGAGTGTCAACAGTCGAGAGTCGAAAGTAAGAACGTTCAAACTGGATGCGCCAGGAAGGGGAAATCCAGAATTCGACTCGTTCCTCTTTACTGTCAACTTTCGACTGTCGACTCTCGACTAGGTTTCCCTTATGCCGATCGTGATTGCCAACCGATACGCTCGCGCCCTCGCCGACGTGGTGGCGGCAAGCGGCGACTACCGCAAGGTGCTCGAGGAGCTTCAGGAATTCGAACGCGCTTACCGCGAGAGCCCGGAGCTGAGAGAAGTATTCGCCTCGCCCGCTGTCGCGATTGCGCAGAAAATGAAAGTGCTGGAAGCGATCGGACAGAGGCTGGGCGCCTCCCCGGTGACGTTGAATTTCCTGCGCGTGCTCCTCGCCAACTACCGAATGCCCTTGCTCGAAGAAGCAGTCCAGGCCTATCGGAAGATCTCGAACGACCGGATGGGAGTAGTGCAAGTTCAAATCTCTTCCGCCTCGGAGCTCTCGGAAACCGAGCGGGAAAGCGTGGCGGCGCGATTCAGGCAATTGACGCGCAAGCGGGTGGAACTCGAATTCCGAATCGAGAGTGGGCTGCTGGGCGGGATGCAGGCGCAGATTGGCAGTACGGTTTATGACGGTTCAGTGCGAGGGAGCCTGGCGCGCATCCGGGAGCAGTTGATGGCGCGGTGAGCAAGAGTCGAGAGTCGAAAGTCAAAAGTCGAGAGTAAGAAGAACGGCGTTGAATCGGTAGGAAGAACCATGCAGCGCTTTACGGACCTCAAAGTCTGGCAGCGAAGTCATCAGCTAACGCTTGAAGTTTATCGAATTACCGTCAACTTTCCGCCAGTTGAGCGTTATGGTCTGATTTCGCAGTTGCGACGAGCAGCGGCTTCCGTGCCTACAAATATCGCCGAGGGATCAAAGCGCCAAAGCAACCAGGAGTATTCGCGATTCCTGAATATCGCCGAAGGGTCGCTTGTGGAGACCGAGTACCTTTTGATGCTTAGTCGCGATTTAGGATACCTAGCGCGGAATTCCTCCGAGGTGATGCTCAACGAAGTTGGTGAAATCGCGCGAATGCTGTCTGGTCTCCGAAAGAGGGTGGGGCTGGTCGCAGCCGCCTAGGAAATCAAAAGTCGAGCGGCGAAACTCAAGAGATCGCGAAGCTCTTGACTCTTGACTTTCGACTCTTGACTCTCGACTCTGGACTCCTTGGGAGAAGCAAGAGTATGCCACAGATTAGAACAGACGAAATAACCAAGATCATCCGAGAGCAGATAGAACACTTCGACCGAGGCGTCTCGGTGAGCGAAGTGGGCACGGTAATCTCCGTCGGTGACGGTGTGGCGCGCATCCATGGTCTGGACAACGTCATGGCGGGCGAATTGCTCGAACTGCCTCACGAGGTGGCCGGCCTGGCGTTGAACCTCGAGGAAGACCGGGTGAGCGCCGTGCTGTTCGGTGATTACGTTAAGATTCAAGAAGGCGACACGGTCACGCGGACCGGACGCATTATGTCGGTGCCGGTGGGCGAAGCGTTGGTGGGGCGGGTCGTGGATGCGTTGGGGCGGCCCACGGACGATAAGGGTCCCATCCTGGCCGACAAGTATCTCCCCATCGAGCGGTTGGCTCCCGGGGTGACGGACCGCATGAAAGTAAACCAGCCCTTGCAAACCGGAATCAAAGCCATTGACGCCATGATCCC
>Ga0326727_10013182_pt1 | contig 18500 bp, 9 predicted proteins | sample MB2enrmetagenome_FD_207643 | JGI IMG/M metagenome (GOLD analysis project Ga0326727, IMG submission 207643) | Lab enriched peat soil microbial communities from McLean, Ithaca, NY, United States - MB29MY | ecosystem: Environmental > Terrestrial > Soil > Wetlands > Peat | place: USA: New York...
GGGCCTGATGATCCTTTGCTAATTCCTCGGGCAGGAACTTGAGGGCCACAAACCTACGGAGTTTGGTGTCTTCGGCCTTATACACCACACCCATCCCTCCGACACCGAGCTTCTCAACGATGCGATAGTGGGAAACGCTGTTGCCAATCATGCGAGGAACCAGCCACTGCGTACCATCCTAGGCCGCGTTTGCAGCTAAGTCAACGCAACAGGACCATCCCTAATTCGCCGATAAGCGACGGGGCCTGGGGGGGGAAGTTAGTGTCGGAGGCGCTGAATGCGTTGGCACAGAGGGAGGGTGGTCGGACTAAAGCGGCGGCGTCCTGGGCCAATTCTGACGCACTGGCGGGCATCCTGCCGTGGCTCCCGGCGAGCGAAGAGCATCTGGCGTGCTGTCGAATGGAGGGAACGTGACCGCACTGGGTGTAGCGAGAGATTAAGACGCGGCGTCCAGGCACCATGATATCACCAGCACTGTTATGGCCTAAGACTCCGGGTCAGGTTTTGCTAGAGCAAATAAAAAGTGCAAATTTTCTGTTGACAAACTGGCCGCGCGCTACTACGTATTGTGGTGTCGGCTTGGATAGCCCCAATTCCTGGCTGTCCACGCCAAACCTAATTGCCGTCGAAACAGGAGGAAAAAATGCTCGAACAGCTGGTGTCCGTTGGTCGGGGAGGCGAGGCGATGAAAACCTTCGGATTTTCGGATGTGCGCGCTGGCCCACGAATCCGCGTCGCCTTGCCCGTGCGGTTGCGATTTGGATGGAACAACTCTCAGGAAGTGAACGCTTCGAGCCTCGACATGTCTGAGCGTGGCTTGTGCGTGCGCCAGCGTGCTCCGCTTCGCGAGGGGATAGAGGTCAAGGCCATTTTCGAAAGTACCCCGGACGATGTCAAGGTCTACCGCGTGGTGTGGGTGCACGAGGCGAAATCCTTCGAGCGTGCTTTTGATATTGGTCTCGAACTGAAACTTTAAGCAACCGATACGAGAGTTAGAGCCGGGCAATCCCACCTATGGTGTCTTGTTCAACCCTGCTAAGAGGAATTTCTGTTTTCATTTTCCGGCCGATCAGTAATACACCCGACCGCCGCTGAACGCAATTGTCAGTCGGGTTGCAGTGCAAGGTGGTTCTACGGGCCGTTGCTTCTTCTCAGGTTGGTCACGATGAATCCCACTCGCGGGAACAGCTCCCCCGGATGATGCTCCCCTTCGAGTACCCGTCGCGATCAACTCAATTTTCGCTAGCGGGTCACTTTCCTGATGGGCGTTTTTCGTTCCGAATCGGGCTTAAGCGGTGGGTCAGGCTGTTATCTAGAGATATTGGTAAACCCTTGGCAGCTACTCATTACTGAAGCCAAGAGCGATCAGAGTCTGTCCCGCTTTCAAGGGAAGTCGTCCCATTTCCCGAGTAGAGTGTTCGTTAGCAATTGGGCTCGATTGCAATTTTCATACACACTAAGTGACCTCTGCAAATCGAAAGCCCTGGCCGGATGGCAATTGCGGGCAGGGGGAGATTAATCACGCGTCTGTCCACTGTACCCACAACATGTACAACCACTTGAAGGAATGATGCTTAAACGCTCCTCGAAGTTCGAATTCGGAGGACCCCTACGCCTCGGAAGGCAAGTGGCCGATCCGATGTTGGCTCGGCCGGTAACGGCACATGGTCAACCCTTACCTCTCCCAGTGCAGGCGCAACACACAGTTCGGGACGGGGCCGCGATCGCGGTTGTATGCTGTCGCTTTACGCCGAGCGCCTAACCCATAGCCGTCTCACATGTCTAAATAATAACCTCCGACCGTGCCCCATTTCGATGACAAGGCAAAGAGGATGAGCTCAAGGCAATACTTAGATATACCAGCCCCCAAGTCGGGACGCGATCGGCGACAGTTAGCTATCCTACCTCTCAAAAGACACATTGTTGGTTCCCGGATGTCCACCAGAAGAAGAACTTGAGCGCGACTTGCGATATGCGCGGCGGCGCGGATTTCACCACCTCTCCAAACGTCGCGTCGTTGATGTTTCCATCAACTGACCCATACCCATCGAACTGGGTATGGTTGAAGGTGTTGAACGTCTCCAAGCGCAATTCGAGCGACTTGCTTTCAGTTAGCTTTGTGACTTTGTGGAGCGCCAGGTCCCAGTTATTAATGCCCGGCCCGGAGAACGGTCTGCGTGGCACGGCGCAGGTAGACTCGACCTCGCACTCAGATGCGGTCCGGGCCAGGAACACAGGGCGCAGACGCAGATGTGGCGCCTGCTCGGCCAGACTTGATCAGAAATAGAATTCGACCGCTACCTGAAGGAGGCGGGGAGCGGCTGCGCTCACGACCCTCCCGAAAGAAGGGCTGCTAATGTTCCCGTTGACGGCTGCAGCTCCATAAAACTGTGCATGGTTGGCCGCATTAAAGGCCTCCACGCGGAATTGAAGCGATTTCGACTCGGTGAGGTGGAGATTTTTCAAAAGCGCAAGGTCGGAATTGGCGATGCCCGGACCGTAGAAAGAGCGACGCCCCGCCGTTCCCATCTGGCCGAGCGGCGGAAGGCTGAACATGGTTGTGTTAAAAGCAGGCCTGCTGTTTCGAGGGTCAGTGTTGATTTCCATGTTGCCGGGGGTGACGTTTGGCGTGTCCACGCCATTGTTGTTGATGCCGTTGGGGATCGTCCCCAGCAGCGAAGTGTCATTGTTGTTGTAGAGAGTCACGGGAAAGCCGGTGCTGAATCGTGTGATTCCCGTGAGGCTCCAACCCTCCGTCAAGCGGTTCCGGCGATGAAGGACATGGCCGATCGGTAGCTCGTATTTATAACTCGCCACCAGGTTGTGGCGCATATCGAATGCCGATACGGCCTTGCTGAGGCTGGGATCGATGGGGTTCACCGGCTCGGCCAAGCTGGATGACTGATCGAGAGATTTGCTATACGTGTAGCCCACAAGTAATTCCAAGGGCCCACGGTTGTGACGCAGATTGATCTCGAGTGCGTTGTAATTGGAGTTTCCAAGAGTCTTCTGATAGGTGATAGCGTCGAACTGGGAACTGTAAGGGCCTCTCGTTCCCTGGATAACCTGGCCTGACGACGTGACGTATGTTCCCCCTTCGCCGAACGGTCCGCAGGTGGCGGTGCCGGGCATAACCTGGTTGGTCTGGCTCACGCTTAGACATTGGGCGGGGTCACCTGGGTTGGCGGAAATGAGCACCAAGAGATGATGAGCCTGCGAGCCGACATAAGTCAGGCTGAGAAGCGTGTTTCGCTCGATCTGCCGTTCCAAGGACAGCGTGTAGCTTTCGCTGTAAGGAGGCACATTCTGGTGGAAAAACGAGGGAACCCCGGTGATCGGCAAATACTGTGACCAGTTCACGCTAGAGTTGGGATTCGCCGCTGAGGCCCCAAACGCAGGAATGGGCTCGGGAAAGCGCTGCCCTACGTTCTGCCCATTCGCCGCAGTGACGAAGGGATTAGAAAATAGAGGGGGGGCCAGACTGGTATAGTCGTAGCCATAGGGTGGGTTAGCACTCATGATGCCGGCGGACAGCCCCTCGAAGGCGGTATAGTACAGACCGTATCCAGCGCGCACGCTGGTCGTGCCGCGACCGCCAAAGATCCTGCCCAACCAGCCCCTCTGGTAATCCGGGGAGTACGCCAGACCGATTCGAGGAGCGAAGTCAGCATATTTCGTCAGGCCCAACGTCGCGGGAATCCCTGGGTCACCAGGAAACACCAGGCCATTTGGCGCTCCCGGATAAACTCGAGACTGCTCGCCCAGCACTAGGGTCTGGAGTTGATTGTATTTCTCCCGCCAAGGCGGCAGCAGGTCCCAACGCAAGCCATAGTTGAGCGTCAGATGCGCCCTTACCCGCCAACTGTCCTGCGCATACATCCCCACGTATTTGTCGCGAAGATAGAATGCCAGGGAGTCCCCTTGCGCATAGCTGCTAGGTATACCGAGTAGAAAGTCCGCGAAGTCCGATCCTGTTTCTGCTCCCGTGAATGAGAACGAGCCGTTGAAAGTGGCGTCGGGGTTGATATTGACCTGGTCGAAGTGGAAACCCGCCCCAAACTTGAGCATGTGTGCCGCTATCACTTTAGAGAAGTTCTCCGACACCTGGAACGTATTGTTGGCCTCCTTGAGCCCGGTGGTATCCACGCCGAGGGTAAAGTCGTTGAACGAGACGTTTTGGGTGCCTTCGATTTGCGGAGCCAGAGCATAGATGGATGGGTCGCCTGAGCTGTCAACGAATCCTTGTGACGCGAGGCTCGGGCCGACGCCGCCCTGCGGCTGGCCCACATTGTTGGAATCTCTGAGATAGCCCAGGTGAAACTCGTTGACCATGGTCGCGCTAAGGGCGTTAGTCAGGCCAAGGCTCGCCATTTGCGCGCGGCCGAGCGTGATAGCATTGAAGCCCGGAACGCTCGCCCCGCCTTGCGCCTTCGGGTAGGGATTATCCAACCCGTAGTCGTCGAAGAAGTAGTACGCGTCTAGAGCTCCCAGGCCGGTGTTGGTGTCGATTCGCACCGCGCCCTTGTCATCGCGCAGGGTTTCATTGTAGGCGGACGTCGAGAAGGTATTTAGCCCCTGACTGGGCAGGGGAATAGAACGCAGCAAGGTCTTGGCCGGGGCTGACCAAGCGCTGAGCGGAATCTGCGCATTGGGCAAGACGCATTGCGCTGAGCTGACGCACCCTGGAGTGAAGTACGCCTCTCCGGGAAAAACCGAGTAGCCTAGGTTTTGCGAAAGCAAGTTGGCCCAGTACTGGCCATTCACGGCGCCGGTGAGCGAGCTTGCGACATCCGAAAGGTCGCCCGCCCGCTCGTTATTCGTGGGCACAGAAATCAACCCTGTCTCCACGCCCTCGGTGATCCGCGTCCCCTGATAATCGGTGAAGAAGAAGGACTTCTCTTTCTTGATGGGGCCGCCGAAAGTGCCGCCAAACTGGCTTTGGTCGTACCGGGCGCGATCCGAGGAAAAATAGTTTCGCGCGTCCAAGTTCGTATTTCGTAAGAAATCAAAGCCGCTGCCGTGAAACTCGTTCGTTCCCGATTTGGTCGTAACGACAATCTGCCCACCGCCGTAATTGCCGTACTCGGCATCAAAGTTACTCGTAAGCACGCGGAATTCTTGAATGGAGTCAAGATTCGGGATCAGTGCTGTGCCCATGCTGAAGTCTTCTTCAACGCTGCTTCCGTTAACGACGAAACCATTGTTTGTTTCCCGCTGTCCGCTGACCGAAAGGTTGCCGGCATTGAGGTCCCCCGAAGGAGCAGTCTTCGTGCATCCGGACATGACCACGGCGTTGGGTTGCTGCGAGCTGGCCGGAACGACGCCCGGCTGGAGAGCTAGTAAATCTGTATAGCTGCGGCCATTCAAGGGAACGGATGCAATCTTCGTCCTCGAAACGGTTTCGCCCATCGTGGTGTCGGCCGTTTCCACGTGGAGCCCTGATTCAGTGACCGTCACCGCCGTGCTCTGTTCCCCCAGTTCCAGCTTCAGGTCGATTTCCAGCGTTTTGCCGGTCTCAAGGATCAGGCCGGACTGAACAACCGGGCTAAATCCGGACTGATGAACCTCGATCTGATACTGGCCGGGAGGTAGCGAAGGCAAAGAATAGAATCCCTCAGAATTCGTGGTCGTCGTCTGCCGCACTCCCGTTTCCACGTTGCAGATGACAACGGAAACACCCGGGATTACCGCCTCACTCGGATCCACAACCTTCCCTGAGATTCTCCCCTCGGGACTGGCCCAGCCGGTGAGGCAAGCCAATACTAGGACCGGGATCAACAGGCCCGGGGCGCTGGCGAGGCGGAATTTCGGTGGTCCGGATCGACTGCTCATTTACTCTACGTTGCCTCCCTTAGAGTATTGCAACTGACTTGCAACTCGGGTGCCGTGTCACAATCTTATCTGTATCCGTCTCTAGCCACTCAATTTCGACTTTGAGGGTCCCGCTGCAGATGCGTAACCCTATCGGAGCAATTGGCTTAAACACCCAGTCGGGTGGGGAAGAAGCCCCTAATCAGACACCGGACACCCAAGCCCGGCCATGCCGAGCGAGAGTCAACGAGACCGAGTGTCGCAAAACGGCACTAGCTGCAACTTACTTGCACCTAATGTGGCATTATTTTTTGTGCATGCCATGATGTCAACGCCTCGAAGGCCACTGGCACCTCTCAGCGGCCGAATGGTGTGTATATCAGGCTAACTGGCTCGACGAAGTAGGCTGTTGATGCCCCCTCCTTATCGCCCTGAGATCAATTGGAGGATTAAGGCTCGATATTCCTAGCTGGCTACCTGGACCGAAGGCTGTTCGGCAGCACGTTGGGGATGATCGCGGCGCTGCCGCAGCGAACGGGCAGCGAATTAGGAGAGACAGAGAATCAAGCGCTCATCTCACTGCAAGTGTCTACCACTCGGTTGGTTAAGGCTGTGCTTGGGATCCGGCCTGGGAAGTCGGCTTCTCGCCCAATTGACCAGCGCTTCGGTCGAATGCGATTACTCTACACTTGCCGACTAGACTAGGTGGGAGTTATCGGGGATGCCGCACCGGAATCCTCAGGCAGGCTCACGCCCGCGGCGGTCCGGGCGACGGCTGTCGCAACCTTGGCGGCACTTGGGGATGCGTCAGACCGTCCCGTGCGCCCCCGTCGGGGTCTTGCGCTGACCGACAGTGAATAGCTCCCCCCTGACGGTGAACCGTTTACTGATAGCGTTCTCCCAATTCCCGATGATAAATTCCCATCTCACCAGTGACCTTTTGGGCAATTGACAGCGCTGCGAGCGGATTGGGGCTGATAAGTCAGCTTCCATCGACTGGGTCACCCCTTGGGCTGGATTCAGGTGTGGAAGGGGGTTTGCACAAAAAACACCATTCAAATCCCATAGCGTCGTGACGCGGCTTCGTTCAAACGGCTGTATCGAAAGCGCGCCGTCCCGGCCCTCTCGCTGTCCCACGGCTTTCTCGCCGGCGCGCTTCCGATACAGCACTAACGTTTTTCATTCCCAATCCGGCTTAGGTGGTGGCTTGGGCTGTTATCAACAGTTATCGCATCACTCTGGAACTAGGCCCCGCCTTACGGCGGACCTTTTCGGACGACAGGCAGAATCGTGCGCCCCCCCTGTAACATACTTGTAACCCACCAAGGCTACGCACTGTGCTAATGTTTCCGTTGTTCGATCAGTTTCTCTGGACCAGGGCACATTCCATGATCCGACCGGTTGGGTTACTCGCCGGTGTTCTCGTATTTTCATCTCCCTTAATTGCCCAGCAGGACTCCCCACGGCAGCTATCACAACCTCCATCCACCGCCGGGACCACGCCAGAAGCTTCCGAAAATCGCGCGGGGCCTCCGGCCCGAGAATTATTAAAGCTCACTGCCCGCTCCGATCTGGTTCTCGTTCCGGTCATCGTCACAGACAAGTCCGGAAAACATGTGTCCGGGGTATCCATGGAGCGCCTAGCGGAGTGCCAGTGGTGTAGGGGAGTTCTCGGGGCGAGAGCGACGCCGTTGCCGGGGAGAAGCAGGCAGCTTCGGTTCGATTTTGACCAACCGATTACGATAGTCAATGGTGAGAACATACGGGCTCAATGCCGGAAACCCCAGGACGCCAACAACTTCAACGCCGTAGTGGCGGCTCAGATTTGACAGATCTAAGGCGACGACGCGGTCGGGAATGAGTTCCTGCCCTGCAATCTCAAAATGCACAGCGGTAAAGACCAGTTGGCCGGTTGCAGCCCCGGTCCCCGCCTCAATAGGCAAATCCGCAGGAATACGCGAGCCGCTCAAGGTGCCTGCTACTTCGCGAGAGGTCGCGCTACAGAATGCGCCCGTATCCAAGACGACATACCCGTTGTGCTTTCGATTCAACACTGTTCTGACCAGCAGCAGGTCGCCCTTGGCAGCCGCCCGGTGGGAAAAGGCAGCCGGGCCTTGCTCATCCAGATAGGGGATGAGTCCGAGAGTCCTTTCGGGCAGATTGAGCCGCAGGAGGAAGTCGGAGAACATCGACAACGGAATCACCCCGTCGGCTCCCTCTATTACTTTGCCATCCACAAGAGCGACGCGGCAATTCCGGAAGGAAACAGGACCTACATCAACGCTCTGCGCCATGCCCACTTTTGCCGGTCTCGTTCCCAAGCCCACCAGATCCATTTCTGGTCCGCTGGAAAGGCCCAGGGGGCGCGCGATTTTGGCACCAATCACGATGAACTCAGCGCCGCTGTCGAGAACCAAGCGCAGAGGCCGTCCGCCGTTAATGCGCACGTGCAGGAGGACGCCAGCCGGCCGGCTTGGGACCGGGCAGAACGAACTCAATTCCAATTCGTACGGTTGGTAGGGGCTGACAAGATCAGGATGTGCGTCCGTGGCAGAGGGCGAACCGGCCACCGCCACTCGGACGCACGCGAGTAGCAAACCGATTACAAGACCCGCAGCTACCCTGTGAGAGCGCATGCGGCTAGCTCGTGATTACAGCAGTGTTACAACTATATTACATTTCGGTTAAAACGAAAAGGGGCGTGAAGTCAAATTTTCTCAAGGCAGTTGTCCACTCTGATCGTTATGAGCTTCTGTGTTGGCGAGCCGCTGCCTGGGGTGAATTAATCAGGGTGTAATACAAGCGTGATGCTGATTTCATCTTCCCAATGCTTAATAGTTTTGCGAGGGTCGGACCACACCAACACTGCACGCGTCGCCGACGGCGGTTTCTAGGGCAGAGGTGGCCGACGTTTTCGGTGATGCGCCCGCCGCGTGGGCCTGGGTTAAAACTCCAGGTCTCTTGAGAAGTGAAGTCCAAGGCGCCTCTGCTCGACCGCAACTTGGCGGAGATGGCCGGCGTCGTGGGAGGCGCCGCCATTGCCGACCTTGCTATAAATGGCCGCAACTGGGCCAACCTGCGGTTTCTAGCCCCAGGCGCCGTCGACGACGGCGGTGGCAACCAGCGAATCACTTACTACTGGCAGTTAATTGGGTGCAGGGTCGGAATCGAATGCTGCAAAAGGAGGGAAGTTCTATGCGTCAACAGTTTGTTCGCATGACATGGGTTGTTCTTCTCGCTTTATTTGGTACCACCTTGTTTGTGGGTGTTGCTTTTGGCCAAATCGACCGAGCCAACCTTAACGGAACCGTGACGGACCCGAGCGGGGCGAGCATTCCCAACGCGAAAGTCGAGGTCGTCGCACCCGACACGGGTTTCAAAAGGGAGACGACTACCGGGAGTAGTGGAGTTTACAGCATCGGCAGCCTGCCAAACGGAACGTACGATCTTACGGTCTCTGCCAGAGATTTCAGAACTTCCGCGACGACAGGGATCCAGCTTTCCGTTGGCCAGACCCGCACCGTCAACGTGCAGCTCGTGGTGGGCGCGCCCACGACGAAGGTCGAGGTTCGGGCTTCAGCTCAGGCATTCGATTCGAACAACGCCGAGATCTCGACCGTCATCCGGACGGGACAAGTGGAGGACATCCCGCTGAACGGGCGCGACTGGTCCATCCTGATGACGCTCTCCCCGGGCGCGGTCAACCTCGGCGCCGGCGGCCAGAGGGACCTGCGATTCGTGGGGCGAGGCATAGACGACAGCAACTACACCTATGATGGAGTCGATGCCACCGGCGTCCAGGAGCAGAGCCAGAAGGTGGGTGTGCGCCTAGCCATTTCGCTGGAGTCGATCGCGGAGTTCCGCGTGAGTTCCTCAGTCTATACCGCGGATCAGGGCGGGTCGGCCGGGGCCATCGTCAGCATCGTATCGAAGACGGGGACGAACACGCTTCACGGCGGGGTTTTCGAGTTCCTGCGCAACAACGTATTGGATGCACGCTCGCCTTTCGATTTTCCGAGTATCCCGCCCTTCCGCTTGAACCAGTTCGGCGGCAGCATAGGCGGGCCCATCCAGAAGGACCGCACTTTCTTTTTCGCCGATTACGAAGGGCTCCGGCAGCGCCTGGACACAACCGTGATCGGGTTTGTACCGAACGCCGCGTATCGGGCAAGCGTGACCAATCCCGTTCTCCAACCATTCCTCGCCCAGTGGCCGAACCAGGGAATGTTGATCCCCGTCGGTGACGGCATGACCAACGAATGGGTTCAACCGCAGAGTGACAACGTCCGCGAAGATAGCGGGATGTTCCGTCTGGATCACACTTTCACTGATAGAACCTCCATCTTCGCCCGAATCAACATCGACGACGCTACCACAACCGCCCCATTGGACACCCTGGGCGGCCTCGATAACCCTCTCATCCGTCCCTCCAATTATGTTGTCCAGTTAACGCACACATTTACGCCGACCATCATTAACGAGCTGCGCGGAGGAATCAACCGTTCCGCCATGCACCACTACCAGAATGGAACGTGTCCGCAATCGACCGCCAACGGTCTGCCCGGCACCATCTGCGCGGACGTGAGCGGTCCCTTCGATACTCCTAGTGATAGCCAACTGGACACAGAAGTCGGCACCACGATTGATGCCTACGACGACCTGACTATCGTTAGAGGCCGGCACACCATTAAGATGGGGATCGGCGTAGAGCGCCACCGGCTGAACAATTCGGACGAGAGTATCGCCAACGGGGACCTCTCCTACGACAGCACGGACGATTTCCTTAACAACGTTGTTGACAGCTATTCCTACGTCGGGCCGTTGACCCTCGGAGGCGAACGGCGCACCTATATCATGCCCTATGCGCAGGATACCTTTAAGATACGCCCCAACCTCACCCTCAATTATGGATTGCGATGGGAGCACTACACGGTCCTGAAAGAAGCGTTTGGCCGTCAGGCTGTGGTGAAGGTTTCATGCGGAGGCTTTTGCCCGCCGGGCACGCCGATGTACTCACCGTACTATTTGGACTTCGGGCCGCGGTTGGGCGTGGCATGGGCCCCCGGGGGAGCCTCAAGCAAAACGGTCATCCGCGCCGGGTTCGGGATGTACTTTTCGCCAAACCAGATGGACGACTTTACCGACGGGCACGAGAGTACGGACCAACGATTTGCTGTTTCGTCAGCGGATGTGTCAAATCTCGCGTGGCCAATTCTCCCATCCCTGCTTCCTGCCCCATTATATTCGCCCAAAGCGTGGGATCCGAACCGCAAGGACGGATACTTCGAAAACTGGGATTTCACGGTCGAGCGGATGCTCCCGGGTAACTTTATTGGCCAGATTGCTTACGACGGCAGCGCGGGACATAGGCTGTTCGGCAAATTACAGGCCAATGTCATCGATCCTTTAACGGGCGAGCGCCCCATACCCACCTTTGGCCAGTACGGCTATAAAAATAACCTCGGCAACAGCAACTTCCACTCGCTTCAGGTATCCTTGCAGCGTCATCTCACCAGTGGATGGATGTGGGGGACGCAATACATGTGGTCGCACGGTTTGGCTGACGAAGGGTTCGGAGCGGGCGACACCACGAGTATTGAAAACGTGTCGTGTATCAAATGTGACTATAGCAGCTCGGACATCGACATTCGCCAATCCCTCTCCGTCAACTCGGTTTACGAGCTTCCGTTTGGACGCGGCAAGCATTTCTTGAACAATGGCGGCGTCGCCGGAAAGGTGCTGGGCGGCTGGCAACTGAGCGGGATCGCCTCTGCAATGAGCGGCCGCCCGATTGACATCGAGATAGACCGGAAAGCGTCGGCCATGCCCGACGGCAACAAGAAAGCTCAGCGGCCGGACCTGGTCCCCGGCATGTCCCTTTACCCGACCGGCAAAAACATCAACAACTGGTTCAATCCAGCGGCCTTCGCGACACCGGCCAAAGACACGTGGGGAAACCTGGGACGCAACATTGGACGTGGACCCGGGTATTATGAAATCGATACGGCGCTGCAGAGGGACATTCCCCTTACCGAACAATTGAAATTGGAGTTCCGCGCCGAGGCGTTTAATCTCCTCAACCATCCTATATACGGCGATCCGGACTCCGATGTCTCGGATGGGCCCGGCGAGTTCGGGGTCATCACCACCCAACTGAACACCGGCGCCACTGGGATCGGCTCATCGCGGCGCCTTCAGTTCATGCTCCGCCTGGAGTTCTGATATGGCGGAGGTCGGCCCCGGCGAACCATCGGGAGGCAGCCTAATAGGGCGCTCGTTTCAAGGGAACGCCGAACTCAAACAGTAACGTACTACTCTGAGCTAATTCGTGGGAGCTCTCCGTCCAGCAGGGGCTGTCTGATGGCCCGAGTGTTGCCGCCGGCATTCGCTGGACCCCATCCGAGGGAAATGAGCGGGTGCTGAGTGTTTGGACCGGATCGTGAGATCGTGTTGAGGCGTCCCCGAACAGTGGTTTGGTTCGTGGCGGCGTGGGCGGTGGGCGCCGGTCTGGTAGTCGCCGGCGCCGCCACGCCTCCACAACTGCGTTGCGTGGTCATCATCAGCCGGCACGGAGTACGCTCACCAACCTGGAGCTCCGAGCGCCTCAATCAGTACGCGGCGCAGCCCTGGCCGGAATGGGGCGTTCCTCCAGGCAACCTTACTCCACATGGTAGAACTCTCATGAAGCTCATGGGGGCCTATTATCGGGAGTGGCTGTCGGGCGAGCATCTGCTGAATCAAAATGGATGTGGAGACGTGGGACGGATCTACATTCATGCGGACACGGACCAGCGTACGATCGAGACTGGGCGCGCTCTGGCGGAGACTTTGTTGCCTGGATGCCCAGTCGCCGTCCATTCGGAGCCGGAGGGCAGCGGGGACGCGCTTTTTGACCCCATCGAGGCCGGCGTCGCCAAGCCGGATTGGGAAATCGCCGCAAAGGCTGTGCGGGAGCGTCTGGGGGATAATCCAAGACACTTCCTGGATTTGCATCGAGCCGCTTTCGAGGCACTTCAGTTTGTGTTGGCGGGAGGAGGAAGCGCGCCGAAGAAACTGATCGAACCTCCGGAAGAGATCAGCGTTACTGCAACCGGAAGGTCCGTTCGGCTCAATGAACAGTTGAGCTTAGCCTCGACCCTCAGTGAGAATCTGTTGCTCGAATACACTGATGGGATGCAAGGCAAAGATCTCGGCTGGGGCCGCCTCGACGTGGATATCCTCTTCCGTGTTCTCGAACTGCATGTGGCGTTTGCGGATCTAACGCGGCGCACCCCCTATATCGCTCGGGCGAGGGGTTCCAACCTTCTGGATCATGTTTTGCTGTCGATGGAGCAGGCGGCAACCGGGAAGGCGGTGCCGGGAGCGCTGGGCCCTCCGGGAGCCGCAGTCTTGATCTTGGTGGGCCACGATACAAACCTGTCGAATCTCTCCGGCATGCTCGGCCTTTCCTGGCACTTGCCGGGGTATCAGCCGGACGACACGCCGCCCGGAGGCGCACTCATCTTTTCGCTGTGGCAGCGGCCCGGCACAGCACAGTACTTCGTGCGCACGCAGTATCTTGCGCAGACACTGCAACAGATGCGAAGCGCGACTCCACTCACGATGGCAGCGCCGCCCGCGAAGGAAGATGTTACGGTCGCGGGTTGTGAATCCGCAACGGGGAGTATCGGCTGCTCCTGGGAAACGTTTGCGAAGACGCTCCAGAGAGCCATTGACAATCGCTTCGTCTCGATGTAAGGCGTGGGATTCAAAAACCGCGGCGGAGGTACGCTTGCGGTCCCGTCTCAGGATTTAGTCTGAAAGTCGCCTTTGCGTCCGGTGAGGTCATAACCCCTTCTGGCTCGCCACGTAGCAGTCCATCTTGTGCCGCGGACTGGCGCAAAGCGCAACTCTGCGCTTTAGCGTGCTGTACTAGCGCTGGTCATGCCCGCCCACAAACGCCATTTTGCGCGCGGACTGCAACTCCTGGGCAGCAGCACCTAGTGTCCAGAATCAGAAGTTCTTTGAATAAGTCAGCCCGTCAGCTGACGGGCGAAAGAATGTAGCCCACGGCGCAAGCCGTGGGTCGGCGAGCCCTCCCTCACCCCCGTCCCCTCTCCCGCTCGGGCGGGAGAGGGGTGTCCGCCGCGGCGGACGGGGTGAGGGCTCCTTCCCCCAGGGCTTGCGCCCTGGGCTACAACCTTCCGCCCCTAACGGGGCTCCGAAAAGACCGCCCACATGAGAAAGGCTTTGTAAGCCAACTCCTGACTCAGGACACTAGTGTAGTGTCCACTAACTAGGTGGACAATGTAGCGCCACCGTCCCGGTGGCATGTGCCGGCAGGATACCGGCGCTACGAGAAGGCGCGTTGTCCAGCCAATTCCTGGACACTACACTAGCGCCGCGCCAAGCTTTTTGAGAGTGATCGGCCGGCATGATTTCAGCCTTGCCCGCGGACCGCAGAGTTGGGCTCTGCGCCACCCCGCAGGGGGATAAAAATCGGCCTAGGTGATAAAATAGCCCCATGGATACAGGCTCTCATTGGGAAAAGATTTACAGGACAAAAGCTCCCGATGCCGTGAGTTGGTATGCTCCGCATCTGGCGCGCTCGCTCGCGTTGATCGAATCGGCTTCGCCCGACCGTACAGCTTGCATCATCGATATTGGTGGTGGAGAATCAACGTTAGTGGATGATCTTCTCGCGCATGGATACCAGAACCTGACAATCCTGGATGTCTCGCAGACTGCCCTGGATGTAACGAAAGCAAGGCTCGGGGAAGCCGGGCGACGCATTCATTGGATTTGCGCTGATGTCACGCAGGCGGACTTGCCTGCCCATTACTTCGACGTGTGGCATGATCGCGCCGTGTTTCACTTCCTAATCGCACCGGAACAACGAAGGGCTTATGTCCGGCTTGCCGTGCGAGCAGTGAGGCCCGGCGGCCATGTGATTGTGAGCACGTTCGGACCCCAAGGCCCTGCTAAATGCAGTGGACTTGATGTAGTGCGGTATGACGCCGACTCCCTGCACGGTGAGTTTGGCAGGCGGTTTAAGCTTGTCGAAAGCTCCGAGGAATTGCATAAAACCCCGTTCGGGACTACCCAGCAGTTTCTTTACTGCTATTGCAGACTTGTTTAGTCGCGGGAATTCAAAGTAGCCTGCTAGTGGCGTGTTACTGAAGAAAGTGAAACATTCGATGGTCTGTCACCCTGAGCGCAGCGAAGGGTCTCTGCGGTCGTTTTCTTTAGCGAACTGCGGGGATGCTTCGCTTCGCTCAGCATGACAGTGTGCGGGCAGCGCGTTTCACTTACTTGCGCAACGCAGCACTACCGCTGCCCGGCGCAGAGCGCAGCTCTGCAATGCAAGTTCTTAAATTCTTGTTTTTTTAACAAGCTTTTTTCTGAGCGATGCGTAGAAACCGCACGAACACTGGTTTTTCTACCCATGGATTATCGACTGGTGCGCCGATTCGCTTCTTGAATCTTGAATCTGGAATTTTGGATTGCGGCCGCAGGCCGCGCTGCGCTTCAGCGTGCCGTATTAGCGCTGGTCATGCTCACGCACAAGCGCCATCTTGCCCGCGGTCTGCAACTCCTGGGCAGCGGCACCTATCGCAGCGCCAGGCTTTTTGAGAGCGATCGGGCGACATGATTTCAGCCTTGCCTGCGGACCGCAGCGCTGCGCTCTGCGCCACCCCACGACGTCATCGGCGAGTATCAAGACTCCCTGCCCGAAGACGATTAGCCTGGGGCGAAGCGTCTCCGCCGTTTTTCTTTGCCGCTCTCTTTTCCCAATGCCTGTAATGCTGAGCCTCACTCGTCGGGGCGAGGAAGTTGTCTTTTCCGCGTTATGAGGCTATCTATGTAGCGTACTATTAAGCGAGCAAGTCACAAATGTGTCAAAATGCACATTCATACGCTTTTCAATATGTTCATAAAACTCTTCTAACAGCTTGAAAAAAAAGGGTCAAACTACGCCGCGGGCACAGAACACTTCAAAAAAATGAGAAGAGTGGCAAAAATGGAAATCCCCTCCGCCTCGCATCAGAAAGAGTTGGATTGCCGCTTTCAGCGGGAACACGCGCCTGGCGCGCAACTTCCCCGCGCCGCTCTTTCCTGCCTACTGCCTTGTGCCTACTGCCTACTCTGTTCCGCCGTCTCCCCCACCGACCCTCGCCAACTCCGCGCCGGTCGCGGCTGCAACGTCTTCGTGCAAGGAATTCCCGTGCGAATCCATGGTGACGATGGCCGGGAAATCTTTGGCTTCGAAGACCCACATAGCTTCCGGGATGCCGAGTTCCTCGAGCAAGTAGACGTTGAGGACCTTGGGCAGGCAGCGAGCGTAGAATTGCGCGGCGCCGCCGATGGCGTGGAGATAGACGGCTCCGAATTCTTTGAGGCCTGCCAGGGTCTTCTTGCCCATGCCGCCCTTGCCCATTACGGCGCGGATGCCGAAGCGCTTGATGATGTCGGCTTCGTAAGGTTCTTCGCGGATGCTGGTCGTAGGGCCAGCAGCATTGGTGCGCCAGTGCGTATTGGGCGCTGTTCCCTCTTTTATCATGACCGGGCCGCAGTGGTAGAGGATGGCGCCGTTCAGATCGCAGGGGGCGTCGTGGTGCAGCAGGTAATGGTGAGCAGCGTCGCGGCCGGTGATCATCGGCCCATTAATTAAGACCACGTCACCGACCTCGAGGGCGCGAACTTTTTCCTCGCTCAGCGGAGCCTCCAGCCGAATTTCTCTGCCCGACACCTGGAACCCGGCGCCCGCCACTAGTCGCTCGACTGGGCGCTTGGGGTCGCGGTAGAGCCACTGCTTGACGGCGCCAGACTCGGCCTCGAGCAGCACGCCGAGCCGCCGGAAGGCCCAGCAATCGTAGGCCACAGAAACGAAAAAGCTCGCGGGCAGCCGATTGGCGGCGGTGATCTTGCAGCCAATCAAGGAGACCCTGCCGCCAAAGCCCATTGTGCCCACCCCAATCTTATTGGCCTCGTCCATGATTGCCTGCTCGAGCTTGGCCAGTGTAGGGTCGGGGTTCACGTCGTCGAGCGGGCGAAAGAGTTGCAGCTTCGCCAAGTGGTAGCCCATCGCGCGGTCGCTGCCGATGCAGACCCCGATGGCCCCGGGCGCGCAGCCCTGTCCCTGCGCCTGCCACACGGCGTGCAGGAGGCATTTCTTTACGCCTTCCAGGTCGCGGTCGACGCGGCCCAAATGTTCGAGGGTGCAGGGCACCGAATACTGGATGTTCATGTTCTCGCAGCCGCCACCCTTGAGGATCAGGCGCACTTCGATTTCCGGCTCTTCCCACTGCTCGAAATGGATGACAGGAGTGCCGGGACCAAGGTTGTTGCCGCTGTTCTTGCCGCTGATCGAGTCCACCGAATTGGGCCGCAGCTTGCCCCGCTTGGTGGCTTCGACGATGGCCTCCTGGATCTGCTTCTTCATCACAATCTGGTTCACGCCCACAGGAGTTTTGATTTCGAAGGTGAGCATGCCCGTGTCCTGGCAAATGGCGCCTTCATCTTCGTACGCCATGTCAATGTTCTGGCCGATGATGGCCAGCGCTTGGCCCGCCTGCGTTTGCGGTTCTTCGGACTTGAGCGCCTCCCCCATGGCCTGGCGCACGTCCGGGGGCAGGTTAGTGGAAGTCTGAATAATCAGTTCCAGCATGCTTTCTTTGAAGAATTGCATCGTAGCCTCCATGGCGAATTATAGCGCTGAATGGGGATTCAGGATTCAGGAGTCAGGAACCAGACGAGCAAGCGTCACCTGAAAGCGGACCGGACGTTGGTTGAAACTGACAACTGAAAACCGATTACTGATTACTTATGTGCCCAATCCTAAATCCAAAATCATATGAATGGATACTTGATGGCCGGCTTCACTTTCAAGATGCGCGTCAAGTAGTCCTTAAGAATATCGAATGCCTCCTGGGGAGTATCGGCAAAGCGGATAAGTTTCAGGTCTTCTTCTGAAATGGTCCCCGCCTCGACGAAATAGTCGAAGTTGATGGCGTGCTTCCAGAAGGTAGAACCGTAGAGCACGATGGTTACGCGATGACCCATCTTATGTGTTTGCCGGAGGGTGAGCATTTCGAAGAGTTCGTCCACAGTACCGAAGCCGCCCGGGAAGGCAATGAGGGCTCTGGCCGGCTGGGTAAACCACAGCTTGCGCATGAAGAAGTATCGGAACAGAAAGCACAGATCGGGCGAGATGTAAGGATTGGGCCATTGTTCGACGGGCAACTTGATGTTCAGCCCAATGGACTTGCCACCGGCCTGGGAAGCGCCGCGATTGGCGGCTTCCATAATCCCCGGCCCCCCGCCCGAACAAACCACGAGGAAATGGGAGTCATGCTGGAGGGAAAGCGCCCATGCCGTTACAAGGCGTGAAAGTTCGCGCGCGTCCTCGTAGTACTGGGACATGTGCAGGGCCATGCGCGCTTTCTTCAGTTCCGCAGCAGTGGCGTCTGCGCCGCCACCTTTCCCCTTGCTTTCCAGTTCCTGAAGTTTCTGAAGCGCTTCGTCGCGCGGCCGGATTCGCGCCGAACCGAAGAATACAACGGTATGATGGATGCCGGCGCGTCGCAGTTTTGCCTGCGGTTCCAGGTATTCGCTGAGGATGCGCAACGTACGAGCATCACTGCTTTCCAGAAATCGGTGGTTCTGATATGCCACCAAGGGCATCTTCACGGTCTCATGCTTCCCGTTCG
>Ga0326727_10013183_pt1 | contig 18498 bp, 15 predicted proteins | sample MB2enrmetagenome_FD_207643 | JGI IMG/M metagenome (GOLD analysis project Ga0326727, IMG submission 207643) | Lab enriched peat soil microbial communities from McLean, Ithaca, NY, United States - MB29MY | ecosystem: Environmental > Terrestrial > Soil > Wetlands > Peat | place: USA: New York...
CTCGCGCGAAGGTCCCTCCAGGTGCACGCGCCCTTGCGCCAGCACGTAGGTGTAGTCGCTCAGCGCCAGGGCCAGATGTACGTTTTGCTCCACCAATACGATGGTGAGTCCTTGCTGCTTCAGGGTTTTGAGGGTGAGAAAGAGCTGCTGAGCGACTACGGGAGCGAGGCCGAGCGACAGCTCATCGATCATCAGCACCTCCGGTTGTTCCATCAGGCCGCGAGCCACGGCCAGCATCTGCTGCTCTCCGCCGGAAAGCGTGGCCGCTTTCTGCCGGCGGCGCTCCAGCAAACGGGGAAAGAGTTGAAACACGCGCTGGAGATTCTCCTTCTCCCCAGCCTGGCGGCGGGCGTGCGCGCAATAGGCGCCCATATCCAGGTTTTCCTGCACGCTGAGCGCGCCGAACAACTGGCGTCCTTCGGGCACCAGTACGAGTCCGCGCCGCGCCCGCGCGTGTGGAGACAGACGGGTAATATCTGCGCCGTTTAAGCGCACGCGGCCGCCCCAGGGACGAATGCTGCCCACGGCGGTGCGGAGCGTGGTGGTCTTGCCCGCCCCATTCGCGCCCACAATCGTAGTCAGCCGTCCGGCAGCCACTTTCAGCGACACGTCCCAGAGGACTTGCACCTCGCCATAGCCGGACTCCAGTTTTTCCAGTTCGAGAGCGCAGTCCATTACCCGCTTCCTGTCAATTTTTCAGCAATATTGGGATCGCCCAGATACGCCTCGACCACCTGCGGATGGCGCGCGACTTCCTCTGGCGGTCCTTCGGCAATCTTCTGCCCGAAGTTCAGGACCATAATGCGGTGGGAGAGATGCATGATGGCCTGCATCACGTGCTCGATCAGGAAAACAGCGATGCCGCGCTGGGGCAGGGAGCGCACCAAGCCGATCAGGCGCGCGACCTCGGTCGGGTTCAGTCCCGACAGGACCTCATCCAGCAGGATCAGCCGCGGGCGGGCCGCCAGGGCGCGCGCCACCTCAAGCCGTTTCTTGCCCGCGATGGTAAGGGAATGTGCGGGCACGCCGGCGCGATCGGCCATGCCTACGAAATCGAGCACTTCGCGCGCAACGTTCCGGGCGTCCCGGAGGGGCAGATTCTCCCGGCCGAAACAGGCGCCGACCGTAACGTTATCCAGGACGCTAAGGTCGTTCAGCGGCTTTACGATCTGATGGGTACGGGCGAGGCCGCGGCGCGCGATTTTGTCGGGCGACCAGGCGGTCACGTCTTCGCCGGCAAAGAACAGGCTCCCGTGGTCCGGGCGGAGAACCCCGCTGATCAGGTTGAACAGCGTGGTCTTGCCGGCGCCGTTGGGGCCGATAAGGCCGAGGATTTCTCCCTCGGCGATCGTGAAGCTCACGTCATTCACTGCCCGTAGCCCGCCGAAGTGCTTTTTCAGGCTTCGCACTTCGAGCAGGGTAGTCACTCGAACAACCTCCGCGCACCCGGCACTAGCCGGTAGAGCCAGCCGATCAGCCCGCCCGGCGCAAACTGTACGATGACTAGCAGCAAGCCACCGGCAATCACCAGTTGGAAATGGGAAAGACTCGGCGAGGTAAGCAGGTAACCGCGCAGTTGTTCGTAAAGCGCCGCACCCAGCGCTGCCCCCATAATGCTGCCCTGGCCCCCGAGCATCATCATGACGATGACTTCAATGGAGACCGTGAGCTCAAAGGCCTCGCCGGGATCGATCATGCCGCTCTTGAAATAAATCAGCGCCCCCGCCACGGCGGGCAAAAAAGCGGAGAGGCTGAAAATGCGAGCTTTGTAGAATCGCGCATTGACGCCCAGGGTGACGGCGGCATCCTCGTCCTCACGGATGGCGAACAGGGCCAGGCCAAACTTGGAGTTCTTGATTGCCAGGCTGAGCAAGAGAGAAAGGCAAAAAACGGCAATCACCAGAAAATAGGCAAGCCAGACCGCCCGCATCGGACCGCCGAGGGGCTGATAGACGGCAAACGACACATACAATCCCGCCGCTTTGCCCCAGGGAGCGAAGTTGGAAACAAACGCCCGCACCGCCTCGAGAATTCCGATGGTGGCCAGCGCAAAATAGGCGCCGCGGAGGGAAAGGATTGCCAGGCCAAACAACAGCGTGAATAGGCTAACCGCGAGGCCAGCGGCCAGCGCCGCAGTTATCAGATGCCAGCCGCGCACGGTGGTGAGATAAAGCCCGATGTAGCCGCCCAAGCCGAAGAAAATCACGTTGCCGAAGTTCACATAGCCGGTGTAGCCGATCATCAGGTTGAGATTGGTCGCCAGGATAACTGCTACCGCGGATAGAATGAGCGTCTCGCGGAGCGTCGCATCGTTTCCCCAGAGAGGCAGAAGCGCGAGCAGCGCCGACACTCCGATCACGATCCAGAAAAACGGCCGCTTGAAGATCACGCGTTTCTCCCGAAAAGGCCACGCGGAAACAGCACCAGCACCACCACGAACAATCCGAACTCGATGAGCGGAATCCAACTGATGGCAATAAACGGGGTAACGGCGCCCTCCAGCAGTCCCAGCAGAATGCCGGCGAACAAGGCCCCGACCGGCCGGCCTAACCCTGCCAGCACGGTTACGACAAAACTCCTGAGCTGGTAGACGCCGCCGGAAAGGATGGTAAACGGGAACAGAGTGGCAATAAGTCCGCCGGAAGCCACCGCCAGCGCACTGCCAACGCCGAAGGTTACCATCAGCACGCGGGTGGAAGAGATTCCCATTAGTTCCGCGGCGTCGCGATTGTCCGCGACTGCCCGGATCGCCCGGCCGAAGCGCGTGTAATAGAGAAACAGGTGCAAGGCGCCGGCGAGTATGACGGCAGCGATGGCGGCGGCGATATGGTTGCCCGTGAAGGTGTAAGGCCCCAGACTAATGCCGGGTAAATTGAAATTCACGTTGTAGGGACTGGTACTCCACAGGGTGGTGCCGATGCCGATGATCATCATGTTGACGGCGAAAGTGGACAGCAGGCTCATCAGCGCGGGCCGGCCGACCACCCGATACACGGCCATCCAGTACACGACGATGCCGGCGGCAAAGCCGGCGGCGAGGATGGGGAGAAGCAGGATATAGGCATTGACCGCAAGACTGCTGAACAGCAGATAGAGGCCAAACATGCCCAGGGCGATCATGGCCCCATGCGTCAGGTTGATGACGCCCATGACGCCCCAGATAAGATTCAGGCCGATGGCGGCCAGGCCATAGACGCAGCCGACGAGCAATCCATCCAGCAACGACGCGAAAATTCCGGACATAGCTTGCTACCGGACCCGGTTAGGCGCGGAAGCGGAAGGGCGGGGCCACAACCCCGCCCGTGCTCCTGCGCTACAACGTTATTTCGCCTGCTTTGCCTGCGCGATGGTTTTCGCCGGTCCCTGCCAGATCGGGAATACGATTTGGGCGCTCTGGGCCTGGGCGGGCCATACCACCTCCTTGTCGAGCTTGCCGGACTTGTCCTCCTGCCACTGGGCCAGAACCATGTTGTGCCCCATTTGCAAGCCGTGCTCCTTGGCGCCGGTCGCAAACTTTGTCAGGCCGAAAAACGTGGTTGCATTAGTGGAGTTCAACGCGCTGGCCACCTTGGCTGTATCGATCGCTCCAGCCTGCTCGATTGCATGCTGCAAGATCAAGCCAGCAGCGTACCCCCCGGCAGATTCATAGCTGGGCGGCGAGTTGTACTTCGCCTGATACGCCTTCGCGAATTCCGCGCCCGTTGGGCCGAACTGGGGCTTGTAAGCCGACTGTACTTCCCACTGGGACGGTACGGTCACGCCAAACGCAGCATTGCCCAGTTCGGTGAACTTGGGGCTGCCGGGCGCCACCAGTAGCGAGAGGAACTCCAGCTTGGCCTTGCGGCTGTAAAGCTGCCGGGCAAGCGTAGCTCCATCCGCGTAGTGTCCGCCGCCGACGAACGCCGTGGCTTTCGACGCCACCACCTTGTCTATGATGGGGCCGAAGTCGGTGGTATCGGGGCTATACGCTTCATCGAAAACCACTTTGAGTCCGATCTTCTGTGCATACGCTTTTCCTGCCGCCGCTACCGCACTCGAGAAGCTATCGTCTGCGCAGACGAAGGCCACCTGCGTGCTCGCGTCTTTCGCCTTCAGCAGGTCCAGTGCGCTGGTCAGGTAGTCGCTGGCGGGCGTGAACATCTGGAACAGGTACTGGTTGCCGAGCTTATAGGTCTTGTCCTCTGCCGCCCCGGTGGTGATCATGATCTTGCCGTTCTGTTCGGTGACGATCGCCGCCGTCGCCGTTAACCCCGAAGAGTAGGGGCTGAACAGAAATTGCGCCTTATCCTGCAGGATCATACGAGTGTAAAGTTGCTGTACCCGCTGGGGCTGGGACTCGTCATCGTAAGTGACAAACTTGATCTGATAACTCTTGCCGCCGGCCTTTATGCCGCCGGCCGCATTGACTTGGTCGCGCCAGAGTTCGAATCCGCGGTACTGCTCCAGCGAGTCGACGTTCAAACTACCCGTGTTCGAAACCGTAAAGCCAATCGTCACTGTCTGCTGGGCCCTTGCCGCAGTCCAGCAGAACAGCGCAAATACAAAAAGCGTAAATACTCGCCGCATGGGCCACCTCCCCAAACCGCTCGCTAATATCGGAATACGATGGCTGGGTCGTACTGCGAGATGCTCGACGCACGGCTCAGAATGCGCAGCGGTTCTGCCGGGCAGAACTGCCGCTGGCCACTCCGGGAGCGTGCTGGCTCCAACAGATCAGATGGCGTGCGGCAGCGAACCTGGAAAACCGGTATGTAGGCCTGGCGAAAAACCGCGTTTCGCTATTGAAAGTAGGGGTTTTTACCGATCTTAAGATAGTGGGGTACGTTCTAGACTGCTCTGACAACACACGGCTTACCGTCGGAATAACTTGAGACACCGAGTTGATATGGCATTGCAGCGCCCATCACCATCGCAAAGACGCTTGCTCGCGCACTTCCCCACGCTGCTGGCATTGGCCGTGCTTGGGGTCAACTTGTTTGTCATTACAGTCGTTGTGTTCACACTGCGCTCCAGCCGGCGTCAATATCAGTTGCAAGCTGAAACCACGGCTCGCAATCTAGGCCAGGTTTTGGAGGAGGACCTGGTCGGCAACATCAACCAGATTAATCTTGCTTTGCTCGCGGTAAAAGGCGAAGCTGAGCGGGAAATTGCCCGGGGCCGATTGCAGCGAACGACTTTGAATCCTTTCATCATGCAGCAGTGTCGTTATGTCCCGGCAATCAATAATCTGAGAATAACCAATACACAAGGGGAAGTCGTTTACGGCAACGATTGGCCGGTGGAGCTCCAGATCGGGCTGGCCGACCGCGACTATTTTCGCCAATTGCGGGATACCCCCCATGAAGAGCTGGCCATTTCCGAGCCGCTGATTGGCCGTCACAGCGGAAAATGGATGATTATCCTGGCCCGGCGAATCAATCGACCGGACCATTCCTTTGCCGGCATTGCTTACGCGACGGTTACCGTGGAACACCTGACTAAGGCGTTAGGTCTCGTCGATGTGGGCAAAAAAGGTGCGATTGCCCTCCGCGGCAAGGGTTTCGCTCTGCTGGCCCGCTATCCGATTTCCGCGGAAGACGAGGCCCACCTCGGCAGCAAAAAAGTATCCACTGAATTCCAGGAAGCCTTCAACTCGGACCAGCGTGCGGGAATCTACACGACGGTTGCCACCGTCGACGGAATCAGGCGTGCATACGCCTTCCGCCAAGTCTCCGGGTACCCCTTCATCATCATGGTAGGCCTTGCCGAGGAGGATTACTTTGCCGGCTGGTGGCACCAGGCGACGTGGATGTGGGCATTAGTGGCATGGTTCTTCGTCATCACGCTTCTGGCCTGGACCGTAATCTACCATGCCTGGAAGCGCCAGTTGGCCGCCCATGAGGGCCAGCAGGAGAGCGAGCGTTTTCTGCGGACGGTAATTGACCTGGTGCCCCATCACATCTTCGTGAAGGACCGGGAGGGCCGTTATCTGCTCGTCAATCGAGCCTGCGCGGAAGTTTACGGGATGACGCCGGAACAGATGGTTGGCCGGCGCGCGCTGGAGATTATCGCCGACCCACAGCAAGCCGCCGCGTTCACGGCGTCCGACCGGGAGGCCATGGATAGCGGTACAACCAAGTTCATCGCCGGCGAGGAGCTGCGCGATGCCTTTGGACGTACCCATTACCGGCAGACAATCAAAATGCCGTTTGTCGCTGCGAGAACAGGCACACCGGCGCTGATTGGCGTGGCCGTCGATATCACGGACTACAAGTGCGCTCAGCAGGCCCTGGCGGAAAGCGAGGCACGGCTGCGTGCCATCGTGGAACTGGCTCCGGACGCCATCCTGGTCATAAGCGAGCAAGGCAAAATCCTCGAAGTCAACGAGGCCGCCTGCAAACAACTCGGATACACCCGCGAACAATTGCTCCACCTTGAGTTTTTTCATATCGTGGCGCCGCAATTTGCCGAAAGAGCTACCGCGCGCCTGCGGGGAGAAGTTCCCTCCGGTACTTACGAGAGCGCTCATATCCGGGCCGATGGGGTCGAGATCCCCATCGAGCTAAACGTCACACGCATTGCCTTCCACGGAGAGACGGCCTTTCTGCAAATCAGTCGCGACATCACGGAGCGTAAGCGGGCAGAGCAGCAATTAAAGGCCACGGCGAACCGGCTGCGCGCCATTCTCGATCACGCGCCCGTCGGCATTGTCACGGCAAACCTGGATGACCGCTTCGAAGAGACCAATCCCGCCTTCCAGCGCATGACGGGTTATTCGGCGGAAGAGCTGAAGCAGATGCACTGGAAGCAATTGACTCACCCGGAAGATGTTCCCGCCAACGTCAATCTGGTTAAGGCATTGAAAGTCGGTGAACTGCAAAACTACGACTTCGAAAAACGTTACCGGCTGAAGAACAGGGCCACGATCTGGGTCCGGGTGATTGGGTCGCGGCTCGACGAAAAACATAAAATCTCGATCATCGAAGACATAACGGAGCGCAAACAGACCGCGGTGGCGACAGCTCGACTGGCCGCCATTGTGGAAAATTCCGATGACGCCATTTGGTCGCACACGCCTGAGGGCACGGTTGTTACCTGGAACGAATCCGCCACCCAAATGTTTGGTTATACGGCAAGCGAGATGATCGGCAAGGAGACCGGTTTACTCGTTCCGGAGGACCGCAAGCACGAACTCCGCGCGAATATGGAGCGGGTCCGGCGAGGCGAGCGCGTGCAGCAGATGGAGACGGTACGGCGGCGCAAGGATGGCAGCTCAGTCGAAGTTTCCTTGAGTGTTTCGCCCATCCTTCAGGAGAGGCAAATAATCGGGTCGGCGGTCATAGCGCGCGACATAAGCCGGCGCAAACAAATGGAAGAGCAGCTACGGCAGGCGCAGAAGCTGGAGGCGGTTGGACAGCTTGCCGGGGGGATTGCCCATGACTTCAACAATCTGCTGATGATCGTTAGCGGCTACGCTCAGATGTTGCAGAATTGCGGCGATACCAACAAATCGGGAGATTACGTGCAACAAATACTGCAGGCCACAGACCGGGGCGCCAGCCTGACACAACAACTGCTAGCCTTCGGCCGGAAGCAGATGCTGTCGCCGAGCGTCGTGGACCTTAACGGCGTGATTGCGCAGACCACGACGATGCTTAAGCGCTTAATCGGAGAAAACATTGAGCTGGTGTTCCGGCCGGGCACCCCACTTTCGGCGATTGAGGTTGACCCGGGTCAGATCACCCAGGTGCTATTGAACCTGTGCATCAATGCCCGCGATGCCATGCCCCAAGGCGGCAAGATCACCCTGGAAACCAAAGATGTCGAGGTTAATACGCAAACCGCGACTGCAACCCATTCCAGTTTTGCCGTGGGTTCTTATGTGCTGCTCACCGTTAGCGATACCGGGGCCGGCATGACCAAAGAGATACAGGAGCGCGTCTTCGAACCATTTTTTACGACCAAGAAGTTGGGACAAGGCACTGGCCTTGGGCTTTCAACCGTCTACGGTATCGTGAAACAGAGTGAGGGTTACATCTGGGTCGATAGCGAACGTGGGCACGGCAGTCGCTTCAGCCTGTACTTCCCCCGATCGGAGAAACAACCTCTTGCGGAAGAGACAGGATCCGCCAGCAAGATGGCATCGGGACAGACGATTCTGCTGGTGGAGGACGAGGAGGCTTTACGAAGCATTGTCTGTGAACACCTCAAAAACCTTGGCTACCGGGTGCTGGAGGCGGGCACCGGGGAAGAGGCACTCGCAACCGTGCAGGCGTACCAGGACTCCGTGGATGTAGTTTTGGCGGATGTGATCATGCCGAAAATGAGCGGGCCGGAGATCACGAGCCGCCTCAAGCAGTCTCCCAAATACCGGGACACCAAGGTGCTATTCATGTCCGGATACACGGATCGGGAGATTGTCACTCAGGGCGTTCTCCAACCAGGGGTCGCGTTTATCCAAAAGCCTTTTTCACTCACCACGCTGGACGAAAAGCTGCACTCGATGCTGCACCAATCCCATTAGTCTTTTTCCACCAACACTGACCGCAGGAAAACTGCAGATCCAAGTCGGCTTTGACGAACCTGGGGTGTCCTGCGGGGCCAGTAACGGGCTTTTCACCACAAAGGAGACGAAGGACACAAAGGGGACGTAGAAGTGAGGAAAACCTTTTTGTTCGTTTTTCCCCTTCGTGTACTTTGTGTCCTTCGTGGTAAAAAAATCATTCTTTGTATTTTCCGTGCGGCTGTGTCTGGCGAGCGGTTACTCCTCAAGCCACCCGATCTCGGAGGATGCCTGCTGCGGTAGCGATTATGCCGTTTGCAGCCGCATGCTCAAGTCCACGGCCTGTACGGAGTGGGTAAGCGCGCCGATGGAAATGAAGTCTACGCCGGCCTCGGCGTAGGCGCGCACGTTCTGCAGGGTGATGCCGCCGCTGGCCTCCAGCGGCACGCGGCGAATGTGGCGGCGGACCCGTTCCACCGCGCGTTGGCACTCGTCCGGCGTCATGTTATCCAGCAACACGGCCTCCGCTCCGTGTTGCAGCGCTTCCTCCAGTTCCGCCAGGGAGCGGACCTCGATTTCGATGGGTTGCTCGCCACGCCGGTTGCGATGCGCCCGTTCCAGCGCCGTCGCGACCCCGCCGGCTAGCGCGATGTGATTGTTCTTGATGAGCACACCGTCGCTGAGATCGAGGCGATGATTAAAGCCGCCACCGCAGGTGACCGCGTACTTGTCGAGTACGCGCAGGCCAGGGACAGTCTTGCGGGTGTCCAGCAGGCGGGCCTTGGTGCCGGCGATCTCGTCGACATAGCGGCGGGTGGCCGTGGCAATGCCGCTCAACCGTTGCAGGAAGTTCAGAATCACCCGCTCGCAGGAGAGCAGCACACGCGCGTCGTGCCGGACAATGGCTACCTGCTGGCCTTTGCCTATGCGCACCCCATCGAAGATTTCCTGATGGCAGGCGATATCAGGAACCGCCGTCGCCGTCCCATCCAGTTCGGCAAAAATTTCCAGCGTGCGCCCGATCACCCCGAGCCCGGCCAGGACGCAGTCCTGCTTGGCCAGGACCACGGCGACCGCCTTCTGCTGCGGATCGATGCAGGCGTGAGTGGTAGCGTCGTGGTTGGCGCGGTCTTCCAGCAGCGCATGCCGCAAAATATCGCCCACTTGGCGCGTCTTCCAGTCCATGGTTGGCTCAAACCTTTTGTGGGTTGCTGCAAAAAGGTAGCGCGTAAGCCCAGGCCCGTCAAGGACCGGGCGCGATTTGTGCTGGGCATCAAGCGGCCGATGCGCTCTGGCTGTGCGGGATGTCGGGCTGCTTCCCGAAGGCCCTAGCGGCGGGCAGGATGACGCTGATCGTGGTGCCGCGCCGGGCGCCCGTGGAGCAGGAACGGATACGGAGCGAACCGCCGTATTTTTCGATGAGCTGCCTGCTGACCCAAAGTCCGAGACCGGTGCCGGCGGAGCCCTTGGTGGTGTAGAAAGGCTCAAAGATATGGGGCAGCACGTCGGGTGCGATGCCGGCCCCATTGTCGGAAATGATTACGCGCACCGCGGCCTCGCCGCTGCCGGGGCGGCGGTAAGGGGAAGCGCGCAGTTTGATGGTGCCCTGGCGTCGGACCGCGTCCAGGCTGTTGGCGATCAGGTTGGAGAATACCTGTCGCAAGTCTCCGTCCACCGCTGTTACCCGCACCTTCTCATCGTATTGCCGTTCGATAGTGACTTGGTTCGCCCGGTTCCGGGTAATCAATAGGTCTGCAGCGGAATCGAGGATGGCGCCGACGGAGGTGGTGGCCGGTACTGCGGACTCGCGATAGAACCCCAGCGCCCGCCGGGTGATATGAGAGATTCGGCCCAGCTCGGCATCGGCCCTCTCCAGATGCTCGCGGGCTTCCGGCAAGGTTTCGCTGGACCGGGCGAGGAAGAGCATATTCACGACCGCTGTCAGGGGATTGTTGATCTCGTGGGCAATGGTGGCCGCGACCCGGCCGGCTAGCGACGCCTTCTCGCTTCGGAGCAGCGCCTCCTCGGTCTGTTTACGCTCGGTAACATCGTGTACCACCAGCACCATCCCTACCGGCCTGCCGCCCACTTCCACCGGGGCGTTGGAACAGGAGACATGGACCGGACTGCCATCCTTGCGGAAGAACATATCGTCGAAATCGCGAGCATGTTCCTGGAAGCGGTGCGTCCCGGCCAGCTTGCATTCCTCCGCGGGAAAAGGCCGTCCATCGGGATAATGGTGGTGGATGATGGAATGCAGATTCCGGCCCAACAACTCTTGTCCGCTAAACCCGAAGACCTTCTCTGCTTCCTCGTTTATGAAGGTGACGCACCCTTCCGCATCGGTGACGAAAATGGAATCCGCCGCTCCATCGGTAATGGCTTGCGTCACCTCGAGTTGGTAGCGCAGTGCTTCTTCGGTTCGTTCCCGCTCGGCGGCGTTCGCCTGGGCGCGCTGCAAAAGCTCCTGATTGCGCTCTCCGACCGCACGCAATCGCGTGACAATCGCCACCCCCACGGCGGAAACCGCTAGATTGCTGCCCAGTTGAAAGAGTGCGCCGCTCGGCAGCGCAGCCGGGAAGGCGTGATAGGGAAGAACCAGAACCCCGAGGGCCGCAAACAGGCTGAGCACCCAGGCCAACAACCCCGCCGTCAGACCTCCCATCCATGCGCTGGCGGTTATGGCAAAGGTGAAAAAAACGAACGCGGGCCGGGTGCTATGGAATGGCAGTAACCCGGCAAGGCCCAGCGCCCCGGCAGTCGACATGGCCGCGAAGTAGTACCCCCCCAGCGCCCCAAGCCGTTGGCGCCCGGAACAGCAATTCCCAATGCGATTGATCGAATTTGAGAAAACGCCCGTGCTCCCCATATTCCTGAATGGTCTCCGAAAATACGGTCGCTCTACCCGGCCACGAACCCGGATTGTGTGGGGCCACCGGTTGAAGCACAAGCGCTGCTATCGAGTCCCGAAACCGCGTTCCCGGGTGGGTGCTTATACCACTTGGCCTCAGAATGGAAGATGGTGGTGAGCAGTGTAGAGTTGTTACAAAAGCGGTCTAATGGGCTAAGGGCCAGTTCCATTTTGGGAATTGTTAACACCCACCACCGAGACACAGAGATACAGAGGGAATTTGGGATTTGGGAATTCGGATTTGGGAATTCTGATTTGGGGTTCTCAAGGCCGGTACACGATTTCATCATTCAACAGCTTCATGAAAAAGCTCCACGGCGCCGTGGCGCAGGCTGCCGGTACCGCCGAGCAGGCGGCCAGCGCCAGTGAAGAGATCGCCGCTGCCGCCGGCCAGGCTGCCGCTGGATCGGAACCGATGTCTGTCTTTGTTGCCAGGGGTTCCTTGCTGGTACTGGTTCTTTCTGCGGTTCTGCGCTTCTGCGTTGGGTGTTAAATTATCCGGCCCAAAGGGAGTCCGCCATGACTTTTCAGCAGCAGATTTCCCTCCGCACCAAGCGTCACGGCGACATGCACGACCTGACCGATGAGGTGAAACATGTCGTCAGCGCTTCCGGTATCCAGAAGGGCACCGTCAACGTTTTCGCTGTCGGCAGCACCGCTGCGGTCGGTGCCATCGAGTTTGAGCCCGGACTGCAGCGCGATTTGCCGGAGATCCTCGATAAACTCATCCCGCCAAGCCGCCATTACGGCCACGAGCAGGCCTGGCATGATGGCAACGGCCACTCGCATTTGCAGGCGACGCTGCTGGGGCCTTCGCTGACCGTTCCGGTGGTTGAAGGCCAGCCGGCGCTGGGGACCTGGCAACAGATCTTTCTTCTGGAATGCGACGTTCGCTCCCGCGAAAGGAGCGTCGTCATCACCGTGCACGGCGACTGATGGAATTTTGATTTTTGAATTTCGAATTTTGATTTGAAACGGCGGTGAGTAACGCCGTCAGAAGACCAGTGATCGTTCCCTTGTGGGAATCGAGCCCAGAAAACAAACTTGCCTTGCGTCATCCTGAGTAGCAGAATTGGGCCCGGGCTACCCCGGCCACTTCCATATCGGATCTGCATGCATCGCGCGCGAAGCGGAGCAGCTTTAGCGGCACTTGGGGCCTTGGCGGTCTTGATAGTACCAATCCCGCTCTCTTGCGCGGGTGGCGGAAGCAGCAGCGGAAGCAGCGGAAGCGTTGCTACCAACGCAAGCGTGGCAGGATCGTGGCAATTTTGACGCGGTGGCGACTCGCAATTGCAGCACGGAGGCTGTCCGATGGTCGACGCGGATGACGATCTGGAGCCTGTCGGGTACCACGTATACTTCCACTGTCTCTTTTCAACCAAAGGGCAGCAGCCGCTGATTGCTCCCGCGCTACAGCATACTGATACCAATTCGCGGTCGGAGGACTAAGTATGAACGCCCGAGACAGATTGTTAAACGCGTTAACCCTGAAACCGGTTGACCGTCCTCCAGTAAGCGGGCTGATAACCAGCATCACTCGGGATGTGATGGAAAAGACGGGGGTTGAAGATCCGGAATTCCACACCAATCCTCAAGCCATGGCGGCTATAGCTGGCGGCTGCTATGAAATACTCGGATTAGAATCAATCAAGATTCCTTTTTGTATGACGGTTGAGGCAAGTGCACTGGGTGCAGGAATATTTTATGGCGACTTTTTTCCGCAAGTAAAACAAACCATCGATGAAACGATTTTAGAACAAGAGCTGAGCATCGAAAACCGGGGAAGGGTTCCAGTTGTGCTTGAAGCTATTCGTATCCTCAAGGAGAGATATAAAGAAGAAGTGGCGGTGGTATCGGCAGTAGTTGGACCCTTGTCCCTGCTGGGAATGCTTTTGGGTTTTGAGAAAACATTTTTGACCCTGATGGATGAACCGCAGCAATTCCGCAGTTGGATGAATTTCGCCACGAATATTGGAATACAGCACGCTAAGCTGCAAATGCAAGCCGGAGCAGATGCAATACAAATCGGGGAAGCAGGAGCCTCTGGGGATCTAACCAGTCCACAGGTCTACCATGATTTTATACTTCCTTGCCATCAAAGAATCTCTACCGCCATAAGCGTTCCCACCGTGATGCATATCTGCGGCAAAAACACCCGACATTTAGAGCATATACAAAATGCCGGTATGGACGCTTTCAGTTTTGACGAGAAAACTGATATCGCCGCTTTATCAAGACACTTGAAAGGCAAGGTGGCGCGAGTTGGCTATGTGCCGACTGATCTTCTGCTAAATGGAACCCCCGAAGGGATTTACGCTTTCAGCAAAACATGTCTGAGCGATGTTGATGTTCTTAACGCCGGTTGTACTATTCCGCCCCGGACCCCAACGGAAAATATTAGAGCGATGGTAGCTGCGGTAAAGCCTTCTTAGTGGGAGTTCGCTAAAAAGCAGAATCAAAACAGAAAGGTCTACCCCATTTATCTGAAAGACGGACGCTGTGAACCTTTAAGAATAGGAGGCATACCGATGATCAATTGGACTGACAGGCGGACGAAAGTTGCCCTGGGGACATTAGTAGGTACAACCATTGAGTGGTATGACTTCTATATTTACGGCATTGCGGCGGCGCTTATTTTCGGGCCGAAGTTTTTTCCTCGGTTATCGCCATTGATGGGAACGATTGCCGCTTTCGCCACTTTCGGGGTGGGCTTTGTTGCCAGGCCACTGGGAGGAGCGGTATTTGGCTATATCGGAGACCGATTTGGGCGCAAGGGTGCACTGGTCGCTACCTTACTAATTATGGGGATTTGCACTTTTTTTGTCGGCTTGGTGCCTGTCTATAACTCTATCGGGATAGCTGCGCCGATCCTGCTTGTTATACTTCGGCTGATACAGGGTGTCGCCGTTGGCGGCGAATGGGGTGGAGCGGTACTTATGGCGACAGAGCATGCGCCGCTCGGACGGCGTGGGATTTATGCCGCCTGGCCACAATTAGGGTCGGGGGCTGGATTGCTCATTTCCAATGGGGTGTTTTTAGCGGTCCGGATGGGTATGTCTGAAGGGGCATTTCGGGAATGGGGTTGGCGGATTCCGTTCTTATTCAGTGTCGTTTTGGTGATAGTTGGACTTCTGATTCGGCTAAAAGTTGAAGAGAGCCCTGTATTTACAAAAATGCAGATAGCGGGTAAGACCCGGAACAATCCGCTGTTGCATGTGTTCAAGTCAGCACCGAAGACTCTATTGTTGACCGCTTGTGTGTTTTTGCTCAACAACACCGTACTTTATATCATATCAACCTTTGCGCTGAGTTATCTCGCTAAGATGGGAGTGGCTGGTAGTGTCGGATTAACCGGGGTCATGATCGGAGCTTTTATGCTGTGCATTTTTACCATTATTTTTTCGTATCTATCTGATTTCTACGGCCGCAAACGGATCATCGCCTCGGTATATTCAGTGTGGTTCATCATGGCATTTCTCTTCTTCTATCTGCTCCAGACAAAGGATACGATGTTGATCTACCTCGGTTTTGGCGCTGCGACTTTGTTGACGGCGGCGTATGGCCCTATCGGCTCGTTCATTCCAGAGCAATTCAATAGCGATGTTCGTTATTCTGGTGTTTCAATCTCAGTCCAGATCGCTTCGATCGTAGCTGGCGGAACTGGGCCCATGGTGTCCACCATGCTAAATGCGGCATACGGGATTCGGGCGGTTTCCATATACATTATCGTGATTGCCGTAATTAGTGTAGGGGCCGTCCTGATTTTGCCCGAAACCTATAAGGCTGACGTGGATAAGAGTATTATGGGGGCATCAGTAGGTGCCTGAACAGAACCTTTCTTGGGCTGGTTTATTTCGCCTGGTCTGAGCTGACGGCAAACCAACTGCCTCGCGGCCGGCGTTGCCCAGCATCCAGAAAAGACGTGGCAGATCGGCATCCGTGCCCTAAAAGTGAGGGCCGAACAATCTGACATTGTCTTTCCCGCGAGCGATAGCTGTCGTCGCTGCCATGAGGGGCCAGCGATAGTGTGTGACGACGGTCGCCAGGGGATAGGCAAGTGACGGGTCGTCCGGGAAATCGATAGGCAAGATCGAGTTGCTTGATGATTTCCGGGTCGGTTCTCGTCACTGTGCCGAGGAACTCAAACTGGCTTTGGCTTCCTCCGTAATCACCGATCGAGCCAAGGTTCCTGACTTGAATTCCCCTATATAATTCCGGCCAGGATGTGTTCTGGGCGGCGGCGATAGCGACACGCCATGAAACTGGTTGTTTTCACAACTCGATCACGCGGCGCAGTCTTTGCCCGGCGTTTTGAGAAAGAGTTCCGAGAATCGCGAGGCCGCGCACGTACGTCACGGCGGGGATTCTCAATTTCACTATCACAAACGGTCTTCTTCGAGAATCACGGGGGGCGGCTTGACCTTAACATGCTTTATATTCCGTTTCGTGACGTGCCCCCCCATCTAAGAAACCTCCGGAGGTCGTTATGGGTACGTCCCCACCTATTGTAGTCTCACCGCCCGCTGAAGACGGGGTAGCTGTTTGGCTGCTTAAGCGCCGTCACGAAGACTTGGGCACGATGTTCCGTGCGGTTTGGGACTACTATATCAAGTTCTACACCGTTTTCCTGACATTCAGTGTCGCTGCGATGGGGTGGCTGCTCACCCGTGATGGGAACGACTCAGTCCCCAAGAAGATCCATTACGTGCTTGCAATTGTGTTCATCGCTCAAAGCATGCTGACCGCGACAACGAGTGCTTCCATCGCCCTCTATTCGCGTCGAGTAGGACGCGAACACGCTCGGGTGGAAGGTGACATGCTTGGTGCGGTAGCTGCACCGTCTGCGCTCATTGGTACTGGGGCAATCCCTGTTGATCTTGCCATGTGGTCCGGTTGGGCAAACGCTGTAGCAATGCTTGGGATGAGCGTTGCATGGGCGTATATCGGATTCGTAAAGTAGTCGAATATCACGATCTGTAATCTTCAGGATTATTTGTCGCCCTGACAATGCAGAAGTGGCGACTTGAGCAGCCGAAGCTTCGCGATGGTGAGCTGCGTCATCCGCATATTCCTCCGTGACACTTCCATCTTTGGCAGCATCACCCCCTTTTTCAGCAGGGCCTGTTCGACCGGAAAACCTGCACTGGAGCGCGAGTTTTTCTGTCTTTGCCGAAAATTCCGCTTAGATTGCTGCTCTCCTAACCTCCCGGCCGCCAAATTACCGGCGGCTGATGATTTTGCTGCTTGAGCCGGGCCCGGGCTCGCAGAGGGCTGTTGAGGCAGACATAGGCGGCCATTCCGGTTAGAAGTTAAAAGTTGGGCACACAACCAGGACACAGCAAACGACGTTTTAGCGGGCTAAAATCGCGACTGGAAGGGATAAATTCCTTAGAATGAGAGGGGAATTGGGGTGGGTGGTGGGATTCGAATCCGCCCCTAAACGTAAATACAAGGACTTACAGAGCACGGACGGCAACGAAAGTACATGAAAAGCAGTGGTGGTTCACGTTAACTGATTGCAAATTGATTGCAGCTTCATTCCTGTGGCGGCGTGGGCGCCCGGAAGCGCAGGGCAAGTTCTTGGAGCTGCTCTTTGGGCTGGGGAACGAATTGGACCGCCTAAGTTGAGTGGCTTTCCGAAGCCCTGCTCGGTTGCATGCATTGCTTCCCGAGATGGCCCTGAAGCCCGAAAGAAGATATTTTTCATGAAACCAGATGAGTTCTACCGACGACTCGAATCTCTAGGATTCAAGGATTCTGGAGCCCGCTCCGCCGAAGCGCCCGAACTGCGATCCTATGATCCCCCAGAGAGGCTGCGCGCCCTCCTGTCATCCGTGAACGTTGGCCAGCTTGGTAAAGGCCTCGAGGGCAAATGCGCGGTCACCCTGGAGGCGGCGGATGGCTGTGAGATTCGCATCATCCAAGGCGAACCGGTGCGCATCAAGCCTGAGATTGGCTCGGCCTTCGGGCCAATACTTTTCCCGATGGACAAGGCGCTACTCCAAGCTCTGGCGCTGGATGCGAACCATCTGCGGGAGTGGATCGACCATTATCCGATATTTTCGTTCGCGATGAAGTCAGCTGACGAGCCTGGCGAACAAATCACTGGTGTCGGAACCCGGTGCGGTTTGGAGCCCATCCGAAAGGTAAACTGAGCTCTCCACACGGAACTCACAGCCCTGCTGGCTACGCCTCCACACGTCACCATCGTAAGTACCCGAGCAGTTTCATATACCGTCCACGCCCACATCAAGCATCGAGCGCCGGCGGTCATCGCCACCATGAATATCCGTTACTCTCGTCGTCGTTACACATTTGCTGTACTCAACCGAACCACAGGCTCAACACACGCTGGGTCATCGTTCTTCACTAAGCCCTGTTGCTGGCTTTATATCGCCGCATCCGGCCGGCATCGAACGGCCTCAGCAAGTCGCAGATGGCATCGGTCTCGGGCTTAGCCGCCATCAGGTTCGCAGGCGTAAAACCGCCGATCCTCAATTAGCGGACTTCTTCGCCTGTTCAACCTCTCGTGTCTGGGAGACAGGAATGCGCACCCTCCGGCCTACCATAGGGCGTACCCAGGCCCACGTACGGTCAGTCTTTTCCAAATAACCAACCCTCCAGAATCCCTTACGCTCGTCAAAGTACTGCACAGCGACAGCATTCATAATGCGGCTCCTGATGTGGCAGGACCGGAATTCGGAACTGTCTCCCACCTGTATAGTGCATTTCGCCCACAAGAAGGTTTACAAGGAATATACCCACCTCGGCCAAGTTGCCAACGGTACGAACTCAAGTGCAAGAACGAGTAGTGCAAGTTGGAAATCGCAGTATATTCGCTTTTTATTCGCCCGGCAACAATCTCTTTTGCCTGGGAGCTGAACCGCTTGAGCTGTTCCGGGTCCTGACGGATGACCGGGACGTTTCTGCGTTGCCACGGATCGTGCGCCTTGCCAGTCCCTTGCTCGACGATGTACCGATGTGCGCGTTTGACCGCCGGTGAACTCTGAATTACGATGGCGGGCACTCTAAAACAGGAGAACAGCATGCGAGACAGGATCGGACGTGGAAAACAACTGTCTATAAACTCATCGCGTTCAAAACT
>Ga0326727_10013185_pt1 | contig 18497 bp, 14 predicted proteins | sample MB2enrmetagenome_FD_207643 | JGI IMG/M metagenome (GOLD analysis project Ga0326727, IMG submission 207643) | Lab enriched peat soil microbial communities from McLean, Ithaca, NY, United States - MB29MY | ecosystem: Environmental > Terrestrial > Soil > Wetlands > Peat | place: USA: New York...
GTTGACCAACGCCCGGCCAGTGTCTTTGGGCTGGACTGTGACCCAATCATCCGCGGGACCGGCGGCTGAGATGGCGCGACCGCCCAACAGGCCTGTAGCGGCGAGTGTCCACCCCATGAGAACTGACACTCGCAAGCACCGCTTTAGACAGAATACTGAAGTCTCTAACAGATTCATTAATACTCCTCCCTCAAAGGCCACTATCCACCCGGTGGACTTCCAATAGCCAGCCCTGCTCAGCCCGGGGGAAAAAGTTTGCAGGGGGTGCGCCTCGTCCGAAGGCGCGGTGGGCGTCACCCCGTCATGCTGGAAACGGCCGCGCACTCCGGGTAAAGGTCCTTCACGGAATCGTACAAGGCCACGTACAACTTATAAACTCGGTCGTAGACAGCGCGGCGGGCGGGATTAGGTTGCACCTCTTCACCCCCGAAAGCCATCGCCTTGACGGCCGACGCGATGTCGGGATACAAGCCAACGCCGACTGCAGCAAGGATCGCCGCTCCCAGGACCGCGGCTTCCTGCTGCTCGGGGATCACTACCGGAATTCCACAGATGTCGGCCTTGATTTCCGCCCCCAGCCGGCTCTTTGCGCCTCCCCCCAGTACGCGGAGTTCGTGTGCCGCAACGCCTAGCCGCTTCAATCCTTCCAGGTCTCGCCGTACTTGAAAGGCCATGGCCTCGAGGAGCGCTCGGACAAAGTGCGCCCGCTTGTGGCGGAGGGTGATCCCGAAAAATACGCCCCTCGCGTTCGGATTAAACTCGGGAAACAGCGCCCCTTCCAAGTGCGGCAGCATCACCAAACCATCGCTGCCCGGCGGAACGGTCGCCGCCTCTGCGGTGAGTACATCGTAGATGCTCGGCGCCCCGAGTTCAGTCGGGACGGCTAGCCCCTCCGCGAACTGATCCTTAAACCACTTGAAGGCCAAGCCACCCGTCTGGTTCCAGGGCAGCAGACAATACCTCTCAGGGACCGCATGGATGTGGCAGGGCACCGGTGTGGACAGGTCAGAGATCGGTTCTCGAATGGTTGTAAGGAGGGCAAGCACTGAGCCGGTGCTTACCGTAACGACACCGGGCTCGAGGTTGCCGGCAGCAACGCCTGCGCAGGTGTGGTCCAACCCGCCTGTGACCACCGCCGTTTTCGTGCTCAGGCCCGTCTCTTCCGCACAAGCGTTCGAGACGTGGCCAATGGCTGTTCCCGAGGGGAACAAGTCGGGCAACTGATCGGTGCGGATGCCGCCAAAAGTTATCAGTTCGTTGGACCATTTCCGGCGACTGATGTCCAGAACCAGTGAGGAGGACCACATGCTAGGTTCGGCCGCGAAACGGCCACTTAGCCGGTACAAAAGATAGTCCTCCGGGAGCAGAAATTTGGCCGTCCGCTGCACCGTGTCGGGCTCGTGTTTGCTCAACCAGCGGAACTTCGTTACCGGCCAAAGGGGCGTGATATCCGGTTGCCCGCCGATTTCCAGGACCCGCTGCGGACCAAATTCCTGGCGGAGTTCTTCCGCCTCGGGTTGGGATCGGTTATCCATCCACACCAGCGCGGGCCTGGAGGGTTTTCCTTCCCGCGTCATGGGGATTACGGTCTCTGTGTGGCTGGATACGGATACTCCGGCGATACGCGCGGGGTCGCCGCGCCAATTTGCGAGCAAGCGCCGGATCGACTGGACAACCGGAGTCCAGTAATGCGCCGGATCAACTTCCACCTTGTCCCCTTCGGGGATGATCAGGTACTCGCGGCTCTGCAGGCAGACCATTTCGCCTTCGAGCGTAAACAGCCCCGCCTTTACCGTGGAGATGCCAAGGTCGAGACCCAGTAGGAAAACGTCGTTGTTCATGGCTGTTCTGCCGTGTGCCCTGGGATCATACTTAAGCACAACCGGACGACTCACCCCACAACATCAATACCGACCAACTTGCAAAAGTCCCGGTACAAGCCTGAGTTGTCGCCGTAAGAAAGGATGTAGTGCTGTCCATAGACGTGCTGGGAGAACTCCTCCATGTCCGCCTGTAAGCGGATTTCCAGGCCCGGCAACTGCGGCGCCGGCGGAGCCCAACCCGCTTCTTCCCAGGGCTGAGGAGTCACCGCGTCCCCGGTGACGACGTGCAGCGTGTAGTGGTCGCCGCGGCTGGCCAGGCGGCACAGGGTCACTTTCCCCGTCTTAATTCGAGAAGTATTGAGGAGGCCACCCGCCAATCCGCCAAAACTTGTGGGCGTGAGTTTGACCGGGCCATCAACCACTTCTGAAGGTACGAAATCGGGAACGCCCATTAAGACGCCGTAGGAAAAGAATTCGTAAAACTCCAGGTAGGCGCTGGCTTGGCCTGTCAGCGCGCGTGTTACCAATTGCGAGACCGCCCCCAAGACGTCGTTCTCCGGAATCGCGCAGACGTTGAGTTCATCGGTCAACAACATAAAGATCATCGCGGGGGGGAATTGCAGCAGTTTCTTCATGCCGTCCACATCGATCAGCGAGACGGCCTGATATTTCCGCTCCAGGACTTTGTCACGAAGTGCCAGGTAATACTTGACCCCTTTCTCGAGGACTTCGGTGTTGGCGGGCCGCTCAAAGACCCACTTCTTCCGAATGATCTCCAAGACTTGCTTCACGGCTTCGGGGTTCAGGCGTTCAACACGCTGAACCATTTCCAGCATTTCGAAAAACTCCACTTCCGTGCCCAGCCGCTTACGCAAAGAGACGCCGTCGTACAAGGTGGCGTAAAGGTTCATATCCCTGCATCCCATCATGCCAATCTTGGAATTGTGCAGGGCTTTCACCGCTGAGGCTGCTCGCGCAAAAGTGGCGATTTTGTTGAGGGGCGGGGGAGCGTCCTGAAAACTCGGAACGTATTTTAGACGCAGACCCAGATCTTCTATGGTTTGACGCAGTGCGGTGGTTCCCGCCTGGTCGGCGGTGGTGACCAACCGCCCACCCTCCACAGCGCCAGACAAGCCCCAAAGCAAGATGGGATGCCCCGGGAACTCACTCGCTACGCTAATGACCGCGTGGCTGGGTATCCAGCCTGCCAGGCAAGTTATCAACAAATCAAAATCCGCGCCCGCCAATTCGGCAACCGCCCGGCGCACGTCCTTTCCCTCCGGATCGTCGCTCACGGGCGCTGTGCTGAGGACTTCCAAGCCGGCAGATTCGAGCCACTCGATCGATTGCTGGCACTTCTTTTCAATAATCTCGCGGGGTGTATTCACTTCGCCAAAACCCACGAAACCGACTTTGGGCTTTAACATCGGAGTCTCCTTGTTTCTTATCAACCTGCCAGGTCTGGTCCGGCTTGGACAAGTCAACCTGCCGACTCGAGCCTCACGACCTGGCCCTGCTGGTGAGATTCCAAGGCGGCGGTAAAGAGTTCGTGGCTCAGGGCCGTTTCTTCGGGAGTCACGCAGCCCGCAAACGGTTTTAGCCGCTGGCCGGTTGCCAACTCATACAAGAAGGCTGCCCACATCTGGAGGATCGCGTCCGAGAATCCGAACTCAAAGATTGAGCCTGAGATCGTCCTAAAAGCGGTTTCCTGACCCATATCCACCTGCTGCCAAGACTGCTCGCCCCCGCGATACTCCAGCAGGTCCAGTCGGCGCGGATTCCGGGTGCTAAAATGCGCCGAGGCCTTAGTTCCAAGAATTTCCAAATACCAGGTATTCTTCTGACCCGGAGCCATTCGCTGTGTTTTCAGCGTCAGGGGAAAGCCCGCCCCGCCCGCGCGGCACTCGGCCTCGCAGAGCAGCGTGGCATTATCCCAGGTTCGGCAAGCCGCCACGCCCCCTTTGCCGTCGGGCCGCTCTGTGATGATCTTGGAGAGAATTGCCCGCACATCCCGGGGCCGCCATCCCGCCCGAAACGGAACATAGCAGACATGCATTCCCAAATCCCCCATGCAGCCGTACTCACCATTGAACTCCACTTGGCGTTTCCAATTTATCGGCTTATTGGGATCCAAATCGCTGGAGTGAAGAAAACCGCAATTGACTTCCAGGATTCGCCCGAAAGCATCTTGCTCGATCATGTCTCCAATTCTTTGTGCCGCGGGGAAAAAGGGGAATTGTGACGAACATCGCACTAGCAGGTCCGGGTGTCTGCTGATCGCGGCCAGAATGGCACGGTTGGCGGCTTGGTCGATCCCAAAGGGCTTCTCGCCCATCAGGTGCTTGCCCGCTTCCAGGGTGGCGCAGTAGAACTCATGATGCAGGTTATGCGGCACGGCGCAGTAGACCGCTTCCACCTCGGGATTGGCCAGAAGCTCCTTGTATTCTTTCGTGACTTGGTGGAGGGAGGGGAAATTCTCAGTAAACCAGCGGGTCCGTTCCGCACTATTGGGGCCGGAACGAATACAAATGGCAACCAATTCGGGGCGGGCAGGCATGTCCAGCAAGTGGCACCACCGCGCCACGGCACTGGCAAATTCCCGTCCCATCAACCCGCAGCCAATCAATCCAAAGCGTATCCTTTGCATAACTTTCCGGCGGTCTCCGCCGAACGCTGGGGTCTCAATGCGAGTAGCCGAAATGGCGTTCTCCTTCCCCTATGGCTTCGTCAATGATATCCATACATTTGGCGGCGGTATCCAAGTCCATCACAATCGGGGGGCTCATGCGCAGAATATGGCCGGCGGGTACCCAGGCCAGACCGTGGCGGAAGGCTTCCTTGTAAATGAACTCACCCGCCTCCGTAAAGGGCTCCTTGCTGACCCGGTCCTTCACCAACTCCACACCCATCAAGCAGCCTTTGCAGCGCACATCACCCACGATCGGGTGCTCCTCCAACATTTGGCCCAAGCGCTTGAGGAAGTACCTCTCAAGCCGCGCGGAATTTTCCAGCAGCCCTTCTTCTTCGATGGCCTCGATCGAGGCCAGTGCGGCCGCACAGGCCATGGGATTCCCTCCATAACTCGTCGAGGCGCTGATATGCTCGATGCAAGCAGCATAAGGTTCCCGCACGACCATGGCGGTCACCGGAAATCCGTTGCCGAAACCCTTGCCCAAGGTCACCACATCGGGCAGTGTATTCCAGTGTTCCATGGCCAAAAACTTTCCTGTCCGGCCCATGCAGGTCAGAACTTCATCTGCCATCAAAAGGATCCCTCGCGTGTCACACCATCGGCGCAGCTTGGGGAAGAAGTCGTCAGGAGGAAAGATCGATCCCGCCCACCCTTGAATCGGCTCCAGGACGATCCCGGCAATTTGCCCCGTTGTTCCCTCCGTAACGAATTCATCGAAAAAGCTCAAATAGGCATCCGTGTCAATCGTGCCATCTGCCTTCTTGAACAGGGGTCGATAAGGATTCGGACGCGGTAACATGTAAAACCCCGCGGCGCGTGTGGCGCCATACGCCGGCTTCATGCGCGCCAAGCTCGCCGAATGGCCGGTTTTGCCGTGGAAATCGCCAAAGCAGGATAAAAACTCGTGCTTGCCGGTCGCCGCGCGGCATACCCGCAACCCGGCCTCTACCGCGGTCGTCCCATTGTCATAGAGCTGTACTCCCGCAAGATCGCCTGGCAATACCTGCTTGAGTTTTTCGAGCAGCTTGAGCTTCCAGGGTGTGGTGAAGTCGTGGCAGTTCATCAACTGACCCGCCGCCTCGTGCACCGCGGCCGTAACTTTAGGGTGACAGTGCCCCAGCGTTGTCACGTAAATCCCGGAAGAGAAATCGAGGTAGACGTTTCCATCCACGTCCGTGAGCGTGCACCCAAATCCCCTTTCAAAGACTACCGGAAAGAGCCTTACTTGACTGGAATAGCCTTTCATTATCGCGGCGGCACTCTGGTGCATGGCCTGCGACCTCGGCCCTGGCACTACCTCACTAACCATGTGCGGGACCTTCTTCAAATCAACCTTTGCCCACTCAATCGAAGTTCCGGCATGGGCTGTAGTCATTGTTTTTGACCCCCCTGCAAAATGAACTAATTAGACTCTTCAGTTGAACGTTATATTCAATTTCAAGAAAAAAACAAGGGTTTTCTTGGCCAAGCGATTATTTCTGTCCTTTGGGCAATCCGCTGTGGTTTGTCTCGAATCCGGAAGCACCCCTGTTCTTATGGGCCAAAGCGAGTTCAAGGGCTAACAACCTTGACAGTCGTCATCTGATTGAACTGGCGAAGTTGGAGAGGATTTATCTTGTCGGCCGTGTACCAAATGTCGAAATCAGCCAAGCGCCCATAAACCACGTGAGCTTTGGCGCCGACCTTGGTGTGGTCCGCCAGCAGGACCCGCCGCGCCCCGCGCCGCAGCATGATCTCTGCCAGGCGGGCAATGTCCGGATCTGACACCAGGCAGTTTCCCCGGGCGTCCACAGCGTCTGTCCCTAAAAAAACAGTATCAAATTGGAGTCCCTCCAAAGCCTGTTCGGTCATGCTGCCATGGATAAAATACATCTCCCGATCGTATTCCCCCCCCAGAATGTAAAGCCGCACGCCGGGAAAGCGGCTCAGAACCGGAATGACCGCCAAAGAGTTCGTGTGCACAGAGAGTTTTTCGAGGTGGCCCAAATGAGGCGCGAGATGGAATGCTGTCGATCCATCGTTGATGAGAATGACATCGCCGCTTCTCACTTCTTTGGCAGCGGCTCGCCCGATCGCCTGCTTGAGTTCGAAGTTGAGCGCTACTCGATGATGGTACGCAGATTCCACGGTGGCCCTCAACACGCAGCCGCCATGGGTGCGCAGAATCACTCGGTCGGCTTCCAGTTCGTCCAGGTCCCGGCGAATCGTAAGGGAGGACACAGCGAATTCCTTGGCAAGTTCTTCAACTGTCAGCTCCGACTGCAACGCGTGCAACTGCGCAAGAATCCGCTCTTGACGCTGTTTGGGTTTCATAACCAACCTAATCGCGATTTCCAAGAATGCTCGGCCAGCGATTATACATTCAGAGGGGATTTCGCGTAACGATTCTATACAAGAGCCGATGAGCTGCTCCCTTGGAGGGTTCCCCTTCCTGATCCAAGTACCCGGGTCTGATGGGACCGCGAACCTGGCTAGGCGAACTGCTGCGACCACCCTGCACACCATTCTGCATGCCTCGCAGCCCGTCGCCTACACGGGGCTGGAAGCAACTCGGAATCCAGATCGAGGGGCAGGAGTGAGTGTGCCCCCGGAAACTCAAACCAGCCCACCGCAGTGGATGTCGCCAGGACGGCAGGGCAGCCGGACATTGCAGCGGTCAGGATGACTGGGCCTCGTGGAGCAAATCTCCGTCGTCGGGACAAGATTCCCTTGACACATGCTGCGGCGGATGCTACGAAAGGAGTGACTATAACATTCAAGAGCAACGCGTTATTAGTTCGACTTTGATTTGGGGCTCATCTCCGATCGAACGAAATCAGCATAGGGGAGACTGGCGATACTATCCTCTCCCGCGGTTAGTGTGCCATAGTTCCCAGGCGTTCTTTGCGTGATCAAGAGGGTTAGAACACGTGGTTCCAACTTCCACTTTTGAACAATCAACCCCGCCTGCGCCCCAGCCGCAACTTCGACGCGTGCTGACGTTGTGGGACCTGGTCTTTTATGGCATTGTGCTCATTCAACCCATCGCGGCGGTGCCTCTGTTCGGGATTGCCGACAAACTCTCCCGCGGGCACGTCGTCACCACCATTCTCATTGCCATGGTGGCGATGATGCTGACCGCCTTCAGCTACGGCCGGATGGCAACGGCCTACCCCGCAGCGGGTTCCGCCTACGTCTATGTGGGCCGGGAATTGGACCCCCACCTGGGCTTCCTTACAGGTTGGGCGATGACGCTGGACTACCTCGTAATTCCCATCATCAACACGATTTACGGAGCCCTGACGCTGGCGCGGTTATTCCCCGCGGTCCCGTATATCGCCTGGGCCGTAATTATTGCCGCCCTGACTACCTATCTGAACCTGCGCGGGATTCGCTCAACAGCCCGCAGCAATATCGTGTTGCTGATAGTGATGTCTGTGGTGATCGTTGCATTTTTGATGCTTGCTGTACACTACCTGGTCCATTGGGGCGGGGTAAAAGCCTTGTTCTCCTTTCACCCCTTTTATGATCGCGGGAAGACAGATTTCTCTTCCATCGCTACTGCGACTTCCCTGGCGGCGTTGACCTACATTGGCTTCGACGGCGTAACTACCCTCTCGGAAGAAGTGCAAGACCCCAGACGCAATATTCTTCGTGCGACGGTGCTGGTGTGTTTCCTGACGGGAGTTTTCAGCGGGATTCAGGTGTACCTTGCCCAGCTCGTCTGGCCGGATTTTTCGACTTTTCCCGCTCTCGAAACCGCCTTCATGGATGTGTCCAAGCGAGTGGGCGGAGTGCCACTTTTCGACGGGATGGCGTTTATTCTCGTGGTGGCCAGCATTGGCAGCGGTTTGGCCGGACAGGCGGGCGCGGCCAGGCTGCTGTTCGGCATGGGTCGCGACAACGCCTTGCCCCGCAAACTGTTTGCCCATATCGACGCAAAATACCGGGTTCCCACATACAACATCTGGGTGATTGGGTTGATTGCGGTTTTGGGTGCGATGTTTCTCAACTGGGAGAGGGCCGCAGAAGTCTTAAACTTCGGTGCTTTCCTCGCCTTTATGGGAGTGAATCTCGCTGCCATCCGGCATTTCTATTTGCGCCCCGGCCAAAGAAACTCAAGACAAGTCGTTAGGGACCTGCTGCTGCCGGCTTTGGGCTTCCTCTTTTGCCTCTGGATTTGGGGGAGCCTGCCCCGCCCTGCGAAAATTGTGGGTGGAGCTTGGCTTGCCGGGGGCTTTATCTACAATGGAGTCATGACGCGCGGATTTCGGCGAACCCCCGTCATGATTGATTTCAGTGAAGGTTAAGGTCAGCAGAACGCTCGCGAGTTCCACCCGAAGTCTTGATACCCAAGGGGGGCGGGCGTATAGTTGCCCGGACTGAGGATTGACTTCCTGGAAAGACTCCGGGCGGATCGCACAGGTGCGAAAGGGGGAAGACCATGAGACGAAGGAGATTTTTGCATAAAGTCGCCGCATCGCTGGCGTCTGTACCCTTGGTTTCTCGCGCGGAGATAAAGGAAAGTAACCAAGTTTCTCCGCGAAGTGGAGACCCTATTAGGGTGAATTCCACGCGACAACTTTTTGTTGATAACTTGCTGGTCGCCGAGAGCCGCGGTATACGTCTGGCGGTGAATCGCCCTGACCCTACCGGCGAGCGCTGTGTTGTTGCCGACAAGCCATGGGAGAGCCTGGGCATCAGGGAATATAACTCGGTTATGGAAGACGAGAGTGTCCTAAAATTGTGGTACCACACCGCCGCCAGCGATGGAAGCGGGCGGTGCTCCTTTGCGACTTCCCACGATGGAATACATTGGGATAAACCCAACCTTGGCATAGTCCCTTTTCAGGGTCAGCGAGACACGAACATTGTATTTCCGCCGGATCGTATGTCCCACACACCGAACTGCGTATTCAAGGATACGAACCCCGCGTGCCCCCCTGCCGAAAAATACAAGATGGTGGCCGACCTGCAACCTCCAGGAAGTAAGCATGGAACCTACGTGGCCGCGTCGGCCGATGGCCTGCATTGGAAGCTCATGAAAGATGAGCCGGTCTTCCGCGCGAGCGACACGAACAACATCTGTTTTTTTGACAATCGCGTCGGCCGCTACGTAGCCTACGTACGAGTCTGGGACACCATGCGGAAAGTAGGCCGATGCGAGTTTGACGACATAACCGATTGGGGCAAAGAGCAGGTGGTTTTTTCCTACGATGAGGAAGACCTGCGTGGACTGGACACCCAGATCTTTTCTACCACGGCTTTTTCTCAATTGGATCTGTGCCCAGGGAACTATCTCCTGGTCACAGACCTGGGCGGTTGGTCACCCACCAAGACCAGGCCCGCTATGGATATCTACACTTCCGCCGCCTGGAAATATCCACGCGCCGAGGATGTTTATCTGATGTTCCCCTCGGCGTACTACCACTATCAGGAGAATTGGGCAAAGCGCGTGGAGACGACCGACCCTGGGAATGACGGAACTCTTGACATCCAGTTTGCCACGAGCAGGGATGGAAAAAGCTGGAACCGCCTTGATCGGCATCCCTTTATTCGCTTAGGTGTGGCGGGGGGCTTCGCGAGCGCTCGCGCTTATATGGCATCGGGGTGCATCTGCCGTCCTGAGGAGATTTGGTTCTATTATGCCGTGACGGACCACACCCACGGGAACCACTATCGTGCTAGCGACAAATTCCTTGGAACCATCACGCGAGCGCGCATCCGCCTGGATGGGTTTATGTCAGTGGATGCCGAGTATACCGGCGGCGAGTTCACTACTCCAGCCTTGCTGTTCTCAGGCAACCAACTGACTCTCAACACGGACACGAGCGCAGGGGGACATGTTCGCGTGGAGCTTCAGAATGAGTCCGCCAAGCCTCTCGCGGGATTTTCGGCGGATGAGTGTGACCCCATCAACGGAAATTTCATCCAAAAGGTTGTGTCCTGGCACGGCAACCCCCCCTTGCAGGCCTGGGCGGGAAAGCCTGTTCGTCTGCGATTTGTGATGCGCGATACGAAACTCTATTCGTTCAAGTTCGAATAAGTGTGGGCGGGACCCCTTCGCTAATTTGGAGCATTCGTGGCCGAGAACCCGCTGTCCGCAATGTCATTTTCGGGGTGGAGGAAAAGCTTCGCATGACGGTGTCGTCCAAAGGAAACAAGGGCCGGGCACCGCCTGGTATCAACCCCGTAAGGTCGCTTGCGCACCCACCAAACGTGTCTAAGATTACGCGCTAGCCCCCAAACTCGATCCTGACCCACTGCCATTGGTTTCGCAGCTAACTATCTCTGCTCGATCGTCATCACGCCCGCCTTCTCAAAAGCACGAAAGTAAAGCTCGATCACCTTGAGTGGAAGGGGCGTGAACTCCGCCGCAATGGAGTCTCGGATCTCAAGCATAGACCGCTGGCCGTTCGCGTAATAGGCGGGGGCGTCGGCAAATCCCATGATGCGTAGGTCGTTTTCGCCTTGTGCGCGCAACTTTTTGTCGGCTTGGGCAATGGCCTCGCGCACTCGGTCAACTTGTAGCGTGGGATCAGCGGCGGCCTTACGGAAGACGTAGTCAGTCCCCAGCAGCTCCTGGCCTGACGCGTGTGGGAGCAGGCAGCGCAACTCGCCGCGGCGATGCTCGCCTTCCTTGAGCAGTCCCACAAGAAGCTTGAGGCTGTGGTGCCCAAGATTCACGAGCACTACCGCAAGGGAACGTGAGGGTAGCGAGGAAGCGCCAGGTGGGTTGGGAAGGCTGCGTTCGATGAACCTGTTTAGATCAATGGTCGTCTTGAGTGCTGACTCTAGAATTGCCCCGCAGAGGACGGCGCAGGGATTTACGGCTCGTCGTTGTCCGAAATCAAGTAAAGTACTTCGCCAGGAGCACCGACAGCCACATGGTAACGTGGAAAATCATCGAGACCGTCAGCGGCAACATCGAAGCCGTTTCCGGCCAGGAAGCTCAGCACCGGCCGGGACAGCATGAGTTCCTTGTTTGGGAGGGGCAAGCCGCTGACAAAGCTGAAGCCCTCAAATCTGCTGAGAAGGCCGATCCCAGGGTTGACCTGGAGTGGATGCGGATTCGGCACGAGATGGACCTTGAGAAAAGGTAGGCCTTGCCTACTGGCCTTACTAAGGTGAGCTGGCAGGGACATATCGAGCAAATCCCCAGTCATTGGATCAACGCGGCTCGTGATTCCGGCAACCGTGCGAAGTGTTCTAACCCACCCATAGCGAACCCTGAATCCTCGCAGGGGACCATCTTGGCCACGTACCAGGCAGCGCCTCCACCGGAGTGATAAGCCTCAACCTTGGCATCGCCGGCCTTGGCCTTCCACAAAGCTGCCACGGCCTCAGGCTCCGGAACGTGCTGGTACTTGAGCAGAGAATGAAAGTGGAGGGGGATCCTGGGACTGGTATAGCCGGACCATCGCCTTTCATCTGCCCGGACCCAGGCCACGCGTCCACGGGTAAGCCTACCAAGGGAATCAATGAACTCATCCCAATGTGCAAGGCACCTGGATTCAGAGAGATGCCTACCAAAGGTCAAGGTAGCATAGTGATCCCAGGGCCACTGGGCGAGGAAGGCCCCGTAGGAAGCAACGAGATTGCATTGTTGATCTGAATACATATGCGGTTTACCTCAATTGGCATAACCCAGAACATGCTCGGGACTGGTGATCACCATGAGCATCGTAGCCAGCCATGACTGACATGCGGGGTGACGATTCAGGGTGAGCTTGATGGTAAGCCCTTGGATCATTAGGTAGTTAGCTTGCACACTAATATCCTTCCAGGGTTCCTTTTCCCCCAGTTCAATGACGGGAATCTGCCAGGTTCCCCCGACTTCCGGTTGGCTCTCCGTACCGCCCCGGGGAGAGCTAACCCTTCCCGTGTCTTCAAGTTGCGTGGTTTCCTGACCGGGAATCAGGAAGGTCAATCGGCTCAATTCGAGCCGATCACCAGTACCATGATAATTATATCATCTGAGTTATATGTAGCCCGCATAGGGGTATCCTAGCATTCGCTGGCTTGGCACTCTGACCCTTTCGCTGGTGAGGGGAGCTCCAGCCACCCGCAAGGAAGGAATTCCTGCTATTACTCATCGTTTATTGAATCACACGGTACTCTACACCAAAATAGGCCGTAGTAACACCAGGGTGCCCCAGGATCAACGCTGGCGTTCAGGGCGATATTCAGGTAGCCATAAACCCCAATACCTCTAGAATTGCCCCCTATGGCGAAAATCCACCCACACTCGCGCCTCCACTCTGGGTGCTGAGAAGGTGATATTTTGCTTAAACTACAGAAAATAAGTACCTTACATGCAACTCCTAAGATCTATTGGAGTGCTGAGGCAACAGTTCCTGGCAGGTCATATTGGCTGGTAAGACATGTATTTTCAACTACGTATCTGCGTGCCAGGCAATCAGCTCCATCAGGTAGGTAATAGCGAAGCGTGCCCGTAGGCCGGAATCGGTTCGCCGATCGTGCCATTTTGTCGAACCAGACGCGTAGCTGTTCGATGCCGGTGGGTGGATGCGGTCCAGGTATAGCAACGTGTCGTACTCGTCTATGTTGCCACTTTCTTAGTTTCTGGGGCTTCGGAAGATCAATTTTCGGAAAATATGTCACTCGCCGACTTGGCACCAAGACTTGCGCGAACGATTTGTAGCTGCTCTTTCTTTCCAGATCTCGCCCCCTTCGAAGTGGACTCCGGAAGGCAAATTGGGCCTGTCTCGTATGCTCTACTCCGGCCAAGATCAGGATCCAAAAGGCACCATTGCAGACATTCTATTGAAACGATGGTACTTACTTGAAAACTCGACACTTCTCCAGAGGACCATGAAATGGTTCGGTCAACTAGAGAGAATAATCCCCGAGGAATCCTAGTCGTAGACCTTTGGTTCACCCAAATCGCGTATCTCCACTCCGTTCGGTGCTTTGTTGCCGCAATAATCCATCCTCCGGGCGCCGGGATAGACCTTGAAGATCGACCGGCCGTACCGACCGAAGAAGAACTCCTCCGCCGCTGGCTCGGCAGCCGCGGCGGGAAGGGGAGGGGAAGGGGGTGGCGCGGAAATGGGGGATGGGGTGGGGATAGCTACGATCTGACCTGATAACCCAATGTTTTCGTTATACGTCTGGAAATCCTCCTGACAGGGATTCAATTCACCTGCTTCTATCTTATTGCTATAATTGGGATTATCTTTGTGAGCTGATACCAATCTCTCGTTATTACCTCTTCTCTCTGTGTTGACTTCTTTTTCGTCTTGTCTTTGTTCTTCAGACAGACTTACGTCTTGGGGGCCAATCTGACCGGTGGCTCCACCGGCCAATCTGACCTGTAGCCTCTTGGAATGATGCGGCACGCCATACCTCTTGTAATAGGCGCCGAGCGCCTTGGCTACCGCCACCTTGCCCGCCCCTATGGCCTCCTGAATCCTGTCCGGATGGAGGGTGTAGCTATTGGTGGGACGACAAGGCCCCCGGAAGTCCTGCCTATGCCGGCCGAAGGAAAAGAACCCGGACTTCGCCAGTTTGACCAGTGCCCGGCGCACGGAACGCTCGCTAAGCCTCGTCATCTGTGCAAGCCAAAACTCGCTTGGGCAGATGACCTTGCACCTCTGGAAGGAAACCAGCTCACGGAGTACGGCAATCTCGCCAGGCGTTCTCCGGATGTATCGCAGGTCCTGGAGCTTGATGACCATCAGCGCGCTTCCCCCATTGTCTCCAGAGCTTCCTTCTTCGGAGCCGCTGTTCTGCGCTTGCTCCGCTCTACGATGTTCGATGTCGTCGTTGCAAAGGTCATATCATTCACCGTGGAATCCCCCTTGGCGGAGGGCAGTCGTAGGACCACCCTCCACCATTGGCGGCGTGTTAGGCTTGAGGACGACCCCCCAGCCCGAGATCCTTCTTTATTCGAGCCTCGCGTCTGTAATTCTCCAACAGCGCAGGATAACTTGGGTAATTCTTGTCATCCAGAAGGGTGTTACCTTGGTGGCGACCCGCGTGTCCGTTGAACCAAAACGCTATCCCCCGGGACTGGCACAAATCCCGGATGTTCCTTGCCCACTGCGAATCCATCGGGCGGTGGCGGCTACCGGACTCTCCGCCAACCATGACCCAGCCAATATCCTCGATGTGGTCAGCCAGCTCCGGCATTAAATCCTCCAGTAATGGCTCCGCTGCCAGGTAGTGAGCAACCGCCGGAATCTCGCGCAGGGTATCCAAACGACCGAGATACTTTTTCATTTCCACGGTTGTGCCAATCCAGACGTTTGGATAGCCTGCGCCCCAATCTTTCGGCAATCGGTCTGCGATTAGCTCCGGTCGCTTGGTGGTCAATCGCCAAATGAGATTTGGCGTGCTTCGAATAATCTCCCATGCCTCGGCTCTCCACTGGTCTGCGTGAGGATGGAAGAAATCACCTAACGAATTGCCAAACACCATTTCTACCTTTCCGTCGCTGGCAGCTGCTTTCTGCCACTTCTTGGGGTCTCTCCAGGTTTTCGTTTGAATGACTGTGCCGAAACCGCGCCCGTAGCGTTGCTCTTGGGCTTCGGCATAACAATGGGCGCACCCTTCGCTGACTTTCGTGCAGCCACGCCAGAAATTCTGCGTATGGTCTACGCTCTTGATTTTGGTTTTATTTCCCACTCACTTCTTCTCCTCTGTGCTCACTTGACGAACTGTCCTGTGGACGCCCGGTGAAATACGGACCCCACTGGTTTCGTAATTCATTGCTCCTCCTATTGCCGGTTCTCGTCTTCTCAGCTAAAGGACGATCGAACCACCGCGGCCGCCGGGGGCCCCGATTACGGACATTCTCTCACAATGTGGCCACATATGTCAACATATATGCGTGATTGAGCGTATTGACAAGCGAGATTGCGTTGTGTTACACTGAGAATCGGTAATTGGAGGAACGGAACCATGGCTTATGTGCATATTCGGATTTCCGACGACTTCTACAAAGCAGTCCAGTCCGTACTGTCGAGCGAGTTAAATACCGATCTTTCGAGCTTCGTCCGCCGCATCTTGCTCGACACGTTACTTATCTACGGCGCCCCTTCCAGCGTTGACCCGGTTCTCGCTGAACTGGGCCTCAAACACGAAGCGCAGGCAGCTCCGTGCCTCATCCTGGACTTGGCGAAGGACTGGTACCTTGTCCAAGTGCTCAATGAGTACAGCATCCTCGACGATGATCCGCAGGAGAAGCGCCGGATCCGTAGCAAGCTGGCGCGAGAGTGGATGCTAACAATTGAGCAACCGGGCAAAAACAAAGCGGCCCCCAGCAAGCCAAAACTGCGGGGGCCAAAATGAGCCCATCTATACGCCCTATAGGTGCGGTGGTTCCGCAAGACGCAATGCGGCGCCGTTCCTTGGGGTTATTTGCCCGCTTCAATGGCGGGCCTTATAGCCTGCGCAGGCAGCAGGCTCGAAAGCCCACGAGAGCTGTGGGCGGAGCAGCACGCAAATCGAGTTGCGTGTGCTGCTCATGATGCCTCAAACCCGTGCGTCAGCCTTCTGTCGGCTGGCAGCACCGCGGGGGCGAGCCGAACGGTGGCGACGGCCAGGCGCAAGACGGAGGCGCCGATTTGTCGCGGGGTGACAATGTCACTTGCAACAAACAGAACTGTTAACCGTTGTAGAACTGGCGGCACGCCTGAAGTGCAGCGCCAGCTTCATTTACCGGAGGCTCAAACCGAGTCACCGTCAATACATTCCGCATACACGTCTTACACCCACCGACATCAGGTTTGATGGGCGGCTCATCGCAGACTTGCTTTCCCGAACCCAAGACGTTAATTTAGGTATGGGTTCAGCGGTCCTGGAAGGAGGAATGTTGACTCGATCCAGGCACCGCGACAGGAAAGGTTCGCTCATTGTAAGAGGTAGGGGACGGAAATTCTGGCTTTCTCAATGGCCGGAAGGGAAGAAACGACAGTCCTCAAAACTGGGCTGGTGCGATGAGATGACGCCGTCGCAAGCGGAACGTGCTCACCGCCAGCACATGGAAAAAGTCAATCGTCAGCGCGAAACCGTTGGTGATTCGGTAACGCTCGAAGGTTTCTTTCTCGAGCATTATTGGCAGGAAGAAACCGAACAGTATCGGGACGAGCTGAACACCAAGAAGCCGTCAACCCGCCGGGACATGAAGAATGTGATCCGGCAAATCCTGATCCCGCGCTGGGGTAAGCCCAGCATGGACTCGATCAGGACTGGAGAAATCCAATCGTTCTTCGCTGCGATGATTGGCGAGGGACCGGGCAAGGTCAGCCGGAAAACAGCACTCAAGTGGAAGAATTACCTGAGCTCGATGTTCACCGCGGCGATCCGGCTGGAGGCTGGCGTCACACGCAACCCTGTGCGGGGAGTAAAGCTTCCTGCGGCAGGGCCGGAACCGATGCCGGCTTTCATTTCGGTACGACAAGCGGTTGAAATTCTCAGCCAGTTGCAAGAGCCGAGGCACCGCATGGCTTGGCAGTTGGCCATCTGGGCCGGCAGCAGGTCCGGCGAGTTGCGCGGGCTGCGCTGGTCCTCGGTAAACTGGGAACAGAACACTATCGTAATTTCGGAATCGGTTTGGGAGAATCACAGCACTCTGCCCAAGTCGAAAAAGGGGTACCGGAAGGTTATTCTGACACCGCACCAAACGGAATTACTTCGCCAGTACAAAGAGCAGAATTACCCCAACGCCGGTCCCAACGATTGGGTGCTACCGGGCAGGAAAGGGAGACCGATCGATATGGACAGGGTCATGACCCACTTCATACGGCCGGTCGCTGAGAAGCTCGGTATCGAAGGAGTCCACTGGCACGCGTTGCGCCACCTGAACAACTCGATTATGCTGGATGAGAACGTGGACATCGCCACCCGTAAAGACCGCCTCGGCCATACCACCGATCGCGTCAATCTAATTTACTCGCACGCCGGGGATCGGGCACAACTTGCGGCCTCGGAAGCCATCGAGAAGCGGTTGAAGGCGGTGGAAACGGAGGTCCAGGAGCGCTTAACTGTGACCCAAACTGTGACTCAAAATAGCGCGAATTTGTAACCTATTGAGAACATTGATGGGCCCATAGCTCAGTTGGTTAGAGCAGCGGACTCATAATCCGTTGGTCCCAGGTTCAAGTCCTGGTGGGCCCACCATTCATCTTCCAGAGTATCAATAATTTGAGGGAATGTAATCTTTGGCGGGATCATACCGCCATGGTGCAACTATCCGAGTCCTGTCCGAATTCCTTCAAGGTTGCTCATTGGACACTCACCACGATGGCTTGTTGATTGAGTGAGATTACGCTTTGGCTACCAGGCAGGCTTTTCACTTAGGCCATAGTCTTTGAAACGCCTTCTCTCAGGTCCCGTTCTGAGACGATGTTGTAGCGGTCAAAAATAGCCCGCGTCCGATGGCCCGAAATGGACATTGCCACGCGCTCAGGCACTCCAGACCTAACCATGTTCCTGACCGCCGTGCGCCGCAAATCGTAAGGAATCTTCCCGGCGACTCCGGCCAGTTTGCAAGCCCGTTTCCATCGTTTGTAAAACGTTTCGATTCATGCCCCGTTCTTATGGAAAATCAGGTCACAACCAAACTGCCGAGCCATAGTCCGTCGCTGTATGATCTCCCGTAGGGAGCCTTCCAGGGGAATCACTCTTCCGTAGCCTGTCTTGGCATCCTTCGCATGGAGCCGCAGCGTCCAGGTCTCACGGTCGAATGCCTGCCAAGTCAGGCTCCGAATCTCTCCGGGGCCATCCCGAAAAGGACTGAGGCAAAAACAAAACCTGCACTGAACCTGGAAAACTTACGTTGTCGCATCGTGGCCTCCTGTCATCGAGGTGTCGGGCTGATCAGCCGTGTGAACAGCCGCAGGGAATATAACACCGTTCGCAGGGCCGACGTGGCGAGGCTTGCAGATGGGGATCAAGCGCTCTCTCAGCCCAATTCAATTTCCAGCTTGGTCACCGACGCCGGCGGGAAGGTCCAGAAGAAGCGTGGTCCTGAAAAG
>Ga0326727_10013186_pt1 | contig 18496 bp, 15 predicted proteins | sample MB2enrmetagenome_FD_207643 | JGI IMG/M metagenome (GOLD analysis project Ga0326727, IMG submission 207643) | Lab enriched peat soil microbial communities from McLean, Ithaca, NY, United States - MB29MY | ecosystem: Environmental > Terrestrial > Soil > Wetlands > Peat | place: USA: New York...
CGATGACCACATCCGGCTCCACCCCCTGGTCATTGCTTGCCTGCGGCCAAATGCCAAGCCCCTTGGTGCAGTGCGCAATGGCCTGGTCCATGGTCATGTATTGGAGATGCTTCTGTTTGTCCGAAACAATCACGTTGATATAGTTCGTACTCTTCAGGCAGTGATCCGCGACGCAGAGGAGCGTGTTGGCGTCCGGCGGCAGGTAGATGCGGCAGACGTCTGGACTCTTGTTCACCACGAGGTCCAGGAAGCCCGGATCCTGATGGGTGAAGCCGTTGTGGTCCTGGCGCCACACCGTCGAGGTGATCAGCAGGTTCAGCGATGAAACCGGCGCCCGCCAGGACAACCCGCGGCAGCTCTCCAGCCATTTGGCGTGCTGGTTGAACATCGAGTCAATCACATGGACGAACGACTCGTAGGTGGAGAAGAATCCGTGGCGTCCCGTGAGCAGATAGCCTTCGAGCCAGCCTTCGAGGGTGTGCTCCGAAAGCAGTTCCATCACCCGGCCGTCGGGCGCCATTTCCCCGCCGTCGGCATCTTCGGGAAGGTAATCGGCCAGCCACAATTTTTTGCTGGCTTCATAAATGGCATCCAGCTTGTTGGAAGCGGTTTCGTCGGGACCGAAGACGCGGAAGATCTGCATGTTGTTGCGCATGATGTCCCGCAGGAAGCGTCCCAGGGGCCGCGTGTTCTCAGCCGTCGTCTGGCCTGGCGCATCTACTTTGACCGCATATTCCCGGAAATTGGGGAGGCGCAGCGGCTTGCGGAGCAACCCGCCGTTCGCATGCGGATTGGCGCTCATGCGCCGGGCGCCGTCGGGCGCGAGGGCCTTGAGTTCCGGGATGAGCTTTCCGGTTTTATCGAACAGTGCCTCGGGCCGGTAACTGCGGAGCCAAGCTTCCAACTGTTTCAAATGGGCCGGGTTTTCCCGCACGCCGGCCAAGGGCACCTGGTGCGCGCGCCAAAAGCCTTCGACTTTATGACCATCCACTTCTTTTGGGCCGGTCCAACCTTTCGGGCTGCGCAGAACGATCATCGGCCACCGGGCGCGAGTCGCTTTGCCGCTGGCGCGGGCTTCATGCTGGATGCGCCGGATTTCGATCACGCAGTTCTCGAGAGTCGCGGCCATCTTCTGGTGCATGTCTGCCGGGTCGTTGCCCTCCACGAAGTAAGGCATCCAGCCATAGCCCACAAACAAGGATTCCAGTTCATCGTGCGAGATGCGGGAAAGGACGGTAGGATTGTTGATCTTATAGCCGTTGAGCTGCAGGATCGGCAGCACCGCCCCATCCCGGATCGGGTTCAGGAACTTGTCGGAATGCCACGCGGCGGCCAGTGGGCCGGTTTCGGCTTCCCCATCTCCCACCACGACGGCCACCAGCAGGTCGGGATTATCATAGGCCGCGCCGAACGCATGAGAGACGCTATAGCCCAACTCACCGCCCTCATGCATGGAGCCGGGTGTTTCTGGGGTGCAGTGGCTGCCGATGCCGCCGGGGAATGAAAATTCCTTGAAGAACTCGCGCATTCCTGCTTCGTCCTCGCCTTTGTTGGGATAAACCTCTGAATAGGTGCCCTCCAGGTAGCTCGGCGCCAATACGCCCGGCGCGCCGTGCCCCGGGCCAGCCAGGAAGATCGTGTTCAGATCATATTTCTTGATCAGCCGGTTGAGGTGGACATAGATAAAACTCAAACCCGGACTTGTCCCCCAATGCCCGAGCAATCGCTGTTTGATATGGTCAACCGTCAGCGGTTCGCGCAGCAGCGGATTGGCCCGCAAATAAATCATCCCGGCGGCAAGGTAATTGCACGCCCGCCAGTAGGCGTCAATCTTGCTCAGTTCCTCTCCGGACATTGCTGGTGGCGGCGCCGGGCTCGCCTCGGCGCGCCGAGTTCTTTTTTGATCTTCAATTACTGTTGCGATTTCACTCATATTGATACTCTCTTGTTAAACGGTTTCAGTTGTTAGTTCTAATTCTCCAGGTGGTGACTTCCATTGCGCGTCGGAACGAATCACCCGCCGCGTCTCTCGCAGGATGGTCAAATCCTCCCTGCTTGAAATGACCAGAATCCGCGCCGGAGAATCACCCTGGGCGACATCAGCGTCCGGCTGGCAGTGGGCGTTGGCGGCGCCATCCAGTCTCAGCCCAAGATGCCCAAGCTTCTCGCACACTAACTCCCGGACTTGCGCCGAATTCTCACCCACGCCCGCGGTGAAGACCAAAGCATCAATACCGCCAAGGACCGCCGCCATGCCTCCGATGGTTTGGACCAGCCGGTGGACATAGACTTCCAACGCCAGGCAAGCCCCAGGATGGTCAGGAGCCTTCTTCAAAATGTCGCGCATGTCCGAAGAGATCCCCGAAAGGCCGAGCAGGCCGGATTCGTAATTCAAAACATATTGGAGCTGGTCAACTGTCAGCCCTTTGTGTTGCAGGAGATAGAGGAGCGCGCCGGGATCAAGACTTCCGCTGCGAGTGCCCATGACGACCCCTTCAAGCGGGGTGAAGCCCATGGACGTATCCACGCAAACGCCGTCGCGGACGGCTGAGACCGACGCGCCATTGCCCAGATGAGCAATCACAAGCCGGGCGCTGCTGCGGCCCAGCATATCCGCCGCGCGCCTGGAACAGTAAGCATGGCTCAAACCGTGAAAGCCGTACCGATGGATGCCCCACTCAGTTGTCCAGGTCCGCGGTATGGCGTAGGTCCGTGCCGCAGCCGGCAAAGTGGCGTGAAAGGCTGTGTCGAATACGGCTACCTGCGGCACCGAAGGCAAGACTCTTCCAACGGCGCGTATTCCCTCCAGCCCAGCCAGGTTATGCAGCGGGGCCAGTTCACACAGTTCATAAATTGCGTCTTCAACCTCGGCGGTAATCCGCGCGGCGCCTGCGAACCGCGTTCCCCCATGCACGATCCTGTGCCCAACCGCCGCAGGGCCGTCATTGCGCAGCAAGGGCGCGAGGGGGCCAGTGCGGAGGTCCGAAAGGATTCGCAAGAAGGCCTCGCCATGCTCCCGCAGATTCAATTCCTCCCGTATTTCAGGTTGGCCGGGATAGTGGAGCCTGAGCTGCGTTGGCTGTGTCGCCCAATCAATGCTGCCGTCGGCCAGAAGCAGCTCCTGCTCCGCCTCGAACAGGCTGAACTTGAGACTGCTGGATCCGGAGTTGCAAACGCCGATTTTCATAGATCATTTTCAGGAATCGCCGTCATTGGGGCTGTGAGATATCCAAGGAAACGTCTGTGACCCGGGCGAGGACGATAAGGCAGAACGTTATGAGTACGGTAATGTTCATTTAGCAATTTGGATTTGTTTCAGTCCTGCCTTCGGCTATGCGTCCGGACCATTGCCACCGGAAAGATGGTGGGCCGGCCAGGCGTCAATGGGCGTGACATCGGGGCCGGGATAGAATGTGACTCGGACGAAGTTCTTGAGGTTCAGGATCGAGATGCCTCTATGCGGCAACCGGAAGTGGACCGCGGGTGCTGAGAACAGTAAGCGAAGCCGTTGCAGCCGTTCCGCTTCGAATGGCACCTTGATCTCAGCCGCCAGAAATATCCGATTCCCGCCAGTCATTTCCACTTCCACGAAGCCTACCGCGCACTCGCCAGTCCGTTTCGGGGTCCGGCGTCGCTCCAGGCGCGCCGGGTCGTTCAGATGGCTTCGTTCTCGGAATTCGTCCTCGGATAGCTCTACCACATCCAAGATGTCAGGGGGATGTTTCCAGAGAGGGAGATCTTCGGCGATAAGGTCAACGCGGCTGACCCGCGAAGCGATGAATGTCGTCAGGGAGTAATCGCCGGCAATTGTAATGTAGTCCCCGATGAAGCCTTTTGTGGACTGGATTTCCTTTAATATGCGAGCTGCCACGTCCGGATTGTCCTGGAAAAAAGTCTCGACCGAACCTTCCTGAGTATGAATTAGAATTTTCATGTTGTTAATTTGCTATGGTCGTTCTGTTGAACGAGCCGGTGTCCATTCCCTTCGTAATGCGACAGATGGCTCCCGATGTTCGCCAAAATTCCTGGCCCATATTCATGAGGGCCGCTTTGGCGCTTGAGACCCGGCTCTTGTTCATTTTGTTGAATGCAATTCGCATACAAACCGGGTTACGCAACTCGCGTGCCAACTATCTCCGACCTGCAGAAAGCCCTGACCTTCAATGATAACGGCTTGGAATCGGCTCATGGGCGGAGGCTCGAAATTTCGGATGTTCGAAAAACAAGGTTCTTAAATCAATGACACGAGGAATCGGACGAACGAGGGTCTGTTTTTCGAGTCTTCGAAATTCCGAGTCTCAGCCCGCGAGCCATTTCCAAGCTGTTACCCCTTGCAAACCAGCATCTTCTGCTTTGCGCCGGCAGTTGGCACGGCGACTGCATACTTCGGCTTTGTGTGCGAATTAACAAACAACGATTACTCCAGCAATAACTGGAAAAACACAACGCAACATGAAATCTATGAACCGTAACGAAACGACCACGATTGAGGAACCGCCGCAGACCGGCATTCAGCAGCACCGTAGCGAAGTTGACTCGCAGGACAAATCCAATGGCAATGGCAAAGAGGACCCGAACACTTTGGCAGTCGCGAGCCGCTCCAAGACCAAAACGCGAATTGCTTTGCTGGCGGCCGCGCTGCTGGTTGGCGCCGTCTCCGCGGTGTATTACTTCCGGTTCGTCGCGCCGTTCGAGTCCACCGACAACGCGTTCATCGAGGGTTACGTCATACCGATGGCATCTCAAGTGCCGGGACGGGTCGGAGAATTGCTGGTGAAAGACAACCAGGCGGTCAAAGCGGGCGATGTGATCCTGAAAATTGATCCGCGCGATTACGAGGCAAGTCTGGCACAGGCGCGCGCCGACCTGGCGGCGGCACGCAGCCGGGTGGACGAAGCGAAGGCGCAAGTCAACGCCAGCAAAGCCAAAGTCGCGCAGGCGCAGGCGGCAGTGATTGCCGCCGACGCGGAGAACCGGCGCGCGGCCGACGATCTCAAGCGTTACGAATCGGTCGAAAGCCGGGCGGTTTCCAAGAGCGCATTTGACCTGGCGCAGTCCCAGGCGCGCGCCGCCGACGCCAATTTGGAAGCCGCAGTCAGTCAGGGCAAAGCCGCCGAAGCGGAAGTGGCTTTGAGCGAAGCGGGCGTTGAAACCGCGAGCGCCGCGGTGCAACAGGCCGAGGCCAGGCTCCAGCAGGCCGAACTGAATCTATCCTACACCCAAGTCATCGCGCCCGAAGACGGCCGGGTCACGCGCCGCGTCGTGGAAAAAGGCGCGTACATTCAGCCTGGCCAGGCGCTCCTGGCGATTGTGCCACGCCAGTATTGGGTCATTGCCAACTTCAAGGAAATAGAACTGACTCACATGCGTGTCGGCCAGCCGGTCGAGGTGGAAGTGGACGCCTATCCAGGCCACAAATTCAAGGGCCATGTGGAGAGCATTCAAAGCGGCGCCGGCGCCCGGTTCAGTCTATTCCCGCCGGAGAACGCCACCGGCAACTATATCAAGGTGGTGCAGCGCGTGCCTGTAAAAATACTCTTGGATGACTTGCCCGGCGACGACCTCGCGCTTGGCCCCGGAATGTCCGTGGTGCCCAAAGTGCGCGTGAAGTAATCACCCTGCGCGAGAAACAATCTGTTGCCCTCAGCTTATGAATGGCGATTCGAACCAGCCTAAAATCAATCCCTGGCTCATTGCGGTCGCGGTGATATTGCCAACCTTCATCGAGATGCTCGACACGACAGTCGTCAGCGTCGCGCTGGAGAATATCGCGGGCAATCTCTCGGCCACAATATCCCAGGCGACGTGGATCCAGACGGGCTATCTGATTTCCAATGCCGTCGTCCTGCCCGCTACCGCGTGGTTTTCCGCCTTGCTTGGACGCAAGCGCTTTCTCATGATCTGCATCGGCATCTTCACGCTGGCTTCCTTCGCTTGCGGCGAAGCACCCAATCTTACCTTCCTGATCATCGCTTCCATTGTGCAGGGGGCCGGCGGCGGGGCGTTGCAGCCCATCTCGCAGGCCATTTTGATGGAGAGTTTTCCGCCCGCCAAGCGGGGCTTGGCCATGGCGGCCTACGTGGTGGGCGTCGTGCTGGCGCCCGTGGTCGGCCCGGTGCTTGGCGGCTGGCTCACCGACAATTATTCCTGGCGCTGGATTTTTTACATCAACATCCCCTGCGGTTTCGTCGCTCTTTGGATGATCCAACAATTCGTCTTCGACCCGGAATACATCCGCAACGCCAAACGCGGCCGCATTGATGCCTTTGGCTTCCTCGTTCTGGCAATTTGGCTGGGCACACTGCAAACGGTCCTGAACAAGGGACAGGATGAAGATTGGTTCAACTCAAATTTCATTTGCACGCTTTCGGTGATTTCCGTTATCGCGTTTGTCGCGTTTGTCGTGAGAGAATTTCGGACGCGCGAGCCTCTGGCCAATCTGCGGGTGTTCGCCGACCGGAACTTCCTGGTCAGCACCCTTCTTATCTCCATGGTCTTTCTCCTCTTGTATGGCATCATGAACTTGCAGCCGCTCATGGCCGGCAATCTCATGGGCTATACGGCCTTTCTCAGCGGAGTGGCCCAAGCCCCGCGCGGGCTGGGCATGATGGTCCTGACGCCGCTGGTGGGGATTCTGACAGGGAAAGTGAACAACCGTCTCCTCATCGGCCCCGGAATGATATTGATCGCGGGCGCCTCCATGATGATGGGGGATTTCAACCTCGGCATTTGCAGCCACGACTTTTTCTGGCCCAACTTCATTCAAGGCATGGGCATGGCGCTGACAACCATTCCGCTGATGACCGTCGCCATGTCAACCATTCGCAACGAGCAAATGGGCAACGCCACCGGGCTGTTTGCGCTGGCGCGCAACCTGGCCGGCAGCATCGGTATTGCGGTGGCGATTGCCATGGTCTCGCGCGGCGCGTTGCGCCATCAAGCTTATCTGACAGCTCATCTCACGCCGTTTGATCTGCCTTATCAGAACGCGGTGCAAATGGGACAAGCCGCCCTGACACCTGGGATGGGCGCGGCGCAAGCGGCTCCCGGAACCTTGGGAGTGATTTACAAATCCCTGCTTATGCAAACCAACATGCAAGCATTCGCGGATGAATTCCGCTGGCTGGCGCTGGCTTGCTTTTTGTCTGTCCCACTGGTGTTTCTGTTCAAAAAGTCGCAAGGCAAAAAAGCCGTCATGATGCATTAACCTCGAGCACAAACCGTGTCAACTGTCACTCCAATTACTCATTGCCAATATATGAAATACCGTTCTCAAATCCTTCTCGCGGGCGCCGCCCTTGCCTTCCTTCTTTTCCAGGGCTGCGCCGTTGGTCCCAATTACCAGCCGCCGAAAACCACCGCGCCGGCGCAGTGGAGCGCGCCCCAGGCGGGCGGCGAAACGAACCTGGAGCCTTCCCTCGCCTCGTGGTGGAAGAGTTTCAACGACCCGCAACTGGACTCGCTGGTCGAGCGAGCGGTCAGGACCAACCAGGACCTGCGCATCGCGGAAGCGCGCGTGCGCGAAGCCCGGGCGTTCTATCGCATCGCCTCCTCCCAACTCTGGCCCACGGTGGATGCCGGCGGCTCCTACGCGCGTGAAAATCAAAGCAAGAATCAGCCGGTTCTTGGCTCCCTCCCGATGCCCTCGGGCATTCCCTTCGAAAACAATGTCTATCAGGCGGGATTCGATGCCTCCTGGGAAATTGATGTGTTCGGCGGCAATCGCCGTTCTGTGGAGGCCGGAAAGGCCGAATTGGCCGCCGCGGAATTCGGCCGGCGCAATGTGCTGGTCACGCTGCTGGGCGAGGTGGCGCGCAATTACGTCGAGTTGCGCGGCACCCAGCGCCGGTTGGAAATTGCGACCAACAACCTCAAAACGCAGGAAGAGGCTTTAGCCCTTGCAGAGAACCGGTTCAAGAACGGACTGACCAGCGATCTGGATGTGCAGCAGGCCGCCACGCTGCTGGCCAACACCAGGGCCGCTATTCCGATGCTGGAGAGCGGCATTCAAGCTTATATCCACCGCCTCGGCGTGCTCCTGGGCCAGCCGCCCGAGGCTCTCCTGGCGGAGTTGTCAGCCCCGGCCCCCATTCCATCCGCCCCTCCTTTGGTGCCGGCCGGGTTGCCGTCGGACCTACTGCGGCGCCGGCCGGACATTCAATTGGCTGAACGCCAACTCGCGGCCTCCACCGCGCGCATCGGAGTCGCCACGGCGGACTTGTTTCCGAAGTTCTCATTGACCGGTATCGCCGGATACGAAAGCACCAGCGCCAGCGACTGGTTCTCCGGGGGCAGCAAGTTCTGGTCTCTCGGACCGACCGTGCAGTGGAGGATCTTCGACGCCGGGCGCATTCGGGCCAACATCCGGGTGCAAAACGCCCGCCAGGAGCAAGCCCTGGCGGCCTATGAAAAGACCGTGCTGCTGTCATTCGAAGACGTCGAAAACTCGCTGGTGGCCTATGCCAAGGAACAAATTCGCCGCCGTTCCCTCGATGATGCAGTGACATCCAGCCAGGACTCCCTGCACCTGGCCAACCAACTCTACGCCAACGGGCTGGCCAGCTTCATCAACGTGCTCGATGCCGAGCGCTCTCTCTACCAGGCCCAAGACGCGCTGGTCCAGAGCGACAAGGCGGTGACCCAGAACCTCATCAGTCTCTATAAGGCCCTGGGCGGCGGATGGGAAACACTGGAGCAGCCGTCGCAACTCACGCAGGCGCAAACACCAAAATGAGTTCACTGCCATCCCACATGAATTAAAGAAAAAAGTAACTTCTAATCCTTGCTTTCATCAAGGGCGACCGCAAAGTGAAGTGCGAAGAAGATCGGAGGAGGTCGTTCAACACGCTACCGGTTCAAAGCGTCCGAAAACCCGTTAAGGAATCGTACAGAGGTTGCGCCTAATCGCAAACCACCGGACCGGGAGGAGTCGAATTGGTGCCTGCCACTATTCTTAAACTAATCGTCAAGCCATTTGGCGTAATCGTAAACCCGGACAGGTGCCAGCGTTCTTGGAATCGCCCGGCTCATGAAACGGCCCGGCACCACGACGAGCGAAGCGATGCACACATGCCAGAAATTTCCATTAGGCCTCGTTCAAGCTCCACTGTCGCCCCGAAAACAGGGCACAATCTGCTCCTGGGCCTTCGCCAAGGTGCAGTACTGTGCAGTACACTTTTCCACGTAATTTGAGGCCGGTCTGCCCGTTTGAATCAGAGAGCGAAAAATTGCAAAAAACCAACGAAATCAGGCATTTGAAGCACTTCTTTGATTTTGGCCGAAATGGCCTAACAGGTTGTTGAGCCATTTCGTGCTCCGACCAGCACCGGTTGTTGCTGCCATGGTGCGGCCAAATTGCCCGTGCTACGGCAGAGTTTCTGATGGCGGCTCATTCGCGGAGAGTGACGGAAAAGGCGTGGGGTTGCGGCGCTGTGCTTGCTGATCAAGCCTTGGCATGGACGACAGATGCGGCATAAAATAAGGACCGAACCAAGGCGGGGTTCCCATGGATCTTAAGTAAGTCCGCCTCACGACGTGCGCCAAAAGTGACTGTTGCCCGCCCCGAGGCCCCGAGGGTGGCGGGAGGGATTCCACTTGCAAAATGGACTCTTCTAATGGAAATTATTCGCGTCGTAGTTGTGATAAAAAGCCGTTGCCTGCCTGCCATGAAGGCCAGCCTGCAAGAAACACGGGATGCCGCACAGACGGTTGAATCGGTTCAAAGCGAGTTGAAACGGTGCCGGGGCGAACTGGACGAAGGCCGAAAGCGCATGGAACAAATGGCCCGCTCGGAGGCCTTGCTCGCTGGAGAAAACCGGCTTCTGGAGATGGTCGCCGCGGGTGATCCGCTTCCCGCGGTGCTGGATGCGTTGTGCCGGCTGGTCGAAGAGGCGATGCGCGCCGCCAAGGCCCGATTTGAAGGCATTCTGGAAATCGCCGAAGACGCGATCATCTCCTTAGGCTCCGATCAACGCATCCTGTTGTTCAACAAGGGTGCGGAGAAGGTTTTTGGGTACGCGCAAGCCGAGGTCATGGGCAAGCCGCTCGATGTCTTGCTGCCTCAACGATTCATCCGCGCGCATAGGGAACATATCAGAGAATTCGGGAAATCTCCCGAGATCTCGCGTTTAATGGCGCAGCGGCGCGAAGTCTTTGGCCGTCGCAAGGACGGACGGGAGTTTCCAGCCGAGGCCTCCATTTCCAAACTCGATCTTGGCGGAGAATTTGTATTCACCGTCATCTTGCACGATATCACGGAGCGCAAGAGGGCGGCGGAGGCGTTGCGCGCTTCCGAGCAACTGGCTTGCGGCCAGGTGGTCGCCCTCACCCGCACTCTGGATGCGCTGGCGATGGAATCCGCCCCGGACAGGCTGGTGGAGCATGTGTTGCGGACCATCACCGGGCAATTGAAGGCACACAGCATCAGCGTATGGAAAAGGGACGCGGCCAGCGGCTTGGTGGGTCTTGAATTCTCGTTCGAGGATGGCAGACTCGTCACGGAATCCGATCCGCAGACCGTCTCAATCAGTCTTTCGTTGCCGGCCGAAAACACCTGGCCGTGGCCGGAAATCTTTCGCACCGGCAAACCCATGCTACAGGAGGACATCCGGCCAGGGCCGGATTTCCCATGGCGGGACCATTTGCTGTCCCAGGGCGTTGTCACCCTTCTCCTTGTTCCGATGTTAATCGCCGGCCGGGTGGATGGCGTGATTGGCATCCGTTTTAGGCGGCTGCGCGCGTTCCGGCCCGAGGAAATCGAGTTGGCCCAGGCGCTGGCTCACCAAGCACGGCTGGCGATGCAGTTGACTTGTCTCTCCGTGCAAAGCCGGCAGTCCGCTGTCGTGGCGGAGCGCAACCGCATGGCCCGCGATGTTCATGACATTCTCGCCCAGGGCTTCACCGGCGTGATTGTGCAATTGGAAGCGGCTGCCGATGCCACCTCCAAAGGGCTGGCTCGGGAAGCCGGCGCCCATCTCGAGCGAGCCGGCGAACTCGCGCGCGAAGGCTTGCGCGAAGCGCGGCGTTCCGTGCGGGCGTTGCGGCCGCAGGCATTGGAGGAAAACCATTGGTCTGAAGCGTTGGACGCTCTGATAAAGAGGATGACGGCCGGCACGGGGCTGCGGTCCGAATTCGTTTTACGCGGCCAGCCCGCGCCGCTCCCGGCCGATTGGGAGGAAAACCTTCTGCGCATCGGGCAGGAAGTTTTGACCAATACGCTGCGGCACGCCCGCGCCACCGAATTCAAGACGCAATTGGTTTTTGCCCCGGAAGAGATTCGGCTCGAATTGCGCGACAACGGGCGCGGCTTTGATCCCGAAAGCAAACAGGACGGATTTGGGTTGCTGGGCGTGCGGGAACGTGTCGAAGGCATGGGCGGCCAGATTGCCATCCGGAGCGCCAAAGGCGCGGGCAGCGCGATACTGATCGCGCTTTCATTGAAAAGTGAATTAGCCGCCGGGTTATGAGTGATTTGGCCATAACACGACGAAGGAACGTATCCGCGGACAAGATCCGCGTTCTTGTCGCGGATGATCACGTCACGGTCCGCGAAGGATTGGCGGCCATCATTGGCCGGCAGCCGGACATGACAGTTGTGGGCGAGGCTGCGCATGGCCGCGATGCGGTCGAAGTTTGGCGGAAGCATCACCCCGACGTGGCTCTGCTGGATCTGCGCATGCCGGTGTTGGACGGAGTTGGCGCGATTGAAGAGATCCGCCAGCAGGATGCCTCGGCCCGGGTTATCGTGCTGACGACTTTCGATACAGACGCCGACATTTCCAGGGCGATCAAAGCCGGCGCGAAGGGTTATCTGCTGAAAGACGCGCAACGGGAGGATTTGCTGGAGTGCATCCGAAAGGTCCATGCCGGCGAGACATCCATTCCGCCGGCTTTAGTGGCGAAATTGGCTGCCGGGATGAGCAATGAAACGTTGACGGGGCGGGAGTTGGAGGTGCTTTCCCTTCTGTCCCGCGGCAAGAGCAACAAGGAAATCGGTGTCAATCTCTACATCAGCGAAACCACCGTGAAGTCACACTTGCGCAGCATCTTTTCCAAGCTGAATGTGTTGAGCCGCACGGAAGCCATCGCCGCCGCCAGCCGCCGCGGATTGGTGCAGATCTAGTTACATCCCAAGATCCGGTCTCTTGCGCAGTGTCGTTGTCCGGCTCCTTCTTTTGAGGAAATGCCCGGCTTAAATCCAATCATGGGCGCGAAATCGCCTCCTTCGAAAAGAGGAGACACGAATAGTTCGTTAACCCCGCAAAAGATTCATCCATCTGGTCAATAGCAAGCGATTGCGCAAGAAGCCATATTTGCAGGTGTGAATGGGGACATCTCAAACAAGTCAAACAAAACATGAATTCTACAGACCAAATCGAGATCAATCCGAGTGTCACCTCACGGCGAAATCTCAACACACGAACAGCCGTTGCGTCGCCCGCTCCACAACGCGGGCAAGCAACTGACAAAAATGCGATTCGCCCGTTTCAAGCGACAAGTGTTCCGGAAGCGGAACTGGTCGAATTGCGCAGGCGCATCAATGCGACCAGGTGGCCGGAACGGGAAACGGTGACAGATGCGACGCAGGGCGTGCAGCTCGCTACGGCTCAGGCGCTCGCGCGGTATTGGGCGACTGAGTACAACTGGCGCAAGATCGAGGCGAAACTCAATGCCTTGCCGCAGTTCATCACCGAGATTGATGGGCTGGACATTCACTTCATTCACGTTCGTTCGAAGCATGAAAACGCGCTGCCGCTCATCGTCACGCACGGTTGGCCCGGCTCGATTCTCGAGCAGATGAAGATTATTGATCCGCTGACCAATCCTACGGCACACGGCGCGAGCGCAGGGGATGCATTCCATCTGGTGATTCCGTCCATGCCGGGCTACGGGTATTCCGGCAAGCCGACGACCACCGGATGGGACCCGGCCCGCATCGCGCGCGCGTGGGACGTGCTGATGAAGCGCCTCGGTTACAAGCGATACGTGGCGCAAGGCGGCGATTGGGGCGCGGTCGTCGTTGATTGCATGGGGGTGCAGGCGCCTCCCGGATTGCTCGGCATTCACACCAACATGCCCGGCATCTTTCCTGCCGATATTGATGGGGCGGCCTTTTCCGGCAAGCCAGCGCCGGCGGGTCTCTCAGCGGAGGAGAAAATCGCCTATGACCGTCTGCAGTTCGTCTATCAAAAGGGAATCGCCTACGGGTTTCAAATGGGCCTGCGACCGCAAACATTATACGGAATCGCGGACTCGCCAGTCGGCCTGGCGGCGTATTTCCTGGATCATGATGCACGCAGCTACGAGCTGATCTCGCGCGTTTTTCAAGGACAAACCGAGGGCCTTACGCGCGACGACATCCTCGACAACATCACCATCACCTGGTTGACGAACACGGCGCTTTCTGGCGCCCGCCTCTACTGGGAATATTGGGGCAAGGGGTATTTCAATGCCAAAGGCGTCTCCATCCCGGTGGCCGTGAGCGTTTTTCCTGACGAACTCTATCCAGCTCCGCGCACTTGGACAGAGCAGGCGTATCCCAAACTCGTCTATTACAAGAGGCACGAGAAAGGCGGCCACTTTGCGGCCTGGGAACAGCCGCAACTTCTCTCAGAAGATGTTCGCGCGGGCTTCCGATCGCTGCGGCAGGATTCTTCACCATAGAGGAGGAAATGCGGCATGGCCAACCCATTACAGTTCAACATCGACCGCACCCATCCGGGCCGGTGGGCGATCACCTTCAGCAACCCGCCGATCAACATGTTTGTTCCCACAACGATTGTCGAGTTGGGAGCGCTAATGACCGAGGTCGAAGCGGACCCGTCGGTGAAGGTCCTGGTGTTCCAGTCGGCGAATCCCGATTTTTTCATCGCCCATCTCGACGTATCCAAGGCAGTTGAACGGCCGGAGGTGCTGGGCCTTTGGCGCGACTTTGTGCTGCGCCTCTCCTCCACGCCCGTCGTGAGCATCGCCAAGATTCGCGGCCGCACGCGCGGCATCGGTAACGAGTTCGTGCTGGCCTGCGACATGCGCTTCGCCAGCCGGCAAAGCGCCCTATTCGGCAACCCTGAGGTCGGCGTCGGACTGGTCCCGGGCGGCGGAGCGCTGGAATGGCTCCCGCGCTTGGCCGGCCGTTCGCGCGCACTTGAGTTCCTCCTCAGCGGCGACGATTTCGATGCCGATATCGCCGAGCGCTATGGCTGGGTGAACCGCGCGCTGGACGATAACGGCCTCGACTCCTATGTCGATGCGCTCGTCCGGCGTCTGGCCTCGTTCGACCGTGAAGCGCTAGGCGCGGTGAAGGCCCAGGTCAATCGGTTCGGAACGCCGACTGCGGCCGAGCTCCAGTCGAGCACGGATATATTCTTCTCTGCCCTGGGCTGGCCCGGTCAGCGGACGCGCCGTGCCAAGATGCGCAATATTGGCGGTTACGGCGTTCCGAGCGACTTCGAATTGAACTTCGGCAGGTACCTCCCTGCGCTCGGGCGGGCGGACGACGATGACAAGGATGCGCAGACCACACAGACACGTTAGCAAGGAGATTCGTTACATGAGCGCGAGAGCTTCCACACCGAGAGACGCAGAAGTGAAAAACGCATCCACGTCCGCCAGGCTCTTCTTCCTGGACCTCGGCGCCGGCCGCATACTGTCCGCAAACCCTGATGGCTCCGATTTGAAGACCATCCTCAACGAAGGCCGGAGGTTGCCCGATGGTCTGGTGCTCGATGTCGCCGCTGTGTGCGCAACCCTAAAGCGCAGAACCGGATCAAAGCCGCGATGAAACGCGGCCTCCAGACGCGAGCAGCGGAAATGGCCCTGGAGTGAATGTTGGGTGACTTGGCGGCCACGTTTAACAACAACGCAGAACTTGAGTGAACGCTGGAGGAAAAAGAATGACAAATCCAAAGTTCGACAAAGAGATCACTGCTCTGCTTGTCATTGATCCGTACAACGACTTCATTTCTGAGGGCGGCAAAATCTGGAACCGCTTGAAGGCGGTCGCCGAGTCAAACGGATGTGTTCCGCACATGCGGCAAGTCCTGAACGCCGCGCGCCAGGCGGAGTTTCGCATTTTCTATGCGCTGCATCATCGGTACCGCCAAGGCGACTACGAGACCTGGAAATACATTGCGCCCATCCAAAAAGCAGCCTGGTCGCACAAGACTTTCGAAAACGGCACCTGGGGCGGGGAGATTCGCAGCGAACTCACACCTCAGGCGGGCGAGATCGTCGCCCAGGAGCATTGGTGCTCCAGTGGTTTCGCCAACACGGATTTGGATTTGCACCTCAAGAAGCACGGCATCCAAAAGCTCATCATCATCGGGCTAATAGCCCATACCTGTGTGGAGGCAACTGTTCGTTATGCCGCTGAACTTGGCTACGAGGTCACCATGGTAAAAGACGCGACGGCGGATTACTCGAATGAGGAGATGCGCGCGGCTCTCGATGTTAATATCCCAAACTACGCCAGTGCCATTGTAACCACAACTGAGATCGTTGCTTCGCTTTCTTCTCTCTAACCAATCGCGCAACCACAATTTCAACCGCCACAAACCTTGGAGTCCCGAAAAACAAGATCTGGAAAAACGAAAACTCAAACAGAACAAACATAGACATGAATGCTACATTATCCCCAAGCCGTAACGAGGCGGCCGACAAATTGCAGCGGAATCAATCGGCATCTGCCGCGGCCGTCCGATCCGACCGGAGTTTCGGAACGGGAGACGCCATGGAACATGAGGCCTGGATTGCCAGGGCAGCCAAGCAACCGATGGTGCTGGAAACCGTTGATCTCGGACCGCTCGGGGCCGAGGACGTGGAAGTCGCGGTCGAACACTGCGGTTTGTGTCACTCTGATGTCTCCGTCCTGAATAATGACTGGGGCATTTCGCAGTACCCTGCCATTCTCGGCCACGAGGTCGTTGGTCGAGTCACCTCCGTCGGTTCGAATGCCAAAGGAGTCAAGGTCGGACAGAGCGTCGGAGTCGGCTGGAATTCGGGGAGTTGCATGCACTGTCACCAGTGTATGTCGGGCAGCCATCACCTTTGCCCGGAAGTGCAGGCGACCATTGTAGGACATCGGGGCGGGTTCGCGAGCCACATCCGCTCGCACTGGGCCTGGGCCATCCCGCTCCCTGAAAAGCTGAACTTTGCGGAAGCCGGGCCTCTGCTGTGCGGGGGCGTCACGGTCTTCGCGCCGCTGACTATGTTTGCCAAGCCGACGGCTCGCGTGGGCATCATCGGCATCGGTGGGTTGGGACACCTGGCAGTGAAGTTTGCCGCCGCCTACGGCTGCGATGTGACCGCGTTCACGTCGAGCGAGAACAAGTTCGATGAGGCGAAGGGCTTCGGGGCAAACCATGTCGTCTCGAGCAAAGACCCGGCGGCAATCAAGGAGCTTGGTGGCAGCTTCGACCTCCTGATCAGCACTGTCAACGTGAAGCTCGATTGGGATGCGATGATCGGCACACTTGCGCCGAACGGCCGGCTGCATATCGTCGGCGTCGTGCTGGAACCGATTCCGGTCGCGGCGTTTTCGCTCATCGCGCAGCAGCGCAGCGTTTCAGGTTCGCCGACTGCCGCGCCGGTGGTGATTGAGGCGATGCTCGACTTTGCTTCGCGGCACCAGATCGTGCCGCAGACCGAACACTACCCGATGAGCCATATTAACGAGGCCTTCGCCCGGCTTGATTCAGGCAAGGCCCGTTACCGCATCGTGCTGGACGCGGATTTCTGAACCGCTTGACCCTCGAATTCCTTCAGTGACAAGACGGTTTCGAGGGGAACCAAGCAACATGGAAAAACGCCATGGATGCAGAGAATAAAGTACATCAAGCGGCCATCGTGGATGTTATTTTCGAAATCGAGCCAGAACTGCAAGTGACCGTGAAATAGCAAACCTATGACATCCAATCCCCCTTCGAACCTTCGCTTCGCGAAAATACCCCTTAACTTTGGGGCTGGCACCATCCCGGCCCTCGGTTTCGGAACTTTGATCCCGGACCCTTCTGAAACCAAGATTGCAACCACGAACGCATTAAGGGTTGGATTTCGTCACTTTGATTGTGCGGAACGATATCGGAATGAGCGGGAGGTGGGTGAGTCATTACAGGCAGAGTTCGCAAATGGAGCAATCACCCGTCAGGATGTATTCATCACTACGAAGCTGTGGAATACCAATCATCGGCCGGAACGTGTCGAACCGGCGTTCGATGCGAGCCGCGAGCGCCTTGGAATCAGTTACGTGGATCTTTACCTGATCCACACCCCCTTCGCATTCCAACCAGGAAGCAACATGGATCCGCGGGACCAAAGTGGAAATATCATTTATGATCGCGGCGTCAGTCTTCTTGAGACCTGGAGAGCGATGGAAAGCCTCGTTGATAAGGGCAAGTGCAGAGCGATTGGATTATCCGACGTCGTTCTTGAAAACCTCGATCCTCTCTATGAGGCCGCGAGGATCAAACCGGCCGTGGTCCAGGTTGAATCGCATCCGTATCTGCCTCAGACGGAACTGTTGGAGTTCTGCAAGCAGAAGGGCATTGTTTTTTTGGCATTTGCGCCATTGGGTCATGGAATACGACCTGGCCCACTTGACGATCCGGCAGTTCTGGCCATTGCCCGGCAAACCTCTCTGACCCCGGCCCAGATCCTGCTCGCCTGGGCGATTCAACGTGGGACGGCCGTCCTGACCACCGCGAAAACTCTGGATCGAGTTCGCGAGAACTACAACATCTCCGAAATGCCAGAAGCTGCCGTTGACGAGATCAACCAAATTCAAGTCAGAAGCAGGCTCAACGCAGTGGTAGAAACCGGGGTTCCAGGTTTTATTGCGAAAGGTGGCTGACATTCAAGTCCCGTAAGGAAAGAAGATTCACCCATGAAAACGGTCACAATGTCCGAAGCCAGCAATGATATTCGCCGCCGTTTTTTAGCCGTTGCAGCTATGAGAATTGCCGCCGCCGGGTTCGGCGTGAATTGAACTAAAAACCGCGCCCCTGTCGGCTCGGGGAGTGATGAAATAACCGGGAGATCAAAATGAACAAGAACAAAGAATTTAAAGCGGGGATACTCGCGGCCGCCACCGCATTGCTTTGCGTGGCAGGGTGCCGGCAGAAGCCGCAGGCCGCTCCGCCGCCTGCGATAGTGGAAGTTGCCCCCGTAAAACAGGCCGATGTGCCGATTTATCATGAATGGATTGGCACGCTGGATGGATTGGTCAACGCCATGATTCGGGCGCAAGTCACCGGTTATTTGATAGCCCAGGATTATCGGGAAGGGGACGCGATCAAAAAAGGCGATCTATTGTTTGAAATTGATCCGCGCCCCTTCCAAGCCGCGCTCGACCAGGCCAAAGGTCTGCTGGCCCAGGCCGAAGCGAGGCTGGGCAAGACCGAATTGGACGTCAAACGATACGCCCCGCTGCTCAAGGACAGGGCGGTCAGCCAGGAGGAATATGACGACGCCGTCCAGGCAAATTTGGAAGCCAAGGCCGCCG
>Ga0326727_10013187_pt1 | contig 18496 bp, 12 predicted proteins | sample MB2enrmetagenome_FD_207643 | JGI IMG/M metagenome (GOLD analysis project Ga0326727, IMG submission 207643) | Lab enriched peat soil microbial communities from McLean, Ithaca, NY, United States - MB29MY | ecosystem: Environmental > Terrestrial > Soil > Wetlands > Peat | place: USA: New York...
GCCGAGCTCAGCTACGATGCGGCCGTGGCGGTTGACAGCTCGGGCAACGTCTATGTCTCCGACTCCGACAATAGTGTGGTGCGCAAGTTCACCGTGGGCGGCAACATCAACACGGTGGCGGGCATCAATTCCGCCGGCCCCGGCTATAGCGGAGATAACGCCGGCGCCACCTTTGCCCAAATGAACCTCCCACTGGGGATTGCGCTGGATTCCGGGGGCAACCTCTACATCGCCGACTCGAATAACAACGTGATTCGGAAAGTTACGTCCAGCGGCACGATCACCACGGTGGCCGGGAACACCGGGAGCGGCTACTCCGGTGACGGCGGCCCAGCCACCAGCGCCAATCTGCAGGGGCCTCGGGCCTTGGCCGTGGATGCCGCGGGCAACCTGTACATCGCGGACAGCCTCAACCAAGTTGTCCGCAAGGTGACGACCGGGGGAACGATTACGACCATCGCCGGCATCGGCGGGGCGGGAGGGTTCTCCGGGGACGGCGGCCCGGCTACGCAGGCGGAGCTCTATTATCCCGACGGCTTGGCCGTGGATTCCGGGGGCAACCTGTACATCGCGGATTGCCTGAATAACCGGGTTCGTGTGGTGACCCCAGCCGGCATGATTATGACGGTGGCCGGAACCGGCAGGTTCGGCTATAGCGGGGACGGCGGCCCAGCCACCAGCGCCCGGATGAATTGCCCATCCGACGTGGTATTGGATTCGGCGGGCAACCTGTATGTCGCGGATAGCGAGAACAGCGTGGTGAGAAAGCTGACTGCGAACACATCCGGGATTCCGTCGCTGAACCCGGGCACGGTGATCAGCGCTTCGGGATTCGGAGCGTTCACCTCGGCCGCGCCGGGAAGCTGGATTGAGATCTATGGGTCCAGCCTGGCAACGGATACGCGCCAATGGAAGGCTACCGACTTCAAGGGTGCGAACGCCCCCACTTCGCTGGACGGGACCAGCGTGACCGTCGGCGGGCAGGCTGCCTATATCGCGTACATCAGTCCTACGCAAGTGAACGCGCAGGTGCCGTCGAACGTCGGCTCCGGCCCGCAGCCGGTGATTGTAAGTACCGCCGACGGAGCAAGCGCGCCGTTCTCGCTCAATGTGAACCTTACGCAACCGGGGCTGTGGGCTCCGCCGTCGTTCCAGATCGGTGGCACGCCCTACGCGGCGGCGCTGTTCACCGATTACACGACGTTCGTGTTGCCGACGGGCGCCATTGCGGGAGTCGCGTCGCGGCCGGCGCATCCCGGGGACTCGATTATCCTGTACGGCATCGGATTTGGCGCGGTGAGTCCCAATGTGGAGGCGGGCGTAATAACCGGGCAGGCCAATGCGCTCACAACGCCGGTCCAGATCTTCCTGGGGGGCGTCGCCGCTCAGGTGACGTATGCCGGATTGGCGCCGGGTACGGTGGGGCTCTACCAGTTCAACGTGGTGGTGCCGAACATCGCCGCCGGCAACGCGACGCCTTTGACGTTTATGCAGGGCGGCGTGGCCGGGCGGCAGACGCTGAACCTCGCCATTGGAAATTGAGTCCCGCTTCGCGCAACAAGCCGGCCGGTTGAGGGCTCGCATGGGGCATTTTTGCATGGCCGGGGGCTCTCGGGGATAGGGAATGGTCGGAATCATCGTCGTCAACAAGCCGGAAGGGTGGACCTCCCACGACGCGGTCAACAAGATGCGCCGCCTGGCGGGAACGCGCCGGGTGGGGCACCTGGGCACGCTGGACCCGCTGGCGACCGGAGTGCTGCCGCTGGTGATCGAAGGGGCCACGCGGCTGGAGCAGTTTTACAAACGGAACGACAAGACCTACGACGCGGTGGTCCGCTTCGGAAACGCAACCGACACCTACGACCGGCAGGGGACGCCGACCTCGCCCCGCACCGAGCCCAGCATCACCCGCGAACGACTGGAACCGCTGTTGGAAGGATTTCGCGGAGCGATTCGGCAGACGCCTCCGCCCATCTCGGCGAAGAAGGTGGGTGGTACCCCGGCCTACCGGCTGACGCGCAGGAACATCGCGGTGGAGCTGGCGCCGGTGGAGGTGATCGTCCATTCGCTGGAGCTGGTGGAGTGCGGCGGCGCGGAAGCGCGGATCATTGTGAGCTGCTCGGCGGGGACGTACTTGCGGGCGCTGGCGCACGATCTGGGCGCTCTGCTGGGCTGCGGCGCGTACTTGGAGACTCTGGTACGCACGCGCTCGGGCGACTTCACGCTGGAGCAGGCGCGTACGATGCCGGAACTGGAAAGCCTGGCCGGCGCGGGCCGGCTGGAGGAGGCGCTGATTCCGGCGGCGAGCTTGTTGCCGGAGTTTCCCTCGGAAATCGTGGACCCGACCACGGCGGGGTTCATCCGGCAGGGCCGGGATTTCCGCGTTTCTCCGTTCCGGGTGCGGCCAGGGTCGCGGTACGTGAAAGCGATCTCGCCGGACGGCCGGTTGATTGCCATCGGCGAAGCCAAGCTGCCGAATCTGTATCACCCGATGGTGGTGTTGTGAGCCGGGGCTTCGCCGCTCTTGGGGGCCTTGCGCTTCTTGGCCCATTCTTCTTTGACGACCTGGCGGGCGCGGCCGAAGGCTAGTGCGCCGGGCGGAACCGCGTCCGTGATCACGGAGCCGGCGGCGACGTAGCTGCCCGCTCCGATCTCGACCGGGGCGACCAGGGTGGAATTGCTGCCGATGAAGGCGCCATCGCCGATGGCGGTGGGGTGCTTGCGCTCGCCGTCGTAATTGCAGGTGATGGTTCCCGCGCCGACATTGACCTCCTGGCCGATGGCCGCATCGCCGAGGTAGGCCAAGTGCTGGGACTTGGTCTTCGCGCCGAGCCGGGATTTCTTGACCTCCACGAAATTGCCGACCACCGCTCCGCGCTCCAGGTAAGCGCCCATGCGCAGGCGGGCAAAGGGGCCGACACGGACGCCGCTCTCGAGCTGGCAGGAGTCTACCATGCTGAAAGGCGCCACCACGACGCCCGCGGCGAGTTGGGAATCCCGGACGATGGAGCAGGCGCCGATGGAGCAGTCCTCGCCGATGGCGGTGCGGCCCAGAAGCTGTGCGAAGGGGCCAACGATGCTATCGGCCCCCACCGTGACGCCGGCGTCGATGGCGACCGTTTCCGGCTTCTCGATGGTGACGCCGTCGAGCATCAACTGGCGGGTTTTGCGCTCGCGGAGGACGCGGTCGGCCAGCGCCAGATCGGCGCGGGTGTTGATGCCCAGCACCTCCAGCGGGTCGGCCAGCAGCAGGGGCTGCATGAGGTGGCCGGCGCGGCGGAAGACGGCGACGATATCGGTGAGGTAGAATTCGCGGGCGGAATTGTCGGGCTGGATCTCGGCGAGATGCTTCCAAAGCAGGCCGCTGGGGAAGCAGTAGATGCCGGAGTTGATTTCGCGCACGGCGAGCTGATCGGGGGTCGCGTCCTTGTGTTCGACGATGGCGCGGACCATGCCGTTTTCGTCGCGCAGGACGCGGCCGTAGCCGGCGGGGTTCTCGAGCAGCGTGGTGACAACCGTGGCCGCGGCTTCGCCCCGCGCGTGCGTTTCAACCAACCGGCAGAGGGAGCCGACGGTGAACAACGGACAATCGCCATAGAGGACCAACAGAGGCCCGTGGCAGCCGGAGAGCGCCTCGCGGCAGGCCAGTAGCGCGTCCGCGGTTCCTCTCTGCTCGGGCTGCAAGACAAACCGGACGCCGTACCCGGAGAGGGAGGCCTGGACGTCCGCGGCCTGGCGGCCCACCACGACGAAAATGCGATCCGGCGGCGCCACGGCGAGCGCGGTGGCGACGACATGTTCGACGATGGGGACGCCGCCGGCGTGGTGCAGCACCTTGGCTTTCTTGGATTTCATGCGGGTGCCGAGGCCCGCGGCCAGAATGACGACGCTGATCGGAGGTGGCATGTTGTTCTAAGGAGTCTCGCAGACGGCACGCGGGCGGCAGGATGGGCCGGAGGTGGCGCGGCGCCGGCCCTCGGCGGCCAATTCCAGGGCCACCGCGGCGATGGCAGGGGGATCGTGGCGGACCTTCGCGCTCTGCTGGAGCAGGCGGCGGCCGACGACTTTCAGGCCCATCTCAAGCAGCCGGTCGAAGTCGTTTTCCACCGGGAGGGCATTCTGCCGGGCGTATTTCCGCAACAGAGCCGGGCTGATGGGGAGGGTGTTGAGGATGGCGTAGTCCAGCAGCCTGAGGCCCGCATGCTCTTCGATGGCGGCGATGTGGTCGGCCGCCGTAAAGCCGATGGTTTCGCCCGGCTGCCACATCAGGTTGACGAAGCAGGCTTTCACGGCCGGGGAATCCGCGATGGCCCGCGGGATTCCGTCCACGAGCAAGTTGGGGACCAGGCTGGTGTAGAGGGAGCCCGGGCCGAGAGTGATGAGATCGGCGGCGGCGATGGCGGCCAGGGTTTCCTGGAGCGGGCCGCACTTGCGGCTGAGGGAAATGGAGCGGATGCGGGAACGGCTGCGGCTGATGCGCGTCTCGCCCAGCACGGTGCGGCCGTCTTCAAGCTGCGCCTCCAGAGCCACATTGGCCGCGGTGGAAGGGTAGATGCGGCCGGCGACGGCCAGCACTTCGGCGGAGACCTTGACGGCTCGCGGGAAATCGCCGGTGACGTTGGAGAGCGCGGTCAGGAAGAGGTTGCCGAAACTGTGGCCCTTCAGTCCGCGGCCGCGCGAGAAGCGGTACTGGAAGAGCTGGGAGAGCAGGGCCTCGTCCTCCGAAAGCGCCACCAGGCAGTTGCGAATGTCGCCGGGCGGCAGGACTTTGAAGTCGCGGCGAAGGCGGCCGGAGCTTCCTCCGTCGTCGGTGACGGTGACTACGGCGGTGATGTCGACGATGGGGCTGGGCGCGGGCGCCAGGCCCGGACCACCGCGCGGACGGGCGAAAGGCTTCAAGCCCAGCAGAAGCGTGGAAAGCCCGGTGCCTCCGCCGATGGCGACGATGCGGAGCGGACCCTCGCGGCAGCGCGAGGCGGAGCTGGCGGGAGCGGGATCGTCGGTCATCGCTTGCGTCTCCGGAATCGGCCGGAAAGGGCTAAACGGATTCCGTTCTTTCAGGGTACAGGAGTTCCGCGAGCGGGGAAAGCCTGCCGATTTCGGCGAAGTCGGGGTCGTTCCGGGCGGCGGCCCGATTGCGGGGGTGAAGCTCGATGGCGCGCCGGAGATTGACGCAGGCGCTTTGCAGGTCGCCGGCCAGGCCGCGGCAGAGGGCCAAGGCGTAGAACAGGTGGTCGGTGGCCTTGGGGGTCTGGGCGATGGCCAGAAGCAGGTGCCGCTCGGCCTGCTCGAGCCGGCGTTCGTTGATCAGCGCGATGGCGTAATCGTAGTGCTCGTCCGGCGTGCGCACCGACATGTCGGGACGGGCCAGCCGCCGCAAGCACATGCGGCTGTGAAGGCGCGCCGAATGGGCCACCTCGCGCACGGGGCCGGTGGCGGCCTGCTCGAACAGGCGGGCGGCGGCGGCGTAACTGGCGCCGTGGAAGAGGCGGATGGCCTGCTCGAAGACGGCGGATTGCGTTTTGGGGTCCTGGATGGGCGGTAGGAGATCCTCACTGGGGTGCGTCGCGGGGGCCGGCTCGGCTGGCAATTGCCGCGGGGCGGGGCGATCCGGGGCCTTCCTGACGGGCGCCGGTTTGTGCCGCGAGATCATGGCCATGGCAACGGAACGAGAAATAGGCTTCCAGAAACTTCTAGCAGATACGCCGGAGTTTTGCAAGCGAGGGGAACGGGGCGGGGGGCTGGGCCGGAAACTGGCGCGCCGCGGTCAGGCGTCCTGTTCCTCGTCGTCGGAGGCGGGGACTGGTTCGAGATCCTCCTCCTCGAGAATCTGATGGCAATCCAGGCAGCGGAGATAATCGACACCGTCGCGGCGCGCGATAACCTCCGTTCGCGAGTGCTGGCACAAGGGTTCCATAAAGACGGCAGGTATCCCCATTTTATGCGAGCCGGTGAGCTTGTCAAGCCCCCAAAACGCCGGAATCGGAGGCGGGCTGGAGAGTGGAATCGGAGGCGGGCTGGAGAGTGGAATCGGAAGCGCACTGGAGAGTGGAATCGGAAGCGCACTGGAGAGTGGAATCGGAAGCGCACTGGAGAGTGGAATCGGAGGCGCACTGGAGAGTGGAATGGCCGGCGGGGCGGAGAGCGGGATCGGATACAATTCTTTAGAGATGATCGCCGGGGACTCGACCAAGCTGGAGATTGCGGCGGCGGACCTGGACGCGACGCTAGAGAGCGTACCGGAGCGCCCGGCGGTGTTGCTGGTGTGGCCGGGGGAGGGGGCGCCGTACCTGGCGCGGACCAGCGTGCTGCGGCGCAGGCTGAAGCGGCTGTTGGGAGCGCGCGGCGCGTCCACGCGGTTTCTGAATCTGCGCGCGGTGGCCCGGCGGGTGGAATACTGGCTGACCGGCTCGCGCTTGGAGAGCAGCCTGCTGTTCTACGAGCTGGCGGTGCGGCATTTTCCGGAGAGTTATCCGAAGCTGCTGATGCTGCGGCTGCCGCATTATTTCAAGGTGATCCTGTCGAATCCGTTCCCGCGCACGCAGGTGACGGGGCGGCTGGGCGGCGGGCGTTCGCTATACTTCGGCCCGTTTCGCACGCGCGCCTCCGCCGAACTGTTCGCGAGCCAGGCGCTGGACTTGTTCCAAGTGCGGCGCTGCCAGGAGGATCTGGAGCCCAGCCCGGGCCACCCCGGCTGCATCTACGGGGAGATGAACTTGTGCCTGAGGCCGTGCCAGCAAGCGGTGGGCGTTGGAGAGTACGCGAGCGAGGTGGCGCGGCTGGTGCGATTCATGGTTAGCGAGGGTCGGTCGCTAGAGGAGCCTCTGGCGGCGTCACGCGACCGCTTGAGCGAGGAGCTGGACTTCGAGGCCGCGGCACGGCAGCACAAGCAACTCGAGAAGGTTCAGCAGGTGCTGCGCCTGCGCGACGATCTGGTGCGGGAGGCCGGGAGCCTGTGCGGGGTGGCGGTGACGGCGTCGGTGGCGGCGGGCGCGGTGGAACTCTGGTTCGTGCTGGGCGGCGGCTGGCAGGCTCCGGTGCGATTCGGATTCGAGGCGGTGGAGGGCAAGACGGTATCGCTCGATCACCGGCTGCGCGAGGTGGTGGCGGGACTGAGGCCGCGGAAGCTGCCGGCGCGGGAACGGCAGGAGCACCTGGCGCTGCTGGCGCGCTGGTACTACTCGAGCTGGCGCGACGGCGAATGGCTGCCCTTCAATGGTCTGGAGAGCGTACCCTACCGGAAGCTGGTGCGGGCCATCTCGCGCGTGGCGGCTCCGGCTTTGGAAAGCTGAGCGAACGGCCCGGGGCGGCCAGGGTCCCCGGTTCTTCGAGCACAGGGTGTTCAGAAGGGCCGAGAAGCGCCGGCCCCGGCATCGCTCACGGTCCCGGCAAGGTGACCACGCCGGTTTCGCCGGAGGAAGGCGCAGCGCCGGAATCCGCGGGCGCCGTTTGGATCACCACGTCGGCGCTGGGCGGCGCACTGGTAATCCACTTCATCAAATCCGCCTCGGTGCAGCATGCCAATTCAATCTTCACGGTGTAGCCCTCGGCCTTCAGTTCCACGCCCCGAAGGGCTGCAACCAACGGATACGCCTTAGCATGGGCGGCCGCGAGTTCGAGCAGGTCCGTGTGCAGCACCTTCGCCAAGCCGATGGCGTCTCGCTCGGTTCGGGTGACCACATCGAGAGAAAGCTTCGCGGCGGGCGCAATGACGAGGCCGCCGCTGATCTGGCGAATGGAATCGATCAGCGCGGGGGTGAGCGCTCCGCTGAATATGGATTCCTCCGCCCCGCGCACCATCTCGGGAAAAGAGTTGGTGAAGACCCAGAAATCGTAAGTGGAGCGGAGCGCGCGGATCTTGGCGACCGCCAGGGAGCCCAGACCGCCCGCGGGCACTTGGCGCGCGATGGCGTTCTGAACGGTCTGCCGATCCCCTCCGACAATCCGCGTTCCATCCAACAGGGCGAACATAAAGGGGCGACCTCGCGGGGCCAGGAACACCTTGGCGTTCCGGATCTCCACCATGGACATGCCGTACCGGCCGGCGACGGCCTGCACGTCGGCGAGACTGAAGGACCCACTGAGCATGAGCAGGTAGCGGCCATCGCGCGCATCTGTGGGGAACGCGATAAGCAGCTCTCGGCTCCCCCGCAGGATTCCCTTCTCGGCGGCGCTGGCGGACGCCAGCACTCCCCTGGCCCCGTACAAAAACGCCACAAGGAACTGCTCAGCCTTCGCGGCATCCAGCCGCTCGATATCGACGCCAAACACGAAGGTGTTACGGGGAGCGAGGCCGAGCCACTCCGGATCGGCGGCGCTGGCGGTACCCGCGAGCAGCCCGGCACACAGCGAGTACGCCAGGAGGCGAACCAGCCGGCTGGTCATGCTACTGGGACTTGGGCGGCGCGGCCGGCTCTTTCTTCCCCTGCGTGCCGGACTGGACCAGCTTGATCAGGTCTTCCTCGGGGATCGCCAGCGACAGTTTCATGATGTTGCCGTCGGCCCTCAGGTCCAGGGTCTGGAGGAGGGGCGCGAACTGCTTGGCGCTGTCGCCGGAGGTCGCCAGGCCGATGAGCATCTTAAGACCGTCGACCAGGCCGGTGGCGTCCTTCTCGGTAAGGGTGACCACCTCGAAAGAGACCAGCAGTTTGGGGCCAAAGGTGAGGCCGCCGCTGATCTGTTGGATGGACTTGAGCGCATCGCCCTGGAGAGCTCCGCCGAATGCCTCGGGAGGGGCGCTCTTAGCGAGGTCGGACAGTGGAGTCGTGGTGAGGATCCAGAAGTGGTGGCTGGCGCGCACCGCGCGGAGCTTCGCCGCCACGGCAGGGTCCAAGCCTTTCCCAGCCCCCGCCCGGCTGGCCAGGGCGGCCTTCACGCTGGGCGAATCGCCGGCGACGATCAGCGCGGGGTCGGCCAGGGCCACCGAGAACGGCTGGTCCTGCTCCTTGCTGTATACGGTAACGCCCTGGACGGTGGATTCGGTCAGGCCGACCATCTTGGCGATGCCCACGAGCGGAGCGGCGTCGAACTTCCCGGCTACCAGGATCAGGGCGCGGCCCTTTTGGCCGCCGGACGGCGCGGCGACGAGAACTTCGCGGATGCCGTGCACGAAATTGAGCGCGATGGCGGCGGTCGGGTCGTTGTTCGCGTTGGCCTGGGCCTCGACTTGCGCGAAGATCGTCTGTCCGAACTTGCTGGCGCGGATCTGCTCGAGGTTGATGCCGATGACGACGCCGGTGTCGGAAGCAATGAGGCCGAGCGAATCCGAATCGGCGGCGAGGGCCGTACCGGCAAGCAGCACGGCGCAAATGGAGTACTTCAGGAGGCGAGTCAGTCGATTAGTCATACTGCCCGATTATACGCTTTGGCGGAGCGGTTTGTTCCCGCGGTCCGGAGCGCTAGGATCAAAGCATGGTCATCCTGGACGGAGAGTGCCTGACCATCGAAGAGGTGGCGGCGGTGGCGGGGGCTGGGGAACCGGTGGGGCTGGCGCCGGAGGCGGTCGAGAAGATGCTGCGAGCCCGGGCGGTGGTGGAGCGCCTGGCCGCGGGGGACGCGCCGGTTTACGGGGTCAATACCGGCGTCGGCCTGCTGGCGGACGTGCGGATTCCCGCGGCGGACCTGGAGCAATTACAGCGTAACGTGGTGCGGTCGCACGCCTGCGGGGTGGGAGAGCCGCTACGCAGAGAGGAAGTGCGCGCCATGCTGCTGATCCGGGCCAACGTGCTGGCCAAGGGATTCTCGGGCATACGGCCGGTGGTGGCCGAGCGCTTGTGCGAACTGCTGAACCGTGGCGTAACGCCGGTGGCGCCGTCGCGGGGAAGCGTGGGGGCGAGCGGTGACCTGGCGCCGCTGGCGCACGTGGCGCTGGTGCTGATGGGCGAAGGGGAGGCCGAGATCGGCGGGGCGCGCTGTGGGGGCAGGGAAGCGCTCGATCGGGCGGGTCTGGAGCCTCTGGCTCTGGCGTCCAAGGAGGGCATTTCGCTCGTGAACGGTACGCCGGCGATGCTGGCGATCGGCTGTCTGGAACTATCCGCGGCCGAAATCCTGGCCGATACCGCGGACCTGGCCTGTGCGATGAGCCTGGACGCGCTGCGAGGCACGACGCGGGCCTTCGATGGGCGCATCCACCGGGCGCGTCCGTTCGCCGGCCAGGGGGAGAGCGCCGCGCGCCTGGAGCGCCTGCTCGAAGGCAGCCAGATCCGGGCATCGCACGCCGGTTGCAGGCGGGTGCAGGACCCTTACTCGCTACGCTGCGCGCCCCAGGTGCACGGCGCGGTGCGCGACACGCTGGGGGAGGCGCGGCGGGTTTTTTCGATCGAGCTGAACTCGGCCACCGACAACCCGCTGGTGATTGGCGAAGAGATCTTCTCGGGAGGCAACTTTCACGGCCAGCCGCTGGCGCTGGCGCTGGACTATATGGCCATCGCGCTCACGGCGCTAGCCGGCATTTCCGAGCGGCGCATCGACCGGCTGGTCAACCCGGCGCTGAACGAAGATCTGCCGCCCTTCCTGGCGGGCCAGGCGGGTTTGGAGTCGGGCCTGATGATGGCGCAGGTGACGGCGGCGGCGCTGGTGGGGGAGAACCGGGTGCTCTCGCATCCCGCCTCGCCCGGATCGATCACCACCAGCGGGAACAAAGAGGACTTCGTCAGCATGGGGATGACCGCGGCGTTGAAACTCCGGGACGTGGTGCGGAACACGCGAACGGTGCTGGCCATCGAGACGCTGGCCGCGGCGCGCGCGCTGGATTTCCTGCGGCCTCTACGCTCCAGCGGCATTATCGAAGGGGCGCGCGAGCTCATTCCCAGGATCGAAGGCGACCAGCCGCTCTCCGGGGAGATCGCCAAAGTGGACGATCTGATCGCGCGCGGACTGCTGCGGGCGAGCTAGCTCGGGCTCAGGCTCACCGGCGCGCTTTCGCGGCTATTCCTTGTACTTGGCGAGCATCGCGCTGGTTTTCGAATTCCCTTCGCCACTCCCCTTACGCGTCTGCGAGAAGGTCTCGGTAGCTCCCGGCGGCTTGGCTGCGAGGGCCGTCAAAGCGGCACTGCTGATGTGAACGGTATCCACCGCCGGGGATGCCGTCTTCGACTGATGCTGCCGCTCGGGCGGCTTGGCCGGGTGCTGGGCAGTCTGGACCGGGGTTGTCGTGCTTACTGCGTTTACCATGGGGGACTCCTGTACAATAGTTCGTATCGGTCCCATCCGTGAGTTCTGCACTCGGAATCGCAGGTTTCTTTGGCAGGCCCTTTCTCTTACAATTCTTTACGGCGGATCGAACGGGAGCGGTAACTTTCACATTCTCCGGCACATCCTTATTTCGAGGCCAAATCTTCAAGATGGAGGATGCGTGAGGTTTGCCTTGATCCAACGATTCCTCACCCTTAGTGCGATGCTGGCCGGGGCGCTGGCCGGCGCCCAACAGAGCGGTTCGATTGTCTCGGCCGGGCTCCCTATCCCCGGAGCGGTCGTGACTGCCACGCTGGGCGACCAGAAGCTCGCGACCAGCACGGACGAATTGGGCCGCTACCTTTTTGAGGATCTGAGCCCGGGCGTCTGGACCATCCAAGTGGAGGCGTTCGGGTTCGAGAGGATGGAGCGCACCGTCAACGTGCCCGCCGACTCGAAGCTGGCTTGGGACCTGAAGATCAGCCCGTTTGAGGCCGCGCCCGCGCGGGCGGTTGCGCCTCCAGCGGCCGTGTCCCAGGCAGGCGAAGCGGCAAAGCCGGCCCCGGCCCCAGCGGCGGCTGCCGCCAAGCCGGCCGCGCCCCAAGGTACGCAGGCGAATGCCCCGCCAGGTGCGGGACCGAATGGGCCCGGCGGCCGATTCCAACGGTTACGCGTGAACCAGACCATACAGGCCGAGGCGCTGGCGGCGCTGGCGGCCGCGTCGCCAACCGACGGGCAGAACCCGGACGATCAGAACCAGAACGCCAACGAGTCCTTCCTGGTCAATGGCAGCTTGAGCCGCGGATTGCAGCTACCGCGCCAGGATGCGGACATGGCGGCTCTGGGGCCGGGAGGCGGATTCGGCGGTCCCGGTGGGCCCGGAGGCCCGCAGGGCGGGAATCCTCCCGGCTTTGAGGGCGGACAGGGAGGCATGGGCGGTCCTCCGGGAATGGGCGGTGGCCCCGGCATGGGCGGTCCCGGTGGGCCGGGAGGAGGTCCGGGCGGCCCGGGCGGTTTTGGCGGGGGCCGAGGAGGAGGATTCGGCGGGCCGGGCGGCCCACGTGGTCCAGGTGGGGGCCAGCGCGGCGGCTGGCAGAACCGGCAGGGCGCCACGGTGTTCGGCAACCGCGCCGGACGGGGACGGGAGACTTTCCACGGCAACCTGTCCTTCCAACTGGACAACTCCGCGCTGGACGCGCGCCCCTACTCGCTCACCGGCCAGTTGGTGAACAAGCCTTCCTACGCGCAGGCGCGCATCGCTGTTTCCGGCGGAGGGCCGCTGCGAATCCCCAAGGTGATCGACAGTTCGAAAACGTTCCTCTTCGCGAGCTATTTCGGCACCCGCAGCCGAAATCCATATAACGCCACTTCCACGATGCCCACCGCGCTGGAGCGCACAGGCGATTTCTCGCAGGCGACCGGGCTGGGAACCATCTACGATCCCACCACCGGCGCGCCGTTCCCGAACAACGCGATTCCCTCCACGCGCATCAGTCCGATCGCCAGCGGGCTGCTTTCGTTCATCCCCATGCCGAACCAACCCGGCCAGGTGCAGAACTACCAGATCGTGAATTCCGTGCCGCAGAATACGGATAACTTGAGCGTGCGGTTGTTCCACAGCCTGACCCAGAAAGACCGCATCGGCGGCTCCTTCGCCCTCCAGCAGCGCGATGCGGAGACCTCCCAACTCTACGGCTTCCAGGATACGCAGACCGGGCGCGGAATCAGCAGCGACCTTTCCTGGACGCGCACCATCAAGACGGGCGTCATCGACAGTTTGCACTTCACCTTCTCGCGCAACCGCAGCACCACCACGCCGTATTTCGCCAATGGCGCGAACGTGGCCCAGCAACTGGGCATCGGGGGCACTTCCAGCAACCCGCTGGACTACGGTCCGCCCAACCTCTCGTTCACCAACTTCGGAGGTCTGTCGGACGGCGCGGCGTCGCTCATGCGGAACCAAACCACGGGCGCGAGCGACAGCCTGATCGTGGTCCACGGGAAGAACACCTGGACCTTCGGCGGCGGGTATCAGCGCATGCAGCTCAACAACCTCAGCGACCAGAATGGCCGCGGTTCGTTCACCTTCAGCGGCCTGGAGACCAGCGCCCTGGATGCCAACGGTCAGCCACTGCCCGGGACGGGCATCGATTTCGCCGATTTCCTGCTGGGACTGCCCAACAGCAGTACGATCCGGTACCAAGGCGCGGACACCTATTTCCGCGGATCTCTCTACACGGGCTACGCCCAGGACGACTGGCGGCTGCGGCCCAACCTCACCGTCGATGTCGGGCTGCGTTATGAGTATCGAACGCCCCTGGCCGAGAAATACGACCGCATGGTGAACCTGGATATCGCTCCGGGATTTACCGCGGTGGCTCCGGTAACTCCCGGAGCTACCGGTCCCTACAGCGGCGTCTTCCCTCAGGGGCTGGTCAATCCGGATCGCGACAATTTCGCGCCCCGCGTGGGGGTAGCCTGGAAGCCGTTCCCTAAGAAGGAGATGGTGGTGCGGGCCGGTTATGGCATCTACTACAACGGCAGCGTCTACAACCAGATTGCGTCCCAGTTGGCCCAGCAGCCCCCGTTCTCCAATTCGTGCAACCTGATCACCAGTCTGGAGACCCCGCTCAGCTTGCAGAACGGCTTCCCTTGTGGCTCGGCCGCCTCGGCCGGCTCCGCCACCCAGATCTCCAACACCTTCGCCGTGGACCGCAATTACCGGATTGGCTACGCCCAGACCTGGAACTTCTCCGTGCAGCGCACACTGCCGCATTCCCTGGTGGTTGAGTTGGGCTACTTGGGCACCAAGGGCACGCGCCTGGACGTCCAGGGAATCCCGAACGTTGCGCCGCCGGGTTCTCCGCTCACGGCCGAGAACCGCCGCCCGATCGAAGACGCCGGCGCCTTCATCTACGACAGCTCGAATGGGAATTCCATCTACCACGCCGCGCAGGCGCGCCTGAGCCGGCGCTTCCGCCGCGGACTTTCCGGCAATCTCCTGTACACCTTCTCGAAATCCATCGACGATGTGTCGAGCTTCAGCGGCGCCGGCGGCAACGCGGTGGTCGCCCAGAACTTCTACGATCTGAGCGCCGAGCGCGGTTTGTCCAGCTTCGACCACCGGCACTCGCTCACTTCGTCCTATGTGTTTTCGTCCCCGGGCAGCGGCACCACGAACAGTTTTGCGGCCAAGGGCTGGCAAGGCAAGCTGATCCGGAACTGGACTCTGAGCGGCTCCATCACCGCGCAGACCGGCGCGCCCATGACCGCGTCGGTTTTGGGCAACCGGTCGGACGCCAGCGGCACCGGGGTCTCCGGGAGTTCCAGGGCCGAGGCGACCGGATTGCCGGTGGACAACGGAACCGGCCTGTTCAACCTGTTGGCGTTCACGCTGCCACCCACCGGGCAATACGGCGATGCGGGCCGCAACACGATTCCGGGTCCCTTTAGCTTTGTCACCAACATTTCCCTGGGCAGGACCTTCCCGTTTGGCGAAACCCGGCGCAGCCTGGACTTGCGTCTGGATAGCACGAATGCGCTCAACATCATGAACGTCACGGGCTTCGCGACCACGGTGAACGCTTCCAACTACGGATTGCCGCTTTCCACGGGCGCCATGCGGACCACGAAGGTCAATCTGCGTTTCCGGTTTTAGCTATGCGAATCGCTCCATTAGTCGTTCTTTCGGCGCTGGTTGCGGGCGGACAGCAGCGGCAGCCGCAATCCACCTTCAGCGTGACCAGCGAACTGGTGATCGTCAACGTGGCGGTGCGCGACTCCTCGGGACATCCCATTCCCGACCTCAAAGCCAGCGACTTCAGCGTCACCGAGGACGACAAGCCTCAGAAGGTCTCGGTATTCGAGTACCAGAAGCTCGACTCCACTCCGCTGGCTCCGCTGGAACCGCCTCCCGCCCTCAAGACCCGGGCTCCCGCGCCAACTCCGAAGGCCCCGGTGCGCCAGGCCATCACCACTTCGAAGCCAGGCCAGATCCGCTACCAGGACCACCGGCTGATGGTGCTGTTCTTCGATTTTTCCTCGATGGAGCCGCCCGAGCAGATCCGCGCCCAGAAGGCGGCCATTGAGTTCCTACAGAAACAGATGACCGGAGCGGACCTGGTGGCCATCATGACCTTCGCCAATGAGCTGCAAGTCCTGCAGGACTTCACGGCCGACCGGGAGAACCTGATCCAGATCATCAAGGGTTTCCACATCGGCGAGGCGAGCGAATTGGCGGCCTTGGGCGACACCGGCGACGACTCCTCCCAGGATACCGGCGCCGCGTTTACGGCCGACGATACCGAGTTCAACGTCTTCAATACCGACCGGAAGCTGGCGGCGCTGGAGTCCGCAGCCAGGATGCTGGCCTCGCTGCCGGAGAAGAAAGCGCTGGTTTACTTTTCGGGCGGAGTGAACAAGACGGGCGTTGAAAACCAGGCGCAACTGCGGGCCACGGTGAATGCGGCGGTGCGCTCGAACGTCTCGTTCTACTCGATTGACGCCCGCGGCTTGGTGGCCACGCCGGCCGGAGGCGACGCCACGCGAGCCTCCACCAGAGGCACCGCGATGTTCTCGGGAGCCGCCCAGCGGCAGCTTAGCGCGACCTTCAACGACTCCCAGGAGACCCTCTCCACCCTGGCCGAAGATACCGGAGGGAAGGCGCTGCTGGATACCAACGACCTGGGGCTCGGCATGCGTCAAGCCCAGGAGAGCCTCTCGAGCTACTACATCCTCGGCTACTACTCAACCAACCCGGCGCTGGATGGCCGCTACCGCCGCATCAAGGTGCAACTCGCCTCGCATCTCAAGGCCAAGCTGGACTACCGTTCGGGATATTTCGCCCCGAAGCAGTTCAAGGACTACAATTCCACGGACAAGGAGCGGCAGCTCCAGGAGGCGCTGCTGCTCGGCGACCCCCTTACCGATCTCTCGCTGGCCCTGGAACTCAACTACTTCCGCCTGGCGCGCGACCGCTATTTCGTTCCCCTGGCGGTGAAGATTCCCGGCTCCGAACTCGAACTGGCCCGCAAGGGCGGCAACGAGAGCACGGTGCTGGATTTCATCGGCCAGGTGCGCGACGCCCACGGTAGAATCGCCGGCACGGTCCGCGACAGCATCGAAGTGAAGCTCAAAGGGGGGAACGTGGGTCAACTGGGCAAGCGCTTCCTGGAGTACGGCGGCGGCTTTACCCTGACCCCGGGAGAGTACACCCTCAAGTTCCTGTGCCGCGAGAATGCGACCGGCAAAATGGGAACCTTCGAGACCAAGTTCAGCGTGCCCGATGTGGTGGCCGAGCAGAAGTACCTGAGGCTCAGCTCGGTGGTTTGGGCCAATCAGCGCGAACCGCTATCGGCCGCGGTGGGCTCCGCCGAGCGCAACCAGAAACTGCTGGCCGACGACCCCTTGGTAAAGGACGGCTACAAGCTGGTTCCCAGCATCACCAAGGTGTATCGCACGGATCAGGACCTGTACGTGTTCTTCGAGGTTTACGACCCGGGCGCGGAACCCACGCGGAAGACGGCGGAGATCTCCGCCAGCGTGAGTTTTTTCCGCGGCAAGCTCAGGGCATTCCAGTCGGAACCGCTCCGCTTGACCTCGGCGCCCGAGAAGGGCAATGTGGTGGGCGTGCACTTCCAGATTCCACTGGCGAAGTTTGCCCCCGGCCCATACATCTGCCAGGTGAACGTAGTGGACGAGGTGGGCAAGAAATTCGCTTTCCGCCGCGCGCCCATGGTATTGCTACAGTAAGCGTGTTTGCAGGAGGAGACTAAAGTGTCATTGCGAATTGCGGGCGCGATCGCCTTTCTTTCCGCTTCCGCGGTGGTGTTGGCCGGCGAGTTCTGGCAGGATAAGCAACCCTCGGAGTGGACGGAGAAAGAGGTCCAGAGACTACTCACCAAGTCGCCTTGGGCCAAGGAGGCCATCCTGACGATGGGCGGTGGCCATATGGGGCAGATGGACCGGGGGGAGAGTGGCGGTTTGGGCGGTGGCAGCCACGGCGGCATCGGTGGCGGCATGGGCGGTGGTGGCGGTATGGGCGGCGGTGGTGGCATGGGCGGCGGAGGGTGGGGCGGAGGCGGGGGTAGGGGCGGCGCCGGTGGCGCGGATAACCCGGCCGCGGCCGCTCCCAAGGTGATCGTACGCTGGGATAGCGCCGGTCCGGTGCGCGACGTAGCCGCTCGCACGGAAGCGCCCGCGGATGTGAAGAACCTGGCGGAATGGGCGAAGGAGTTCTACGTCGTCACCGTCAGCGGACTCCCCAATTCGCGGTCCCTCCGTCCGGAGGGCGACGAAGGCGTGGATTCCGAGCGCAAAGAGCGCCTGAAGATGCTCACCGTGCTCCGAGTCAAGGGCAAGAATGCCGTCTCGCCCGCGCGCATCGAGACCTTCACTACCCCGGAAGGCCGCGCCACCAGCTTCCTGTTCTCGCGCGAGGTGGCCATCAGCCTCGACGACAAGGAACTCTCCTTCGAAACCCAACTCGGCCCGAGCTCCGTCAAGATGAAGTTCACCCTGAAGGATATGCTCTACCACGGGAAGCTGGAGTTGTGACGCGGAGCTCTCTTCGGAAGGCGCGCGAAGGCTAGCAGGGTTGCGGCCTACCAGAAATGCATGGCCAGCACTTGCGGGGGGCCGGGCGTTCCTTTCACGCAGGGGATTCTCAGCACCACCTGAATGTTCTTCCGGTACCAGTTCTTGGGGGCGTGGCGAAAAGCCTCGCTCAGATAGGCGGGATTGGTGACGAATTCGCTGGCAGCCAGCGTTCCAAACTCCAGGACTCCGGCCACCGAGACAACCGCCCGTTCCGTCGCCGCGTCCATCCTTCGAACGATGATCGCGTAATCCTCCGGAGCGTCCCACTGCACGGGAGCGTAGGGGACCGTCCAGCGCGAGTCGCCCGGATGCTGCCGGTCTCTCACGGTAGTGGCGCGGGCGGCGCCATCGCGATCGAAGTAAAAGCGGAGGCCGCTGGTCAGACGCATGGTCCAATCGTTGTTGTAGGCGCCGACCAGGATTACGGGATTGCCGCGCAATTCGGAATAGGGCGTGGTGGTTCCGCTGCGCACCCGGTAAGGCCGGCCCTTGGAGTGGATCAGCGCGGCCAGGTTCGCGATGGCTAGCGTGTCCCCCCAGGAACAGTAATGCTCTCCCACCATGCCGAGGTCCTGGAGCGTGAGAGTAGTGCGCCGCAGCATCTCCGCGCGGCTATCGCCCTCCTCGGAGCCGCTCATCTTGCCATCCAGTTCCGATCGGCGAGCTCCCGCGAACTTGTATAGCCGGACGGGCTGTCCCACGCAGACCTGAACGATGTCGCGATCCT
>Ga0326727_10013189_pt1 | contig 18494 bp, 20 predicted proteins | sample MB2enrmetagenome_FD_207643 | JGI IMG/M metagenome (GOLD analysis project Ga0326727, IMG submission 207643) | Lab enriched peat soil microbial communities from McLean, Ithaca, NY, United States - MB29MY | ecosystem: Environmental > Terrestrial > Soil > Wetlands > Peat | place: USA: New York...
ATGGTGATTGTTCGCGCCCTGGGTCGGGGACCAGATTCTTGATAGGCACCCCCGAGCACGTCAAGTTAGAAGCAGCACAGCCCTATGCCGCTCGTACGCTTACGCGCTGCTGCCCCTGTGATGTTTCCCGATCCTCCGCCGAAGAGAGATCCAAGACGCGCACTCGCTGACCTTCGGCTAAGCGTTGCAACAGCACCTCAACGCCGTTTTGAAAGCGAACAGCATCCCGAAAGGTGTTTACGGCGGCAGTAATCTGAGTGAAGACCGCTTCCTCAGACTCCTCCTGAAAACCGCACTGCTGCTGCAGCTTTGGAGGAATGTCCTGTACCAGCAATCGGGCTCCCGGTGGGATACAGACTGCCGGAATCGCGGGGGCATCTGGAGGATTGAAAAGGTTCTTGAGCCTCGGCCAGAACCCGTGAGGTTGGACCTTGCGGTACTCCTGTCTTTTTCGAAGATCGCAGACTGACGCGAGCCCAACAACAGATCCTGCCGCAAATCTGTGAACTACTAAATCCTCTCCGGAAACCGCTAAGCGATTTGGAATCGTCATCAATGAATAGTCACACATTGTTTCTAACCCCTTTCCAAGGAATAGAACTGCGATTAACCCAACCGTCTTACACCTTTCGAGCGAAACCCCGTCCTCTAGGCCACGTGTGGCCGGCGGTCCAGCCCCCCACTCCCTCTCCGGCTTGTTGCTTACCCGATTCTCGCTTTGCCCAGTGTTATGTGCTGGTGCATTCCATATGGACTGAAGCCTCTTTCAGACGCCAACCTGAATGGCCGTCAGTTTTTTCAAAACGTCGCCCTCTCTTGATTCGTCGTGCTCGGCAACTTCCTGGCATTTGATGCAAAAAGAGGCGTGCGGCATTGCAGTCAACCGCTTCATGTTGACCTCCTCATCGCACCGAAGGCAACAGCCGTATGTACCTGCGGCAATGCGGTCCAGGGCTGCTGTCACATGACGGAGTTGCGCAAAGCCCTTGTCCAGACTCAAGATCGTAAGGTCCCGCTCCACAGAGAGCTCTATATCGTCCAGCACATCCGGGGTTCTCTCGACAGTAATGTTCTCGTGATTTCGCAATCTGTTGGACAGCTCCTCTAACCGGACCTCGAGCATCAATGTGAGTTTTACGAGTTGTGTTGGGGTCATTGTTGTAGCTCCTAGCGTGCATTCACTTGCACCCACTTACCCAGTCGCCTTCTTTCCGGCCAGCACCCCGTCCTCTCCGTAGTCTGTTCTGAATACTCGCGTCGTCTGGACGCTTTTGCGCTCCAGTACGGAGCGGACACGACCGGGCTCTCCCAGATCACTCCAACCGAGGCCGGTGGCGCGAAGCACGGCTAGTCCATTTGGCTGTGCCGCTAGCACGTCATGAGAAAAGCTGGTCGTGCCAATTCCCGAGTAAAGGTCGCGCAATGCCCTTCTCTCGGCTGCTGTAAACAGCGATGACCGAATCGACTCAAATAATTCGACCAGACTGGGAAGCGCGCGCCGGATGAGATCTAGAAAGGCATGAATGCAGCCCACCATTACGAAGCTGTTCCAAAGACAACCGCGCTCCATCAAGGATGAAGCAACCGAACCGGAAGGTTTTTCCCAGAAGCGGCTGACGCGGCAAACGGAGTCCATCGTCAGCGGGGTGCCGGGCTCGATCCAACCGTAATCCACTTCTGGAGCCTCCGGTGGAATGCCCAGCAGGACGACCATCTCGGGCTGGGACGCGGCCGCGATGTAAGCCGAATCGATATGGCCGACAAAAGCCTCATCGTCTGAAAAATGATGATCCGAGGGAAAGGAGGCTACGACCCCCTTAGGATCCATTTCGCGGAAGTGCAGCAGACTGTAGAGAATAGCGGGCGCCGTACCCCGGTTGGAAGGTTGGATCAACAATCTTGAAGACGGAATTCCAGCAACTTCATCCGTATAAAACGGCTCATGTTTTCTCGTCAACACGAGCAAAGTCCGCGACGCCGGAACCAATCTGGATACTCGGCGTTGGGTCTGTTGCAACAGGGTTTCATCACCCGTAACGGCGCAAAATTGCTTGGGCCGATCATCGCCGGCGATGGTTCGTGTAAGCGGGAGCAAACGCTCTCCGTCGCCTCCGGCCAGAATTAGCCCCCAGCGGTGGCTGCGTGCGTCGCTTCTATTGAGTTTCATTCGGCCTGACTCTCGATTCGCACTCCACGCTCCTGTATTTGCATTCGGCGACGTCCTCTACGCTCGCGGTTCCGCGGAATCGCGATTGTGGGGAATGGCACAAAGAATCGTGCCGTAAACGCCAGCGCCATGCTTGAATTTATCGCGATGAACGTCAAAACGCCGTCAAAAATGAAGTTCGGTTGCGAACTCTCGGTGCCGGTTGACTCCAAGGCTCCGTTTTGACGGCATTTTGACATCTCGCGCTTCATACTTGGTTTGGATTGCAAGCAGCGGCGAACGTAAAGCGCTCAAATGGCCGCTTGGCTACCGCGGGACGCAGAACGGAGTTGTAGAACCATGATCGAGAAACCAATACACCTCGAGCCGGCAATGCCGATTGCGGGCGAAAAGTCCACCCGTCGGGAAATCCTGGACGGCAAGGTTGCGGTTCCTAAGTCGGCGCGGAGACTGGTGGCAGACCTTACCAGGTACGAGCCGCATACTCTTGAATCGAGTCGCGACTGAAACATCTTTTGCAAAGACCGTGAAAGGCTGCATCCGTCGCCGAGAGGCGCGGGTGCGTCCTATCATCAGCCCAAGAGACCCGAGCAATGAACGCTTCAACCAATAAAACTCTGACAACACTCAGTCCGGCACAGCTCGATCAACTGTCGATCGACACCATTCGCTTTCTGTCGGTGGACGCCGTGCAAAAGGCCGACAGCGGCCATCCGGGGCTGCCCCTGGGCGCAGCCCCTATGGCCTATGTCTTGTGGACACGGTTTCTCCGGCATAATCCGGTCAATCCGCATTGGTCCAACCGGGACCGCTTCGTCCTCTCGGCCGGCCACGGTTCGGCGCTGCTATACAGCCTGCTGCACGTCACGGGCTATGATTTGCCTCTTGAGCAGATCAAACAATTCCGCCAATGGGGCAGCATTACGCCAGGTCACCCCGAGCGTGGCCTGACACCCGGCGTCGAAACCACCACCGGTCCGCTCGGCCAGGGATTCGGCAACGGCGTGGGTATGGCGATTTCGGAAGCGTGTCTTGCGGCGCATTACAATCGACCGCATTTCGAGATTGTCGATCATTTCACTTACGGGTTGGTCAGCGACGGCGACCTGATGGAGGGCGTGTCTTCCGAGGCGGCCTCACTCGCCGGCCAGTTGGAACTCGGCAAGCTGATCTACCTTTTCGACGACAATCATGTCACGCTCTCCGCCGGTACCAACATCACCTGCAACGAAGACCACGCGCGGCGCTTCCAGGCGTACGGCTGGCACACGCAATTAGTGGAGGACGGGAACGATGTGGAGGCGATCGATCTGGCACTGCGCGCTGCGCGGAGCGAAACCAGGCGCCCTTCGCTGATTCTCGTCCGCACTCACTTGGGCTTCGGTTCCCCGGACAAGCAGGATACTTTTGAAGCGCACGGTTCGCCGTTGGGCGTAGAAGAGGTCAAGCTGACGAAGCAGAACTTGGGTTGGCCGGTCGAGCCCCTCTTCGACGTCCCGCCCGAAGCGCTCGCCCATTTTCGCGAGGCCCTGCCGCGAGGGCAGCAGGCGGAGTCGGAGTGGCGTGATCGATTCGCTCGCTACGCCACGATACATCCCGACTTGGCCCATGAGTTCCAAGAAAGGATGCGCGGCGAATTGCCTGCCGGTTGGGATGCGGACATTCCCGTTTTTCCGGCAGACCCGAAGGGGATGAAAACCCGCGTGGCGTCCGGAAAAGTGATGAACGCGATTGCGCCGAAACTTCCGTCGCTGATGGGTGGGTCGGCGGACCTGGATCCTTCGACGCTCACTGCGCTGAAGGGCGACGGCGATTTTGAATCTCCCGATCGAGCCTTGGGCGACATGCAAGGATCGACAGGCGGCGGCTGGAACTACGCCGGGCGGAACTTGCACTTCGGCATTCGCGAACATGGGATGGGCTCGATTTTGAACGGCATGGCCGTGTACGGCGGCGTCATCCCGTACGGTGCAACGTTTCTGATCTTCTCCGATTACATGCGCCCTCCCATCCGGCTGGCGGCCATCATGGAGCAGCAGGTTATTTACGTGTTCACTCACGACAGCGTTGCGCTGGGCGAAGACGGGACCACTCACCAGCCTGTGGAACAGATCGCGAACCTACGCACCGTTCCGCGCCTAGTTGTGATCCGGCCCTGCGACGCCAACGAAACCGCGTACGCCTGGCGCGTCGCAATTGAATCGCGAGGTCGTCCAGTCGCGTTGATACTGACCCGCCAGGATGTACCCACCCTGGATCGTAACCGCTATGCCTCCGCCGCCGAGTTGAAACGTGGGGCCTATATCCTAGCCGAAGCGGCAAGCGGCCAGCCCCAGATCATTTTGATCGCCACCGGTTCGGAGGTGAGTCTGATCGTCGAAACGCAACTGGAATTGGAAAAACAAAATATTCAGACGCGCCTGGTGTCCATGCCCAGTTGGGAGTTGTTCGATGCGCAACCGGAGGAATATCGCCGGTCGGTGTTTCCGCCTCTGATCCGCGCCCGGCTGGCGGTGGAGGCAGGGGCCACGCAGGGGTGGCACCGCTACGTCGGCGACCTTGGCGACGTGATTGGCCTCGACCATTTCGGCGCCTCCGCGCCCGGACCGGTGCTGATGCGCGAATACGGGTTCACCGTTGAGAACGTCTGCAAGCGAGCAATGGCATTACTGGGGAAGAACAATGTCTGATTCGCGGAGAGTCCCGCCAAGCACGCCTACACGGATCGGCGTTGCTGCCGATCATGGAGGCTTTCAGTCGAAGGAGTATCTGGCTCGCATGTTGCGAGGGTCTCACTACGAAGTGGTCGACTTTGGCGATAGCCAACTCAATCCGGATGATGACTATCCGGATTTTGTTGTTCCCTTGGCGTGTGCAGTTGCTCGTGGCGAGGTGGATCGAGGCATCGCTATCTGCGGGAGTGGGGTGGGTGCGTGCATTGCCGCCAACAAGGTGCCGGATGTGCGGGCGTGCTTGATTCATGAGAGCTTTTCTGCGCACCAAGGGGTCGAGGACGACGACATGAACGTGATCTGCCTGGGCGGCCGCGTGGTGACGAATACAGTCGCATGGGAGTTGGTCAAAGTATTTCTCCAAGCACGATTCAGTGGGGCCGAGCGGCACCGCCGTCGTGTGGCTAAAGTCGGAAGGCTGGAAAGCAGGGAGGCAGAATGCGTCAATCCATCTGCCTAGACTACTTCCGGCAAGATCAAACGCGAGAGGCGGTTTTCGATCGAGGAGAAAAGGTGGCGACTTACAGCCTCTCTGTGAGCAGATGAGGTAAATCTTGCTGTCGGCCAGATCCGTGGATCGAATCTATCGCGGCGACGGGCTGTCCGGCCTGTCCTCTTTCTCCTTGGAGTAACGCCGGATCGGAGCGAAAAATCATGAGCAAAGAAATCCGTGTCAGCCACCCCATCTACCAACTCCTACCTACGGAAATCAAAGGATTCGATTCCCTGGCGGAACTCGCCCTGGACATGCGCTGGTCGTGGAATCACGCTACCGACGAAGTGTGGCGGAAGCTTGATCCCGACTTGTGGGAGAGCACGCATAACCCGTGGGTGGTCCTGCAGACAGTCTCGCGCGACCAGATCGAGCGCGTGTTGGCCGATCCCGTTTTTCGGAAAGATGTAGATGGCCTCGTCGAAGCCAGCCGGAAAGCGGCTAAGGCACCCGCTTGGTTTCAAAAGAATCATTCGGACGCTCCCCTGACATGCGCCGCCTATTTCAGCATGGAATTCATGTTGAGCGAAGCTCTGCCCATCTACTCGGGCGGGCTGGGCAATGTGGCCGGCGATCAACTGAAGGCAGCCAGCGATCTCGGTGTGCCGATGGTGGGCGTGGGACTGCTGTACCAGCAGGGCTATTTTCGTCAAGTGATCGATAAAGACGGAGCGCAACAGGCCCTCTACCCGTATAACGACCCCGGACAGTTGCCGATCACCCCACTGCGCCAACCGAATGGGCAGTGGTTGCGGTTGGAGATCGTTTTACCCGGCTATTCCGTCTGGGTTCGCGCCTGGCAGGTCCAGGTCGGCAGAGTGAAGCTTTACCTGCTGGACAGCAATGACGCGGCGAACATTCCCGCTCATCGAGCGATCACCAGCGAGCTCTATGGTGGCGGCCCCGAGCTGCGCTTGAAGCAAGAACTGCTGCTCGGGATCGGTGGGTGGCGGTTGCTGCGCGCGCTCGGAATCCAACCGGAGGTTTGTCACCTGAACGAAGGGCATGCGGCCTTCGCCGTGTTGGAGCGCGCTCGCAACTTCATGGAAGATGCCGGGCAGCCCTTCGAAGTGGCACTCGCCGCGACCCGAGTCGGCAATCTCTTCACCACGCACACTGCGGTAGCGGCGGGCTTTGACCGTTTTGCTCCGGCCCTCATCAAGCAATACCTGGGCGGATACGCACAGCAAAAGCTCGGCATCGCGCTCCATGACTTGCTGGCTCTTGGCCGCCAAAATCCGGACGATTTGCTGGAGCCTTTCAATATGGCGTATCTGGCAATTCGCGGGACCGGGCAGGTCAATGGCGTGAGCCGCCTGCATGGCAAGGTGAGCCGCCACATTTTTCTGCCTCTGTTCCCGCACTGGCCGGAGGACGAGGTACCAGTTGGGCACGTGACCAACGGAGTCCACATGCCAACCTGGGACTCTGCACAGGCCGACGATCTTTGGACTGAAAACTGTAGGAAGGACCGCTGGCTGGGAACGACGGAAACGCTGGAGCAGGATATTCGCCGCGTCTCCGATACAAGACTCTGGCAATTTCGCACCGCCGCCAGCAAGTCTCTTGTGGAATACGCTCGCGAAAGACTATCCCGGCAACTGGCGGCTTCGGGCGCGTCGGCCGAGGCTGTCGACGGTGCGAAGCACCTGTTCGATCCTAATACACTGACGCTCGGTTTTGCGCGACGCTTCGCGACATACAAGAGACCAAACCTATTGCTGCACGACCCGCAACGGCTGCTTCGCTTGTTGACCAATCCTCAGCGTCCGGTGCAACTCATCATCGCCGGCAAGGCGCATCCGGCGGACGAGGCGGGACAAGCCCTGATTCAGGAATGGATTCATTTCATCCGGCGGCCCGAGACCCGCCCTCATGTGATCTTTCTCAGTGACTATGACATGTTCTTGACCGAGGAGCTGGTTCAGGGGGTGGATGTCTGGATCAACACGCCACGGCGCCCCTGGGAAGCTTGCGGGACCAGCGGCATGAAGGTGTTGGTCAACGGAGGCATCAATTTATCCGAGTTGGATGGCTGGTGGGCGGAAGCCTACACGCCTGAAGTGGGGTGGGCATTGGGAGATGGTAAGGAGCACGGAGAGGACACGGTCTGGGACGCTGTCGAAGCCACAGCGCTTTACGATTTGATCGAGCGGGAGGTAATCCCGGAGTTTTATACCCGAGACGAGCACGGCATTCCCACCGCATGGGTTAAGCGGATGCGGGAAAGCATGGCGCAGTTGACACCGCGCTTTTCCGCAAGCCGCGCGGTGTGCGAATATTCGGAGCGACACTATCTCCCGGCCGCAGCGGCCTACCGTGAGCGCTCGGCGAACAAAGGCGCGGTGGGCAAGCAAGTGGTCGATTGGCGGCATGCGGTTGATCGGACGTGGAGTTCGTTGCGCTTCGGAGAATTGCGGGTCGAAAGCAACGGGGACAACCACGTGTTTGAGGTTGAAATCTTTCTGAACGATCTCGACGCGAATGCGGCGCGAGTTGAGCTTTATGCAGACGGGATCAACGGCGGCGATCCGGTACGGGTGGAAATGAAGTGCGCCGGGCCCCTACCGAAGGCTGCGCGCGGCTGCGTCCATCATGCAACCGTACCCAGCACTCGTCCAGCAAAGGACTATACGGCGCGAGTGATACCTCAGCACTTCGGGGTGGCAGGTCCGTTGGAATCCACTCGAATCCTATGGCAACGATGACGAAAACGCCCCAACACGAGTTGCACGATTACATCTCGGAGATCTCCGAGCAAGCCGACGTTCGGGCGGGCACTCCTCTGCCAATGGGAACCCTGGAAAGAGGAGGAGGAGTTAATTTCGCGATTTTCAGCCGCTACGCCAGCCGCATTCGACTCGAGTTTTTCGATCATCCCGAAGACAAAGCGCCCGCCCGGGCAATCGATCTGGACTCATCGTGCAACCGCACCGGCGATGTATGGCACGTTTGGGTGAAGGGAATCGGTCCCGGGCAACTCTATGCTTACCGCGTGGATGGCCCTTATAAACCCAGCGAAGGACATCGTTTCAACTTCAACAAGCTTCTGCTAGATCCCTTCGCTACGGCGATTGCGCAAGTGCCCCCCTGGGATTTTGCTTCGGCACGTGGATACGACCCGTCGGCGCCGGAACAAGATTTGGCCTTGTCGAAGCTGGATAATTCGAGTTCGATGCCGAAATGCGTATTTGTCAACGAGCCCTTCGACTGGCATAGAGACCGGCCGCCTCGGCATCCGTGGTCGAGGACCGTCATTTACGAAACGCATGTTCGCGGCTTTACTATTTGCCCGAAGTCCGGCGTGAAGCATCCAGGAACCTACCGGGGGCTGATGGAAAAGATTCCCTATCTCAAAACCCTGGGCGTAACGGCCGTGGAACTTATGCCGGTGCAAGAGTTCAATGACCACGAGGCGACAGGTATCAATCCGCAAACAAGTCAGATGCTCGGGAATTACTGGGGATACGATCCCGTGGCCTTCTTTGCGCCCAAAGCTTCCTACAGCAGTTCGGGAGGTTTGGGCCAGCAGAAGCTGGAGTTCAAGGAAATGGTTCGGGCCTTTCACCAGGCCGGAATCGAAATAATTCTGGACGTGGTGTTCAATCACACGGCGGAGGGAGACGAACTAGGGCCGACGCTGTGTTTCCGTGGAATGGATAACGCGATCTTTTACACTTTGGCGAGCGACAAACGCTACTATCAAGACTTCACCGGAACCGGCAACACCATCAATGCGAACCATCCTGTAGTGCGTGACCATATCCTGGCCGCGCTTCGTTATTGGATGATCGAGATGCATATAGATGGATTCCGGTTTGACTTGGCGTCGGTTCTCGGCCGGGACGGCGCAGGAAAATTGCTAGCCAACGCCCCGCTTCTGGATCGGATCGCCGAGGACGCGATCTTGAGAGACGTCAAACTCATCGCTGAGGCGTGGGATGCCGCCGGTGCATACCAGGTGGGTAGCTTCTCAGAGCGGCGTTGGACGGAGTGGAACGGCCGGTACCGGGACGATGTCCGGCGTTTCTGGCGGGGCGACGATGGAATGCTCGGTCTATTTGCCAGCCGGATCTGTGGCAGTTCCGACATTTACAGCAAGTCCGGCAAAGGCCCCGAGGGCAGCATCAACTTCGTCACCTGTCACGACGGCTTCACTCTGAACGATCTGGTGAGTTATCGCGACAAACATAATGAAGCAAACGGAGAAAACGACCATGACGGGACCGGCACCAACTTCAGTGAAAACTACGGTGCTGAAGGCGAGACCAAGGATGCTGTGATCGAGACCTTGCGGAAACGCCAGATCAAGAACTTCCTACTTACACTCTTCATCTCGCGCGGGGTGCCGATGCTGCTCGGCGGGGACGAATTTCGCCGCACCCAAGGCGGCAACAACAACGCCTACTGCCAGGACAATGAAACCAGTTGGATTGACTGGACCTATCTTGAGCGCCATCAGGAGATCTACCGCTTCACCCGCGGCATGATCGCCTTTCGCCGCGCGCATCCGGTTCTGAGTAAGGAGCAATTTTACACGGACGTCGACATCCGTTGGTTTGGCCCACAAGGAGGCTTGCCGAACTGGGCCGACTCAAGAAGAAAAGAACTTGCCTGTATGATCCATGAAAGCGGGCGGGATGCGCTCTTTCTGATGTTCAACGCGAGCACAAACGGGATCGACTTTGGTTTGCCTGGACTGCCACAAGGGTTCCGCTGGCATCTGGCGGTCGACACGTCCCGTTCCACGCCACAGGACTTATTCACCGGAGGAGAGGAAATGGCTGTAGATAGGTCAAAGCCCTACAACCTGGAAGCTCGCTCCAGCGCGATCCTCGTAGCACGGAAGCAGGTAGCGTGATGCTGAGCATTCAGAGAATTCTTGTTCCAGTTGTGTTAGCGGATACTGCCCGGCACGTTGTGCACCAGGCTGCGTGGTTGGCGCGCCGCCTTCGCGCGGAGATCATTCTGCTGCACGTGGTGACGCCTCTCAGCTATCCCGTTGGCTTGCTGGAGGGCGGGCACGAGATCACTGCGCGAAATCTGCACGCACACATCGTCCAGCGGGCTCAGGAAGATCTGGATCAAGCGCTCCACCCAGAACTCGAAGGCATTGCGGTCACACGCGTGCTGCTCAGGGGCGATCCGGCCCTCGAAATCGTGAAGATGGCTTGTGAGCGTAACGTTGACCTGATCATGATGTCGACTCATGGCTATGGAGCGTTCTACCGGTTTCTGCTGGGCTCAGTCACAGCGAAGGTACTGCACGAAATCCAGTGCCCGGTGTGGACCGGCGCCCACCTGGAAGAGGCGCCGGCGCGCGAGTTCTCGATCCGCCGCGTGCTTTGCTCGTACACTCCCCACACCTATCCGGTCGCACTCCTGATGATGCTGGTCAGCATGCTGTGCTGGGGAAGTTGGGCCAACACACAGAAGATCGATAAAATCATGGCGATTCGAGCTTTATTACTGGGATTACATGTGGGGGCTGCTGGCGTGCGCGCTTCTGTTCGGTCTTACCCTGGGCCGGACGAATCCGGCGGCTTCGGTAAGTTTCTTCCACAATCTCGACAGCGCAAACGCTCGCTCTTTGGTTGAGGCGTTTGCCGGCGGAATGATTTTCAATCTAGGGAACCTGTTGTTGGTAGCCGCCATTTCGGTCGCCGGCATGGCGGTGGCGTTTCCCTTGGGCGCTGGCCTGGCTCTGGTCATCGGTGCGATTCTCAATTACGTCGTCACGCCGGCCGGCAGTCCGTTGCTTCTCTTTGGCGGAATTTTGCTGATCTGCGCTGCCATCGCCGCCAATGCGTTGGCCTACCGTGAACGGTCGAAAGGCGCAAGGGCGGGGACGAAAGGGATTGTCCTGAGTTTGCTGTGTGGTGTAGTCATTGGGCTTTTCTATCCATTTGTCGCGAAGGCCTTGATCGGAGAGAATCATCTCGGGCCGTACACCGTGTACTTCGTATTTGCGCTTGGCGCCCTCGCATCCAACTTTCCTCTAAATTATGCGTTCATGCGGCGGCCGGTGAGCGGACCACGGGTTTCGATCAGGGAGTATTTCCAAGGCGGACTCGGGGCGCATGCCTGGGGAGTCTTGGGAGGTCTCATCTGGGGAACCGGGACCATCTGCAGTTTCGTCGCGGCCTACACGCCCATGGTTGGGCCGGCAACCTCGTTTTCGCTCGGTGAGGGCAATACAATGATTTCGGCGGTCTGGGGCGTTTTCGTCTGGAAGGAGTTTCGCGGCGCAACGAGTGAGGTGAGGCGTTTGCTCGCGCTGATGTTCGCCCTTTTTGTTCTGGGTCTCGTTTCAATATCGTTAGCACCGGTGTTCGGATAGAAGCATATGGCTGGCTGCGAACAATCATTACGCGGTCATCATAGGAACGGACTGTTATAAATGGCATTGACGCCGTCTCAAATGCCATGGCCAGCCAGCGGTGACATGATACCTTCCACACTGGCTCGTCCGGGCGCCGCCTCCTTCTGGCTGGCGGTGTTGCTTACAGGTATCGGTACAGGCGTAGCTGCAGCAGCGCTGACCCGGCTGCTGGAAATGGTGCAGCACTTTATATGGAACGGCCCCGGAACCAATCTGTTGGCCGCCACCGAGCATGCCAGCGCGTGGCGGCACATTCTCGTGCTGCTCGCCGCCGGTCTAGTGACTGGCGCGGGACAGATCATCCTCAGCGGCCTTTCCAGTGGTAACGGAATTGACACTACAGCGGCCATTTGGTTCCATGCCGGGCGGATGCCGGCTTTGCGCACTTTGGGAAGCGCGTTGCTCTCCGTGGTCATCGTTGGTATGGGCGTGTCGCTGGGCCGCGAAGGCGCACCGAAACAAGCCGGCGCGGTGATCGCCAACTTCTTTTCAGACAGAGCACGCTTGTCCGACGAACAACGCCGGCTTTTAGTGGCCTGCGGCGCGGGAGCTGGGATGGGTGCGGCGTATGGCGTGCCGTTGGGCGGTGCGCTTTTCTCGCTAGAGGTGATGCGCGGGGTGTTGGCACTCAGGTACGTGCTCCCTGCCCTTTTCGCTTCGGTGGTTGCTACGGCAGTCTCGTGGGTGGCGCTACCCGATGCGCCGACCTACCTCATTCCGGCTTATCCCAGCTCCATTTCGAGTGTGGTCTGGGCGCTTCTGGCTGGGCCAATCGCCGGCGCGGCTTCGGTCGGCTATGTTCGGCTTGTCACTTGGGCCGACCGCAATAAGCCGCGGGGCTGGCGCCGGCTTGCGGCGCCGTTGCTGGGATTGGGGCTGCTTGGCGCGGTCTCGATCTGGTTCCCACAGTTGCTAGGCAACGGCAAAGACATTTCGCAACTTGCGTTCACGAACCATGTAGCGCCAGCTTTGGTTCTGGCGCTGCTTGCGCTGAAACCTGCCGCGATCGTCCTGTGCGTGCGCAGCGGCGCCCCCGGCGGCTTGTTCACGCCTTCCCTGACAGTAGGTGCATTGCTCGGCGCTGTGCTCGGACATGCCTGGACTTGGTTCTGGCCCGGTGTGCCCCCTGGGCTTTTCGCCTTGCTCGGTGCGGCAGCGGTTCTTGCGGCCACCACGCAAGGCCCGATCTCGACTGTAGTACTGATGATGGAACTGACGGGCCGGGACCGATCGTTTATCGTGCCGATGTTGCTGGCGGTGGCTAGCGCTACTCTCGTGGCGCGGACCATCGAACCTCGCTCGATCTATGATGCGCGTCTGACCGACGAGGAGGTCGAGGCACGCCAGAAGGCACGCGAACTGCCACCGCGATAGCTGATGGATGCACTTGTCAGTGTTCGGATAGAAGCATATAGCTATGGACAATCATTACGACGTCATCATAATAGGAACGGGAGCGGGCGGAGGAACGCTGGCTTATCACCTGGCGCCATCAGGGAAACGAATTCTGCTGCTCGAACGCGGCGGATACTTGCCTCGCGAGAAAGATAACTGGGACGCCAAAGCTGTCTTCGTCGAATCCAAGTACAGGGCCAAAGAAACCTGGTATGACAAGGACGGCAAGGCCTTTCTTCCCGGCATTCAATATTACGTCGGCGGCAATACGAAGGTTTATGGCGCGGCGTTGCTGCGGTTTCGCGAGCGGGACTTCGGCGAGGTTAGACACCACGGCGGCATCTCGCCGGCATGGCCATTGAGCTACCGGGATTTCGAGCCCTACTACACAAAGGCCGAACACCTCTATCATGTCCACGGGGAGCACGGGGTCGATCCGACGGAAGGTCCTGCCAGCGCGCCCTATCGTTATCCGCCGGTGAGCCACGCGCCGCGCATTCAGGAGCTGTTCGACGATTTCAAGCGGATTGGCCACCACCCGTTCCCCTTGCCGCTCGGCATTTTGTTGGACGAAGTGGAGGGCAAGGCCCTGCACACCAGCGCTTGCGTACGATGCGCCGCGTTTGACGGCTTTCCATGCCTGGTCAATGGCAAGGCAGACGCTCAGGTGATCTGCGTGGACCCCGCTCTTGAACATTCCAACGTCGAGCTTCTGACGGGCGCCTATGTCGAGCGCCTCGAAACCAACGCATCTGGGCGCGAGGTCACCAAAGTGATCGTCACGCGTAACGGCGCCGAAGAACAGTACTCCGCGGACATCGTCGTGGTTTCCTGCGGGGCGGTCAACTCCGCGGCCCTGCTTTTGCGCTCCGCGAACGAGAAGCATCCCGGTGGCCTCGCAAACAGCTCCGATGTGGTCGGTCGACACTACATGCGTCACAACTGCTCGGCGTTTATGGCCATCTCCAAGGATCCCAATCCCACCGTTTTCCAGAAGACTCTCGCATTGAACGACTTCTATTTTCGCTCCGACGATTGGGAATACCCGTTGGGTGAGATCCAGATGCTCGGCAAGTCGGACGGAGAAATGCTCAAGGGAGAGGCGCCCGGGCTGGGCGGTTTGGAAGCCCGAGTTCGCGCTCGACTATTTGGCGGAGCACTCCGTCGACTTCTGGCTGCAGTCGGAAGATTTACCCCATCCCGACAACCGCGTGACGATCAACCCGGATGGACAGATCGTGCTGAGCATCCACGAGACCAATCTCGAAGGACACAAACGCCTGACCGCGAAGCTCAAGGGAATGCTTGGGGACGTCGGGTTACACGATCAATTGATGCACCGTTCGCTTTACCTGGGCAAGGACATTCCAATCGGAGGCACCGCGCACCAGGCTGGAACCGTCCGGTTCGGACGCGATACGAAGACCGCGGCGCTGGACGTGAACTGCAAGGCGCATGATTTGGACAATCTTTACGTGGTGGATGCAAGCTTCTTTGTCTCGATTGCCGCCGTGAACCCCAGCCTGACGATCATCGCGAACGCGCTCCGGGTTGGCGACCATTTGCTCGAAAGGCTGGGATTATGAAAGCGATCGCTATCATTCCGGGTACAGCCGTCCCACGCCTTGTGGAACGGCCTGAGCCTTCGATTGCCACCCAAGATGAAATCAAAATCCGAATTATCCGAGTGGGCATTTGCGGCACGGACCGGGAAGAAGTGTCCGGAGGCCGCGCTCAGGCGCCCGACGGTCAAAAGGAACTCGTCATCGGCCACGAAATGCTTGGCCAAGTGATGAGCGTGGGCTCGTCCGTTACTCGCGTGAAGTCTGGCGACTACGCCGTGTTCACCGTGCGGGTCGGTTCTCGAAATCCGTCGTACTGAAGTTTAGGACATTCATGAAGGCGATCCTGGAGGAAGCTGTCGAACAGGATTTCGTTGTGAAGAACGCGGCCCGGAAGCTCGAAATCCCTGCCACGCGCGAACAGTGCCATCGCGCCCCATCGCAAGCGGAAATCCGTGAACTACTGAGCGTGCTGTCAGAACGGGACCACCTCATCTTGCACATGTTTTCCGTGCTCGGGCTAAGGCCAGGTGAACTGTTTGCGCTTCGACGCAACGATTCAGAGCCGTCTGGAGAACTACGGATCGATGAAGCTGTATCTGACGCACTAAGAGGTAATGAACGGATCGTCGCCCCGAAGACAGTGGCAAGTATTGCGCGGGTCTGGCTTCCCCGGTCGATCCGCGATGAACTTGATTTCTGGATGCGCAATATGAAAGATCAGCGGCCCGAAGCGTTCCTGTTTCCATCAACCAGGGGAACACCGATGAGTCCAAATAACTTTCGTGCGCGTCACCTGAAGCCTGCGGCGGCGATGGCGCTAGAGGCGATGCGGCGATCTGGACGCCACATTCCGGAAGGTTTCCTTGAAGGTATCGATCACCGGGCATTGCGTCGGACCACTGCAACGCGAATGCAGAAGTGCGGAAACCTAAAAGACATTCAGGCACACTTACGGCATGCATCGCCGGACGTTACCGCCGACGTTTATATGCAAGCCGTCCCAGCATCCGTGCGCGCAGCGGTGGAAGCCCTTGACGCGGACCTGATGGGGAAACCCGAACCGATGAAGGTGAACTAGATGCGAAAAAGCCGCAAAGGTCCAAATGAATTGTTCGCAATTGTTCGCAGGTTCAAACTTGCACTTTTTTGCGTGACAGAGTAAGCTATTGAAAATAAAGTGCTAAACATTTCGGGCGGTTAGCTCAGTTGGTTAGAGCGTCTGCCTTACAAGCAGAAGGTCCGCGGTTCGAGCCCGCGACCGCCCACCATGAAATCAATACTTTGGCCTTCCACTGATACGGAACTTCCGAACAGTTCCGGACAATTCGGTGCGAGGTTATGGCGGAAAGTAGCGCCGCGGGTCGGTCAGCCTCAGGTGATGATCTCGGGTTTACCGGTCGGATCCTTGCTTATCCCGCCCGCCGCGATAACTAATGGGATGGTCCGCCGCAGGAACCTCTGAAGTGGGGAGGTGTAGAGCGCGGAGCAAGGAGACGTCTCATGGAAATACACGCGATAGGGATTGATCTGCAAGACGCTATTTCACTTGGTGGTGTGGATTCATGCGGAACCGTAGTGGTACGCAAGAGGTGTTCGCGCTCGCAATTGCTGGCGTACACCGCGAACCTACAAGTCCGGCGGATCGGAATGGAGGCCTGCAGTGGCTTCATTTTCTCGGACGTGCGCTGCGTGAGCAAGGCCACGACGTACGGCTGATGCCGGCACAGTACGTCAAGCCTTACGTGAAGACGAACAAGAGTGATTACATCGATGCGGACGCCATCGCGGAAGCCGTGCAGCGGCGGAACATGCGTTTTGTGCCGATCAAGACCGAAGAGCAACTGGATCTGCAAACCGTACATCGCGTGCGCGAGCGTTGGGTGATGCGAAGAACCGCTGTGGTCAACCAGATCCGCGGCCTTCTTCTGGAACGTGGGCTGACCCTGCCGAAAGGGCGCTGCCATGTAAATCAGGCGCTCCCTGAGATCCTGGCCGATGCCGCGCTGAAGTTGTCGGACTCCTTTCGGGTGCTGCTGGCTCAGCTCGGGATGGAAATGGATCAACTCACGGCACGCATCGAACAGATGGACGCGGTGATTCACCACATGACGATAGAGAATGAAGCTTGCCGGCGACTCACCTCCATTCCCGGCGTAGGCCCGGTGACCGCGACCGCTCTTGTCGCAGCAATCGGTAACTGAAGCGGATTTCGGAGAGGGCGAGATCTGGCATTCGGTCACTGCCGCCCCGGTGCGACCGCACGGACATCGAGGCACGTTCCCGTGATGGCCTCGTGTTGCAAGCGATGGAACATGACATCTGGCGCGTAGTCCGTAAGCGAATGACCGTTCCACTCGGCAAAGCCGAACGCGGCTGGGCTACGTCAACTAGACGTCGACGATCCTCGCGTTCCGCTAAGGGCGGGAAGGGTTTTGCGGCTGCTTCTCGAGAATGGAGAAGTGAGTTAGTGTGCCGCGCCAAACGTGTTGGGCCGCGGCTAGGCTTCCAAAACCACCGGCAGTTTCGCGGCGTCCCAGGCGGCGAGGCCGCCGGCCATTTCGATTATGTTGGTGATCCCATACTGGTGCAGGATGCTGGCGGCGATGGAAGAGCGGTAGCCGCCCGCGCAATGAACGGCAATGCGGCGATCGCGTGGAATTTCAGCGATGCGCTCTTGCAGATGGTTGAGTGGAACGTTCACGCTGCCATCGATATGTTTCGCCACCCACTCAATGGTGTGGCCGGGGGTCTCAAGGACTTCGAGGCGCAGTCCTGGGAACTCGAGCGTATCGTTGTCCTTCATCGCTACGAAGGCGTATTCCACCTGGGCGCGGGAGCCGAGATGGATGGTTGCGCCGCAACGGTCGCGCAGTTCCAGATGGCCGGCGACAAGTCGGCGTGGAAATGAGTGAGGAAGACGTGGCGGATTTGGAGGCCCAATTTCTCGGCGTCGGCCAAGTACTGCTGAGTATCGCGTCGGGGGTCGACGACGATCGCAGTCGAGCTCGCGTCGTCTCCCAACAGATAGGAGGCGTGGGCGAGGCAGCCCAGATAGTACTGTTTGAGAATCATAGAAATCTTTCGAGTTTGCCGTTCAATGCAGCAGCCGCGACCCCAGGAATCCGTACAGTCAGGTTCCGGTCAGTGCGCTGGCCGAAGATCGTGCCGCTGGCAGAGAGAGGAATATGCGTGATTCAGCCAAGTGTATCGTATGCGTACGGCGAACCCAGGGAATCAGCGGTTGTTGGCGGACCAGCGTGCGGGAGTGAGGTTGGCAAGCTGACCGAGGGTAAGGCGGTTCAATCCTGGAAGTACAGAAGCCAGATATTGCTTTACTGAAATGCCCAACCTGCGGCAAGATTCGATAACAGAAAGAATCGCTGCCACCTTCGGCCCTGCACTGACGCTGCCGACGTGGAGCCAGTTTTTGCGGCCCAGTGCCACCGGGCGCATCGAGTTCTCCGCCAGATTGTTCGACAGCTCGACCTGTTCGTACTCAAAACAGCGCTCTAGCTTAGGCCGCATATGCAATGTGTAGGCCGTGGCCTTACCCAACGCACTTTGCGGCAACACCTGCCGGGAGACCGTCAGGCACGCTTCCCGGATCTCATCCACCCACGGGCGGGCATGCTCGCGGCGGAATGCCAAGCGCTCGGCCGGCGTCAACTTCTGCTTGCGGGCTTCGCGGTCCACCAGAAATAGGGCGTCCATACGGACCACCATCTTTACCGCTTCGGCATCTTGCGGGCACACCTTGACC
>Ga0326727_10013190_pt1 | contig 18493 bp, 9 predicted proteins | sample MB2enrmetagenome_FD_207643 | JGI IMG/M metagenome (GOLD analysis project Ga0326727, IMG submission 207643) | Lab enriched peat soil microbial communities from McLean, Ithaca, NY, United States - MB29MY | ecosystem: Environmental > Terrestrial > Soil > Wetlands > Peat | place: USA: New York...
CAGACCTGTTCGTCGCTAAAGTATTGAATCGCTTCGAGTAACGTCTTCGGGTATCCCATGAATTAAATCGTATACCTATTTATTTGGTTAGTCAAGTATATTTATGCCCTTACAACTGGCTGATTCAAAGCAGGATAAGAAGGGAAAATGCAGGGCTTAGGACTGCGGGATCATGGTGTAGGAACGGCGCGGATGGGCGGCGGATAGGTGGGGGCGGATCGGCTTTCTGCCGGGTTTTTTTGCCGGTTTGCCCAGTCCGTTTTTGGCGTCATACAACCTGGCCGGCACTGCGAATCCGGCATGGGCCAGGGGCCGGCGTCGCTGGCGGTGCAAGTTTATTTACCGTCTTGATTCCGAAGGGGAAAGAGGATTTTTAGGGAATTGCCGGTTTGGCAAGATTCGGATGTACAATTAACGGTGGAAAAGACTATGCGACTTTGCTGCAAGGCAGCGGAGCCGGTCCGGAACTATGGAGGCGTCGATGTTCGATCGTTCGTTGTGGAATGCACTGATGCTGATCGGTATTGCCCTGCCAATCGCAGGCTGCACCTCCTCAGGAGGGCTGGATTCCATTCAGGTGACGCCGACGACTGCTTCGCTTGTGGTAGGCGGCCCCACCTTGCAGATGACGGCTACGGGGACGTATGGCAATTCGGCCCATCCTTCCACCAGCGTCATAACCAACCAGGTAACCTGGACCTCCGCCATCACCGGCGTGGCAACCGTCAATTCTTCCGGAGTCGTAACGGCGGTGGGCGGTGGAACAACGACCATCACGGCTACCGCGCAGGGATTTGCCGGCCCCGTTTCCTCCAGCGCAGCCATCACTGTAACTGGAACCGGTTCCATTGGGGAGCCGATTACAGCGCTTTCCATCGTTCCAGCCTCTCAGTCGGTGGCGTTGGCGGGCCAGACCAGTCAGTTTCTAGCCATCGGCACTACCGGTACCGGTCTTCAGGTGAACCTGACCACTTCGGTCGCGTGGACTTCGAGCAATGCTAGCGTGGCGACGATCAGCGCCACCGGTCTTGCAACGGCGGTGGGCCCGGGCGCCTCGACGATCACGGCCATCGCAACCAACCCCGACAAGACCGTGGTTACGGCTACGGGAACCTTCACAGTTTCAGGCGTGACTTCGGAGCCTCTGATCTCACTGGCGATCACTCCAAGCTCGCAAACAGTTGCGAAGGCAGGTCAAACCGCCCAATTCATCGCCATCGGCACATTCTCGCCGGCCTCCTCCACCCCCGGCACCCGCGACTTGACAACTTCTGTCACATGGACCACCAGCAGCTCGTCAGTTGCCACCATCACCAAGAATGGCGGCCTGGCCACAGCAGTAGGCCCGGGCACGACGGTGGTTATGGCCGAGGCAACGAATCCCGACGGCAGCGTGGTGACGCAGACGGCAACCTTGACTGTAACCGGGACCGGCACGACGTCAACGGAGCCTCTGGCGTCGCTGGCCATCGTTCCCACATCGCAGTCGGCCCTGGCGGTCAATCAGACCGCTAATTTCCTGGCTATCGGCACTACCGGATCGGGCACGACGGTGAACCTGACCAATCAGGGGGCAACGATCAATGGTTCGACGGTCAATGCGGCCGTTTGGAGTTCCAGCAACCCGACAGTGGCCACTGTCAATCCAGCCACCGGAGTTGCCACGGCGCTTAGTGCCGGCGCGACCGCCATCGTGGCTATCGCCACCAATCCCGACGGCAGCGTGGTGACAGCAGCCGCGGTCTTCACCGTGACGGTTCCCAGCCAGACGGAGGCCTATGTATCGCTGGCCATCGTCCCGACTACGCAGACGGTTACGGCGGTCAATCAAGTCGCTCAGTTCATCGCCATCGGCACCACCGGGACGGGCACTACAGTGAACCTGACTGGCGTGGCGACATGGACCTCCAGCAGCCCCGCGGTGGCCACCATCTCCGGCCCTGGGCAGGCCACGGCGCTCACCAACGGCGTCTCCGCCATTACGGCTGTCGTCAAGAATCCCAGCAACGACGGGACCGTGGTGACGGCAAGCGCGGTGCTCACAGTAGCTATTGCGGGCTCGACTGAACCCTTAATTTCACTCGAGATACTGCCCAGTACGCAGACGGTTGCGTCGGCGGGTCAAACCACCCAATTCCTGGCCATCGGAACCTTCTCGGCAACCTCCTCTACACCGGGCACGCAGAACATGGCGAACGTTCCCACCTATACCGTCACATGGTATTCGAGCAATCCATCAGTGGCCACCATCAACTCCAGTACCGGCGTGGCCACGGGAGTGGGTCCGGGCACAACCGCCATTACAGCCATCGCTACCAACAATGCCGACAAGAGCGGGATGACGGCCGCCGCGTCCTTCACAGTGACGGGACCGGCCGCCGAGCCGATCTCCGCTTTGTCCATCTTCCCCGGCACCCAGTCGATTACATTGCCGCTGGCTGGATCGCCACTTCAAACCGCCGCTTATATCGCCATCGGAACCAATGGAAGCACGGGCCTTCAATCGAACGTGACATCCCAGGTTGCCTGGAGTTCCTCCAATCCACAGGTGGCCATGATCGGCTCTACCGGGGTTGCGACGGCGCTTAGCCAGGGCACGACAACGATCATGGCTATCGCGACCAACCCGGACAAGAGCGTGGTGACGGCGACGGCGACCCTCACGGTGAGCGGCATAGCGTCGGAGCCTTTGCTTTCGCTTCAGATCCTGCCCACTTCCCAATCGGTAGCATCGCCTAATCAAACCGCCCAATTCACCGCGATCGGGACCTTCTCGACGTCCCCTGTCACGCAAAATCTGACGAACAACAACACCACCTTCCCGATCAGGTGGAGTTCCAGCGACACCTCGGTGGCCACGGTGGGCAGCCCTGAGAAGGTGGGCACAATTCCCGGGCTTGTCACGGGCGTGGGCCAGGGGACAGCCGCCATCACGGCTATCGCAACAAACCCCGACGGCAGCGTGGTGACGGGCATCGCGACCTTCATGGTGATCAGCGGAACGGTGGAGCCAATCACCGCGCTTGCCATCTATCCAAGCTCGCTAGCGCTCTCGGCAACGGGTCAAACCGGCCAGTTTATGGCGGTTGGCACTTCCGGAGTAACTGGCCTCAACATAGATGTGACAAACTCAACGCAGCTCAAATGGGTTTCCAGCATTCCAACGATCGCCACAATCACCTCCGGGCTTGTCACGGGTAACGGGCTTGCCGCTGGGGTCAGCCCGGGCACATCCAGCATCACGGCCACATGGACAAACCCCGATAACAGCGTGGTGACAGCGACAGCCACGGTCACGGTTTCAGTTACAGCCCAGCCGGAGCCTCTGCTCGCGATCACGATTGTGCCAGATGCCATTACAGTTGGTAATCTTCAGCTCACCGGCCAGTTCCTGGCCTTCGGAACCTTCTCGACCGATCCAACGGTGATGGACATTACCAACGGGTTCACCCACGCTGGTTTCAACGGTGAGGTTCCAGTCACCTGGATTTCCAGCGCTCCAGAACTTTTCCCCGTCAATACGACCGGTGCGGCGGGAGAGCCCGCCGGGGTTGTCACCGCCCTGGGTACGGGAAATGCCGTTATCCTTGCCGAAGCGACCAACACAGACGGAACAGTCGTGACCGGCTCCGGGACGTTTGCGTGCGTCCCACCTACGGGCACCTACTGCGAGCCAGCGCAAACAGAGCTGTCGACGCTGACCATCTATAACGCCGGTTTGAACACCACCACTTGGCTGGTCACGGCTCCTTCCGCCACCGGTACGCAGGATGTGATCCATTGCGGCCCGGGCTCTGAAGGCGCCGGCTTGGGTAGTCCCGTGTGTAACGCGACCTATCCCGAAGGCACAACGGTTACCTTGACCGCGCCAGCCGGAACGGGTCTTTTCGGCGGCTGGTCCTCAAACTGCACGCCAATTATAGCCATCAACCAGAACGGGCCAAACAGTTGCCAGGTCACGCTGACTACTAACGACACCGTGGGAGCGATTTTCAATTAGAACGCAGCCATGTAAAAAGGAAGCCGCTCTTCGGAGCGGCTTTCTTGCGTTTTGAGGGAAAATCTCTCAGCATTGCCGAGGAGTTTTGCACGCCGCTTGCAGACCCGCAAATATCTACAGTCAGATTGCGGCAAGCGCGGGGACGGGCGTTTAGACTGGTAAGGTTCCATTGAGCATGACGACCCATCGGTTGAGACGCATCCGCAGCTTTCACTTCAATCTGCCGCAACGCATTGCGGCGGGGCTGCTGGCGGTTTTTCTCATCCAGGGGCTGTGGCTTGCCGGCCACCAGACTCTGACCGATCGCGACTACCAGTATGCCCGCTGCGGGCGCGAGATGTGGGAACGGCCATCGGCCGTGCCTGGCTACTTTACCAGCTGCGGGAACATCCGCGATGGAGTTCTGGGATACCGGCTGGCGGGACTGCCGCTGACGCTGAATCTGGAGTTGGAGCGGGGGCTGGACCAGCTGCGCAAGCCCGAGGACCGGGTGGTGCAGACCGGGGGCGAGCTGAGCACCTGGGAGCTGCGCCACCAGCTTACCCACGCGCTGCTGCTGGAGCGGCTGCCGTTCCTACTGGCGGGAGCCGTGCTGGGCGCCGGGCTGTGGTGGGTGACGCGGCGGCTCTACGGCAACCGGGGCGGCTACACGGCGCTGGCGCTGTACTGCTTTTCTCCCCCGGCGCTGAAGGCTTGCGTGACGCCCAACTCTGAGATTCTGGCCGCGCTGGGGGTTTATGCCGGCGTGTATACCTGTATTGGCGTGGCTCACGCCATGCAAGGACCGCGGCGCAAGTGGCGCCCGCGCATTGTGATGCTGACGGGGGCCTTCGCCGTGGCGGCGGCGCATATTGCGGCTTTGCCGGTGGTGGCGTTGCTGGGGCTGGCGGCCATGCTGTGGGTGGCCGAGGGGCGCAGGAGCCAGGTGCTGCCGGTGGTGCTGGCGGCCTCGGCCGGAGCCCTGATGCTGGTCTTCGCCTGCTACGGGTTTTCTCCGGATGCGTTCAGTTACGTGTTTCGCTCGGCGGCGGGGTTTCTGTGGGTTTCGCTGGACCCGGCAAGACGGTTCTTTTCCGCGCTGCCGAACGCTGGGATCACGGTGGCTTCGGCTGCCGCCGCGGTGCTGTATCTGGGACTCAGGAAGTCGCGCTACTTTGGCAACACAACTCCGTTGTTTTGCGCTTTGGTCTTGTTTCTGCTGGTAATGACCGGCGCCCCCGGCGCCCCGTGGCTTTGGGCGCTGCCGTTTCTACTCACGTTCGTGGGCGGGGTGTTCGCCGACGCCTACGAGGGGCCGCGAGGGCGGCTGGCGATGGCCGCGGCTGGGGCGATTGTCCTGCTGCAAGCGGTCTTCTGCGTGCTGAGCCTGCCGGGGCTGCTGTGAGGGGTGCGATCTCAGAGCCGCGGCTGATTCTTCCGGCTTTGCACGGCAAGAAAAAGGCGAACACGCTGGCCGGAAACGGCAGTAAATTCAAGGCAAAAACCAATCGCGCTGCCTGAGCTTCTCAGGGCTTTGAAGCGGGTATCGAGAAGAAGCTATAACTTCAAGCAAAATAAGGACTTATTTATCGAGTTTTGCCTTGCTTGAGCCCGCCCTGAAAGGGTAAAATAATGATACAGCCCGCGGACTCGGCCCTGCCTTCACCGGAGTCATTTTTCCGCCTTGTGACGGGTTAAGAAAACCCTATGCCAGACGATCAGAATCCCCTGCTTCCACTGGAAGGCGGCACGCCGCCGAACAGCGGCACGAACCTCATCCCCATCAACATCGAGGAGGAGATGCGCCGTTCGTATCTCGACTACTCGATGTCGGTAATCATCGGACGCGCGCTGCCGGATGCCCGCGACGGATTGAAGCCGGTGCATCGGCGTGTGCTCTACACGCTGAGCGAGATGGGCCTCGAGTACAACAAGAAATACACCAAGTGCGCCAAGGTGGTGGGACAGGCGATGGGCGTCTACCATCCTCACGGCGACTCGGCCATCTACGACACGCTGGTGCGCATGGCGCAGCCGTTTACGCTGCGCTATACGCTGGTGGATGGGCAGGGAAACTTCGGCTCGGTGGACGGCGACCCTCCGGCGGCGATGCGCTACACCGAATGCCGCATGGCGCGCCTGGCCGGCGACTTGCTGGCCGACATCGAGATGGAGACGGTGGACTTTACCCCCAACTACGACGAGTCCACGCTTGAGCCGACGGTGCTGCCGACGCGGATTCCCAACCTGATCGTGAACGGATCGAGCGGCATCGCGGTGGGCATGGCGACCAACATTCCACCGCACAACCTGACCGAAGTAGTCAACGCCGCCATCGAGCTGGTGCAGAACCCGAATGCGGGCCTGGCCGAGGCGCTGAAGCACGTGCAGGGACCGGACTTTCCCACCGGCGGTTTCCTGTATGGGAAGTCTGGCATTCCGGAGGCTTACAGGACCGGGCGCGGGCGGTTCATGATGCGCGCGCGTGTGGCAACGGAGAACCTGACCAAGGAAAAGCAGGCGATCATCGTCACCGAGATTCCCTACCAGGTGAACAAGTCGAAGCTGATCGAGCGCATCGCCGAACTGGTGAACGACAAGATCGTGGACGACATCGGCGACGTGCGCGACGAGAGCGACCGCGACGGCATGCGCATCGTCATCGAGCTGAAGCGCGGCGCGCAGCCTGAGATTGTGCTCAACCAGCTCTACAAGCATACGCAGATGCAGGAAAGTTTCTCGATGATCTTCCTGGCGGTGGTGAACGGGCAGCCGCGGGAGCTGGGGCTGGACCAGGCGATCCGCTGCTTCATCAATCACCGCATCGACGTGGTGCAGCGGCGGACGGTGTTCCTGCTGCGCAAGACACGCGAGCGCGAACACATCCTGGAAGGCTTGAAGATTGCGCTCGATAACCTGGATACGGTGATTCGCATTATCCGCGCTTCGGGTTCGCGCGCGGAGGCTCGCGAAAACCTGTATGCGTGGGGCAAGGGCCGGGAGATCGTCATCAACCTCGACCGGGAGCGGCTGGCACACGAGGAGCGCGGACTGACGCTGCGCCAGATCGACGCCATACTCGAGCTGCAACTTTACCGGCTGACGCAGCTCTCGATCGACGAGCTGCTAACCGAGCTGAAGCAGGTGCGCGAAAAGATCGCCGAGTACGAATCCATTCTGGCCAGCGAGGCCAAGCTGCGCGCGGTGATCGTCAAGGAGCTGGAAGAGGTTCGCGACAAGTACGGCGACGCGCGGCGCACGCAGATTGTGGACGAGAGCGCGGAGTTGCAGCTTGAGGACCTGATTGCCGACGAGCAGGTGGCCGTGACTGTGAGCCACCAGGGCTACCTGAAGCGCACGCCCATCAGCATCTATCGCCAGCAGCGGCGCGGCGGCGCGGGACGCATGGGCATGAAGACGCGCGAGGAGGATTTCGTAGCGCAGTTGATCGTGGACTCGACGCACTCGTTTTTGTTGTGCTTTACCAACACCGGGCGTGTTTATTGGCTGAAGGTGTACGAGATTCCCGACGTGGGCGCGGCGGGCAAAGGCAAATCCATACAGAGCCTGCTCGACCTGCAGCCGGGCGAAAATGTGCGCGCCATTCTGCCCGTGCGCGATCTGGAAGAAGAGGGCAAGTTCATATTCTTCGCCACGCGCAAGGGCACGGTGAAGAAGACGCCGCTCAAGGACTTCTCGAACGTGATGTCGCGCGGCATCATCGCCATCGGCATCGACAATGACGATGAGCTGGTAAAGGCGCGCATCACCGACGGAAACCAGATTGTCTTTCTGGCCACACATCTGGGCATGGCCATTCGCTTCGACGAGAACGACGTGCGCTCCATGGGCCGCCCGGCCTACGGCGTGCGCGGCATCGATCTGGCCAAGAACGATTACGTGGTTGGCGTTGCCGTTACTCCCAAGGAGCATGAGCCAGGCGAATACCGCATACTCGCCGTCACCGAAAACGGCTTCGGCAAGCGCACCGACGTGGAGCAATACCGCTTGCAGAGCCGCGGCGGCAAGGGCGTCAAGAATATGAACGTGACGCCGCGCATCGGCCGCGTCAGCGGCATTCAGTTGGTGGACGATACCTCGGAGCTGATGGTGATCAGCCAGTTCGGCAAGATCATCCGCATCGACACCAGGACCATCCGCGCCGCCGGCCGCGCCACGCAGGGCGTGCGCCTGTTGAACCTGGAGCCGGAAGACAAGGTCGCCGCCGCAGTCATCATTCCGCCCGAAGAGGTCAACGGCAAGGACGACGAGACGACGCTGTTGCAGTAGTGGAGCATCCTATGGACAAGACCCTTCGCCGCGTAACCGATCCTGATGAGCAGCAAACCGAGACGTATCGTTATTGGCAAAGCCAGTCGATCGGCGCTCGTTTGATTGCCGTTTCAGAATTGAGTCAAGAAGCTTACGCCTTTGCAGCCGCATTCAAAGGAGTGTCTGCCCATGATGAGCAAGGACTTTCAAGACATCCTGCGCGCATTCAAAGCCCACAAGGTTAAGTATCTGGTGGTTGGAGGCTTCGCCTTCGGCGTGCACTTGGAACCACGCACCACGAAGGATATCGACCTTTGGATTCGCGCAGACCCGGAGAACGCAAAGGCGGTCTTCGATGCGCTCGCTGAATTCGGCGCACCGATAGCTGGAATGACGCCGCAGGATTTTATGGACGGCACGGTCTTTCAAATGGGCCAAACGCCGAATCGCATCGATATTCTGCAGCAGATTTCAGGGCTGGACTTCGATACTGCTTGGGAGCACCGCTTGGAAGGGTTCATCGACGAACATACTCCAGCGCTGGTTATATCGAGGGACGATTTGATCCGTAACAAACTCGCCAGCGGACGCGAACATGATCTTCTCGATGTGAAGAGGCTGCGAGCCGTTGAGCAGAGGACAAGATAGCCGTGGCAGTCAACCTTCCGCCCGATGAGTTGAACGGCAACGACGACGAGCCGACGCTGTTGCAGTAGAACTGCGTGTCCTGCGGTGCGCCCAGGTCTTAAAAGCGAGAACTGGGGAACCTGGCCTCGACAGAACTTTAGCGACTTCATCTTTTCGATCTCCCACTCGTTTGCTTTTCAGAGCAGGAGACAACGGGATTCTGCTACACTGTTTGGCCATGAGAAAATTCCTGGTTGTCCTCGCGCTGACGTTGCCCGTGACCTTTGGGTTTACTGCCTGCGGTGGCGGCTCTTCGAGTGGAGGCGGCGGTGGAACCCAGGCGACGGTTCCGGCCGCGCCCGCCGGCCTGACGGCTACAGCAGGTAACACCTCGGTGGCGCTAAGCTGGACCGCTTCCACCGGCGCAACCTCCTACAACATCTATCGCGGCACAACAGCCGGCGGTGAGAGCGCGACGGCCATCGCCAGCGGCATCACAAGCCCATCCTATTCCGATACCGGATTGACCAACGGCACGGCATATTACTACAAGGTGGCAGCGGTGAACAGCGCAGGGACCAGCGGGCTTTCCGCCGAGGTATCGGCCACGCCGGAACCTGCCGCACCCGCAGCGCCCACCGGCCTGACGGCGACGGCAGGCAACGCATCGGTCGCGCTCACCTGGACTGCGAGCAGCGGCGCGACCAGCTACAACGTCTATCGCGGGACAACAGCCGGCGGCGAGAGCACGACGGCTATCGCTACCGGCATCACGAGCCCATCGTATTCCGACACCGGGTTGACCAACGGCACAACCTATTACTACAAGGTTGCGGCGGTCAACGGCGGAGGGACCAGCGGACTGTCCGCCGAGGCATCGGCCACACCGGAGCCGCCCGCGCCGGCCGCGCCTACCGGCTTGACGGCGACGGCAGGCAACGCCTCGGTGGCGCTCACTTGGACTGCCTCCACTGGCGCGACCAGCTACAACGTTTACCGAGGGACAACAGCCGGCGGCGAGAGCACGACAGCCATCGCCAGCGGCATCAGCACCACGGCCTACACGGATTCCACTGTGACCAACGGCACGACCTATTACTACAAGGTTGCCGCTGTGAACGGCGGCGGGACCAGCGGACTCTCCAATGAGGCATCGGCCACTCCGGAGGCTTCCGCGCCGGCCGCGCCCACCGGCTTGACGGCGACGGCGGGCAACGCCTCGGTGGCGCTCACCTGGACCGCCTCCACCGGAGCCACCAGTTACAACGTCTACCGCGGCACAACAGCCGGTGGAGAGAGCACGACAGCCATCGCCAGCGGCATCAGCACCACGGCCTACACGGATTCCACTGTGACCAACGGCACGACCTATTACTACAAGGTTGCCGCTGTGAACGGCGGCGGGACCAGCGGACTCTCCAGCGAGGTATCGGCCACGCCGGAGCCGGCCAAGCCAACCATCGGCTCCTTCTCGGCCAGTCCCGCGAGCATCGCTTCGGGCGCCAGCAGCACGCTGAGCTGGGCGACGACCGGGGCCACAAGTATCGCCATCACGCCGGGAACGTTCACGTCCACATCGGCAAGCGGCTCGACGAGCGTAAGCCCGACGGCGACCACCACCTACACACTGACTGCTACCAATGCCGCCGGCTCGGCCACGGCCACGGCGAAAGTCACCGTCACGGCGTCCGGCGGCCCATTGACGATCACCACCACTTCGTGCCCGGGCGGAACGCAACTCGCGGCGTATGCCGGCTGCACGATCGCCGCCAGCGGCGGCACTCCGCCCTACACGTATTCGCTCAGCACGGATGTCACCGACTATCCTCCATTGCCCGAGGGGATGTCTCTCAATGCAGCTACGGGTGTTATCAGCAGCTCGCTGATCGGCGGTCAGGGCACCTACATTCCCGAACTTGTGGTTACGGACTCGACAGGCGCAACGGCGGCGCAGCAGATCAGTTTCGCCATCAACGGCAGCAATGCCTTCCTCGCCAATATCTTCCCGTCAACCTCGATCTTTCACCATCGGGTGGACGCGGCCACGACCGGCCTGCCCGTGGATAACTCCCCCGCCGCGCCCATCGACCCTCCCTATGTGACATCGACGGTCAAGCCATTCTTCGGCGATGAGTATGCTAACTTTCCCAATGGAATACCGGCCATCGAGGTTCCTTACAACCAGCCGGACGTCGCGGTCTCAACCACCGTGTATCAATTCGATTTCAAATCCGGTCCGATTCCGGCGTATGCCCCGGTCGAAGGCACCGCCAATTCGGTTATTTCCGGTGGAGACGGGCACGTTCTGGTCTATCTGGAGGCGGGCGGCGGGAACAAACCCGCGCAGTACGAAATGTGGCAGGGAATCTACGAAGGCGGTCCCTGGACCGATTCCTCGAACGCGCTTTGGCCCGACGTAACTTCGAATAACCTGACGCCGCAAGGGGGCGGAACAACGGATGCAGCCGGACTTCCGGTAGCCCCGCTGCTGGCCAATGCCGACGAGGTCATCGGGACGGGCACGCCCAGCGCGCCCAACGGCACGATTCAGCATCCTATCCGATTCACAGTCAACCATATGTTGAACTACTGGGTCTGGCCCGCCACGCAAACAGCGGGCAACGGGAGTTGCACCGCCGTGGGCGGCGCCGGCATTCCCACGGAATCGGAGATTGCGCAATCTGCAAGCACGGCAACTTCAAGTGTTCCTTATCCCGCAACGTGCACCATGTCGGGAGCCGCTGGCGAGATTTACCGGCTGAAGGCTTCCGTGGCGACTCCCTCTTGCGCCTCTACAAGCCCGCAAGCGGCCATTCTCATCACCGCATTCCGTAACTATGGCATCATCCTGGCCGACAATGGAGACACCGGGGGGCTGATCGGTACGCCCGACGCCCGCTGGAACAATAACGATCTGGAGTGTATAGAGAATCTCACTTTGTCCGACTTTGAGCCCGTGAACGTCTCCAGTCTCATGGTCAGCACTGACAGCGGGGCGACCAGCCATTAGTCGCGGCGTCCAGCCGGCGGCGCAGCGCAAATTCGCCATCCAGTTCGCGTTCAGCCGCGAACCGGATGCGGCCTGGACCAGTCGAAGACTGACATTGCAGTTGGTACAAGAGGCTAGACCCCTCCGGCTGCCGCTCAAATCGCTTCCAGCGCCGCCAGAATCTGCGGAGCGAGTTGGCTCACGCTGCCGGCGCCCAGGGTGAGAATCAGGTCGCCCTCCATAGCCTGGGCGGCGACGGCGGCAACGGCGGCGGCGAAGTCCGGAGCGAACTGAACGGCCGGCCCTTGAGCGCGGCTGCACCGTTCGATCCGCTCCGTCAGGACCTCGGCCGTGACGCCGGGGATGGGCTCCTCGCTGGCGGCATAGATGGGCAAAACGAGCAAAGTGTCCGCGTCCTGGAATGCGCCGCTGAACTGGTCCATGAGATCGAGGGTTCGCGTGAAGCGGTGGGGCTGGAAGACGACGTGAATGCGCCGGTATCCACACTCGCGAGCGGCGGCCAGGGTGGCGCGAATCTCGGTGGGATGGTGGCCGTAGTCGTCCACCACAGTGACGCCGCGCGCCGCGCCGCGCTGCTGGAAGCGGCGATCGACGCCACGAAAGCGGTTGAGTCCCTCGGCAATTCTCTCCGCGTCAACGCCGAGCTGATGCGCGATGGCCACTGCGGCCGTGGCGTTGAGCACATTGTGGCGTCCGGGCACGTGCAGCTCAAACGGCCCCAGCGGGCCCTGGGCCGTGTGGACGAGGAAGCGGGCGAAGCGGCCCTGGCCGGCCTGGACATACTCCAACCGGAAGTCGGCCTCGGCGTCAACGCCATAAGTGAAGACGCGGCGGCGGGCGCGGGGCAGAATCCCTTTGAGCAGGGGATCGTCCATGCAGGCGGTGACCGCGCCATAAAACGGCACCCGGTCCATGAAGGCCAGAAAGGCGCGCTCCACGTCGTCCAGGTCGCGGTAGCAGTCCATGTGCTCGCGGTCGAGGTTGGTGACCACGGCCAGGATGGGCGAGAGCTTGAGGAAGGAGCGGTCGCTCTCGTCGGCCTCGGCCACCAGGTATTGGGTCGTACCCAGCCGCGCGTTCGAGCCCAGAGCGTCCACTCGGCCGCCCACCACCACGGTGGGATCGAGCCCGCCGGCAGCGAGCACGGAGGCCACCATCGAAGTTGTCGTGGTTTTGCCGTGCATGCCGGCGATGGCGATGCCGTACTTGAGCCGCATCAGCTCGGCCAGCATTTCGGCGCGCTGGATGACGGGAATCTTGCGGGCGTGAGCCTCGACGACTTCCAGGTTGGCTGGGCCAACCGCAGAGCTTGTGACCACGACCGTGGCCCCGGCGACGTTCGCGGCGTCATGGCCTTCATAGATCGTAGCGCCCAGTTGGGCAAGCCGGTCGGTCACCGGCCCGCGGCGCAGGTCGGAGCCCGAGACGCGAAACCCGAGGTTGAGCAGAATCTCGGCGATGCCGCTCATGCCGATGCCGCCGATTCCGATGAAGTGCGCGTGCTGGGAGGTGGCAAACATGGGGTGCGAAACTCAACTTTAACATTCGCGCCGGCGGCGGGCGGTTGCTGCTCGGTTCTGCTCAGCCCCGCGCGGGTGGCTTCAGGCCCAGCTCGCGCATGGCGATCTGGAGGTCGGCCCAGGCTTCCTTCTTCTGGCGCGGGTCGCGAAGGAGGAATGCCGGATGGTAGGTGACGATGAGCCGGGCGCCGCGGAAGGAATGCACCCGGCCGCGCAGGCCGGCGAGGGGCTGGCGCTGGCCGAGCAGATAGGTGGCCGCGGTGGCTCCCAGAGCGACCAGCACCTCGGGGCGCACGGCGTCAATCTGGCGAAAGAGGAACGGGGTGCAGGTATCGGCCTCGCCGGGCTCGGGGGTGCGATTGCCCGGCGGCCGGCACTTGACCACGTTGGCGATGTAGACCTGGTCGCGCCTGAAGCCCATGGCGGCGATCATGTTGTTGAGCAACTGGCCGGCCCTGCCCACAAAGGGCAGTCCCTGCGCGTCCTCGTCGGCGCCCGGACCCTCGCCCACAAACATCAGCCGGGCGGCGGGCGAGCCGTCGCCGAAGACCAGCTTGTTGCGGCCGGAGTGCAGGGCGCAGCGCGTGCAGTCGCCGATTTCGTCGCGAATGATCTCAAGGGCGGCGGCGCGCTCGGCGGCGGGAACGGCTTCGGCGACTTGAGGAGGGGCGGGAAAAACTCTTCGTGCGGGAATCGGTTGATCCTCCTGGAAAAGGGCGGGATGAGCCGGAATCTGTTCCCCGGTGACAGCCTCCAATTGAGATTCCGGGTCTCCCACCCTTTCCGCGGAAAGAAGCGGAATGGATGGGGCACCCAGCCTATGGGTCTCATTCGGCTCGTCCGCCGGTCCGGCAAGCAGCGCCGGGTCCACCGGGCGGCGGTAGAACTCGGTGAGGCCGAGATCGCGATAGAAGCGCAGGCGCGCCAGCAGGGCCTCGCGGGATGCGGGATCGAGCGCTCGCGGCAATTCTCTTACTCCAAGACCAGCCGCCCGGTTGCCGCCGGCCAGGCGGCGGTCTGGCCGGTCTGGCTCACCGCCTGGTCCCGCTGCGATTTCCCGTCCTCATGGTCATCGAACTCCAGCATCAGCGAGAGGGGGCGGCGGAGGGTGAGAATCTCGTCGAGAATGCGGTCGGCGAGTTTGCGCTTGGGCATCTGGGGCAACTCGATGGCTGTCGTCAGCGTGAGGAAAGCAGCGGCGTTCACGTCCGCGTCGATGCCCACGCCGTCGCCTGAAACATCGTTGACCACGATGGCATCCGCGCCCTTGTGCAGGAGCTTGGCGCGACCGTTTTCAATGCGGTTCTCGGTCTCGGCGGCAAAGCCCACAATGAGCTGGCCGGGACGGCGGCGGCGCACGACCTCGGCCAGAATGTCTTCCGTCGGCTCCAGTTCGAGCGTCATGGGCCCGCTGCGCTTGAGCTTTCGCTCGGAGACATTGACGGGCTTGTAGTCGGCCACGGCGGCGGCTTTTATGACCAGAGTGGATTCTTCCAAGCGCGAAAGCACGGAGTGCCGCATCTCGCCGGCGGAAGTGACCTGAATCAGCTCGCAATGCGCGGGCGGATGCAGCGCCGACGGCCCGCTGATGAGAATCACCTTTGCGCCGCGGCTCTCGGCGGCCTCGGCCAGCGCGTAGCCCATCTTGCCGCTGGAGCGATTGCCCAGAAAGCGAACCGGGTCCAGCGCTTCGCGCGTGCCGCCGGCCGTCACCAGGACGACTTCGCCGGCCAGATCCTGGCGGCGGCCCAGAGCGGCGAGCACGGCGTCGGCAATCGCCTCAGGCTCGGCCATCCGCCCCGCGCCCACCATGCCGCAGGCCAGCTCGCCCGTTCCCGGCTCGACCACGCGCACGCCCCGCTGGCGGAGAATTTCAAGGTTGGCTCGCGTGGCTGGATGCTCCCACATATTCACGTTCATCGCGGGAGCCACCAAAACCGGCGCGGTGGTGGCCAGATACAGAGTGGTGAGGAAATCGTCGGCGATGCCGTGTGCGAATTTGGCCAGGATGTTGGCGGTGGCCGGGGCGACGACCAGCGCATCGGCCCATTGCGCCTCGGAGATGTGCTCGATTCCGTTCTGGGCGGGGCCGGCCTCGCCCGACTCCCATTCGTCCCAGAGACTGGTGACGACCTTGTGCCCCGTGAGCGCGGCAAAGGTGAGCGGCTGGACGAACTTGCAGGCCGCCGCGGTCATGACCACGTGGACCTCAAGAGCCTGGCGCTGCAGAGCACGCACGAGTTCCGCCGCCTTGTAGGCGGCAATCCCGCCGGAGACGCCCACGGTTACTCTCATGGTTCGATTGTAGCCGGTTTCGATTGCAAAAGGAGCGGCGCGAGAGGAGAGAAACTGAGGGCGATTGCTTGGCATTGGAGCGGGCTGTATGATCTTTCTATCCTGAGTCAAATAACCGCTGAAGTTGTGGCCGCCACTCCGCACAGAGATTCTTCCAGATACGCAGAGTGATTCCCAGCCATGAAACGAGAGATCGAATGACAGCGCCGAGCAGTCCAGTCAAACTCCGTGAGCGCGTGATTGCGCATCTCCGGATCATGAGACTCGATCACAGCATCAAGCAGATATTCATTGTCCCTGGAATCGTTCTGGCGATGGCCCTGACTGGTAGCAGCCTGTCGCCGAGGCTGTTGATTCGCATTCTTATCGGCCTGGTCGCGTCGACTCTGATTGCCTGCAGCAACTATGTTATCAACGAGATTCTGGACGCTCCCTTCGACCGGCTGCATCCCATCAAAAAAAACCGGCCCGCCGCCAGCGGCCTGGTGCACACGGGATGGGGCTATGCGCAGTGGATAGTCATGATGCTTGCTGGACTGGCGCTGGGCAGTTTGCTGGGTCAAGGCTTCCTCCTAAGCGCTGCCGCACTTTGGATTATGGGGTGCGTCTATAACATCCCTCCCGTGAGAAGCAAAGATGCTCCCTATATCGACGTCTTGAGCGAATCGATCAACAATCCTCTGCGCTTTTGCCTAGGCTGGTACTCCGTAGTTACGGCCATGCTTCCACCGGCCTCTCTGCTCTTTTCGTACTGGATGCTGGGATGTTACTTCATGAGCCTCAAGCGCTTCTCCGAGTACCGGCAGATCGGCGATCCCGCCGCCGCAGCCGGCTATCGCAGTTCGTTCCGTTACTACAGCGAGGAATCCTTGCTCAATTCGGCGACGTTTTATGCCGCGGCTTGCATGTTGTTCTTCGGGGCATTCATGATGCGCTATCGCATTGAACTGATTCTCTCGTTCCCGGTGGTTGCCTGGCTCATGGCGGTGTACTTCAGTCTATCGTTCCGGCACGAAAGCGCCGTGCAGAATCCGGAGCGCCTCTATCGAGAGCCGTCGCTGATGATTCCTCTTTGCATCTGCGTCGCTCTTATCGTGCTATTGCTTTTTGTGAATGTTCCCTGGATAGGAGCCATGTTTCCAAAATCGACTCCATGATCCGCTTGCGGGGAGCACAACGGACAACCGGCGCTGAGCAAGATTGCGGCTCAAGAGGGCTGCACGGTCGTGGGCGCGCACTGACCTCATGACTTACGCCTGGTCTAGCAACATGGCTCACGGCCCACTGCCGGCATACTGAAAGATCAAGTGGCAATGCGCCAACCACAGTTCCGTGCGAAACGGCATCGACCCGCAGAATACGTTCGTGAGCCTGTAGCCCGACTTCATCAACAGCTCGGCTTTCGGCTGTGTGAGATCGATGGGTCTGCCAGGTTTACTCTGCTGCAATTCGGCGAGAACGATGCCCGGGTGCGAAGGCAGGAGCGCGTTGAAAAGGTCTTCGGAGGGGTTCTTGTCGCTCCACCAATAGAATGGATATGGCTGGTTGATATAGATATTGCGGTCGAAATAGGGAAGAATCCCGGTAGCACTGTAGATCTTAGTGCTGTCAGCTGGCATCATGGGCGACTCATCGAGGTATGTCACGGCAATTGCCGCTCCGTCCCTGACCTGGGGCTTTAGGAATTGAGCGGCGGCAAAATCGGGGGAGTAGGCGTTGTAATGGTCGAAATGAATGGCATAGGCCGACCAGAGAATTTGCACGCCGACCATATAGATCAGCGCGGCTTGTCCAACGATTTCATACAGCGATACGCCGGATCCCGGCGAAGGCCAGGTAATCCAGAGCAGGCATATTACCAGGGGTACGACGAGTCCCCAATGCCAAAACTTGCAGAGCTCGGTCCCAGAGAAGACGGCAAAAAACACCACCGGCAAAAGGTAGAACCAGCTCCGCCGCGCGCTGAGAACGAGGACCATCGCGATCCAGAACTGGACAGACAAAATCAGGGGCTGGCAGATTGGCAATAGAACCGATGCCAGCGCAGAGACGAGGAATGAGGGCCCCAGCGCGGGAGAAAACGATCTGTGACTGGCCATGTCGCTAGGCGGCCAGGCGGTCCAGAGAGCAAAGGCATAGAAGCAGAGGACGATCGATACGCACAGCAGGAGCGTGCGCCGGCGCGCAGGTGCTTTGGCACTTCCCGGGCGCACCTGCTCCACCAGCCACACCATCGCGAGTCCGCCGGAGATGACCATTGCATGGAGCGCGCAGTTGGCCAGCAAACCCAGCGAGACGGCCACCACCCATGGGCTCTTCTTCCACCAGGAGGCGATTACGAACAGCAGCAAAGGCACGAGTGCGTAGCTGCGCGCGACAACGGCGTACTGATAGAGAAGGAAAAAGGTGAATGGCAAAGTGAGCTTGAGATAGCGGGGAAAAGGAGAATTCAATACCAGCAGCGACGCCGACACAACGGCGATCGCCCCGCAAATCCAGTGCATGCCGGTATAACCGACGTGGGCGCAATTCAGAATCCAGAGCAGGAAATGCCACAGTCCCGGCGCTGCTTCATAGCGGAGATAGGTCTGAAAGAGCGAGCGCAGCGAAAGGCTACGCGCGAGCTGCCATGCCAAAGCCTCGTCCGTCCACGGCTCATGGTAGGGGATGGCAAACGCGACCACGGCCGCGAAGACAGATATTGAGGTCCATTCGGGCCAGCGCGAACGGAGTTCCGCGCGCAGGCCGTCGAGTGTGGGGATGTGGTTCATCTTCGCTCCATGATATGGA
>Ga0326727_10013191_pt1 | contig 18493 bp, 14 predicted proteins | sample MB2enrmetagenome_FD_207643 | JGI IMG/M metagenome (GOLD analysis project Ga0326727, IMG submission 207643) | Lab enriched peat soil microbial communities from McLean, Ithaca, NY, United States - MB29MY | ecosystem: Environmental > Terrestrial > Soil > Wetlands > Peat | place: USA: New York...
CGTCATCCTTCAGGTTTCGGATACGGGGATCGGCATTCCCAAGGAGGATGTGAGCAGGATTCTCGAGCCCTTCTTCACGAAGAAAAAGATGGGCCACAGCGGAACAGGGCTAGGCATGGCAGTGGTGTGGGGTACGGTCAAGGACCACAAAGGCCACATCGATGTTGAAAGCGTGGTGGGCAAAGGGACGACGTTCACTGTCTATTTCCCGGCGACTGCCGAGAAAGCTGCCGCGATTCGGGGCATGGAGCCCTTAAGCGAGGGCGCAGCAAAAGGGGAGTCCATCCTCATCGTCGACGACGTGAGAGAACAGAGGGAAATTGCCGCGAAGATGCTCGCGGAACTGGGATATTCGGTGGAGGCTGTCTCAAGCGGCGAAGAGGCCATCGCCTTCGTCAACGAAAAGCAGGTGGACCTCCTCATCCTCGACATGTACATGGAGCCCGGAATGGACGGGCTCGACACGTATCGCGAGATACGCAAGCTGAGGCCGGAACAGAAGGCTATCATTACCAGCGGGTACGCTCAGACCGAGCGCGTGAAGGAGACACAGGAATTGGGGGCCGGCGCTTTCGTGAGGAAGCCCTTCTTCTTGGATACCATTGCCGTGGCTGTTCGTGCGGAGCTCGACAGGGAAATGAGCCGTCCCCAGTGATGCAGAAGGCCATCAGAGACTCCGGCAAAAACGGATAAGCGACGATAAGTATTGAAGCTCCTTCCTGACGGGAGAAAGCCTAAGAAGAGGTACGGGCCTTAGCCGTCATTCGGCGGCGTACCTTGTGAGCTTCGGATCTATGGACGGTCTTCTGATGGAAAAGAACACCCCGATCATCATCGCCCCTATCCCGATCCACTGGTAGGGGGACACCCTTTCCCTGAACACACCGATCAAGACGGCCAGGCTGAAGAGCGGAAAGGTCATGCCGAGGGATATCGCCTTCGAGATATCCAGGCGGCCGAGGGCCTCATACCAGACTATTTTCCCCACACCGAGCAACACGAGACCGGTGAAGAGAAGCAAGGGCCACTCCCCGAAGACTATGGTCCAGGAGCGGGTCTCCATGAGCATGGCCAGAAAGAGCATAAAGAGGCCGCCCAGAGAAAACCGAACCAGGAGGATCGTGGAAGGGGAAACCCGGAAAAGAGCTTTCTTCGCGTAGAAGTTGCCGATCGGGAAGGTGACGGTGCTCGCGACAACCATGATGTCGCCTATTTTCAGGCGGAATTCTCCGTTGTAGAGAATCAACCCTGCGCCGATGAGTACCCCGAGGGCGCCGACGAGTTTCTCAAACGTGGTTTTCTCACCGATCAATGGCGTAAACATGAGGGTGAAGACGACTTCCGAAAGCAGAAGGAGGGAGGTGTTTATCCCCGATGTCATGCTCGAGCCGATGAAAAGCAGAGTGTAGGGAACAACGACTATACACAACGTCACCATGAGCAGGGAGGAATAGCTCTCCCTCTTTTTCAGCTCGTGCAGCTTGCCCTTGAGCGCCGTGTAGACGAATGACCCAAAGGCAGCCAGGAGCGCGGAGATTGCCGCAAAAGTCAATGGCATGAGAAGACGAGAGCCGCGGTTCACGACAACGGGGAACATGCCGTACAACGCGGCGTTCACGAGAGCTAGAAGGACACCCTTGGTTTCCTGTTTGGGCATTTCTATGTCTGTCAAAGCGAGGCGGATAGAGTCTACAAGAGAAGGGGCGATTTCACAAACGTTTTTTGGGCCGTGTCCGCGGGAAGGGGAAGCCTTGGGCCGGGGGCTTGAGGCAATGATACGCAAAAGGAGAAGAAAGAAGCGCTCGGCGAACCTATTGACTCATGTAAGGTATTCTCCTAGGAGACTTAGTTTTCTTTCGCTATCTTCCGACAACTTCGTATAAGGTGGGCCGCAAAGGATGGCGTTAAAGCAGCCGCTTTCTTTGCGGACGACGGATGAGTTGAGATGGCGGCTCGGGGGCATCTGAAAAGAGGGGGGAGTCGCATGCGACACCGGGATACGCAAACGAGAGTCGCCTTGCGCGTAAGCCTGCTCTATGCCTTCCTTGCCGCAGTCTGGATCGTCCTTTCGGGACTCACCCTCGCCGTATTCGTCCACGACATTGCTGCGATCGAGAAGCTCGTGGTCTGCGAAAGCGGGCTCTTCGTGGCCGTCACTGCCTCTCTGCTTTACCGCGCCCTGCGAAGACAGACGCGGATGCTCAAGAAGGAGGTGGAAGCGCGACAGCGGGCGGAAGCGCGGATGCACGAGAGCGAGGAGCGCTTCTCCATGATCTTCCAATCGAGCCCCGTAGGGATTGCCCTCTCGAGGCTTTCCGACGGACGGATCGTCGATGTCAATTCCGCTCTCCTGGACATGGTGGGCTACAGCCGCGAGGAGAGCATAGGCCGTACGTCGCGGGAAGCAGGGGTGTGGATTTGTCCGGAGGACCGGGACAGGTTCGTAGAGGGCATACGCAGGCAGGGCCGGGCGGAGGGCATCGAACTCCGGATCCGAAAGAAATCAGGTGAGGAAGGCATCGTGCTGGGCTCCGCGGGAGTGATCAGTCTCGCAGGTGAGGCCCATCTGTTGGGCATGGGTCTCGATATCACCGAGCGCAAGAGGGCCGAGGAGGCCCTGCGGTCAAGCGAGGAGCGGTTCAAGCGCTACTTCGAGCTCGGGCTCATCGGCATGGTGCTCTCGTCGCCGACGCAAGGGACGCTTGAGGTCAACGACGAGGCCTGCAAGATGTTAGGATACGAGCGGGACGAGCTGATGCACATGTCATGGGCTCAGGTAACCCATCCCGACGATCTGGAAGCGAACTACGCCTATGCCAATCGTCTTCTCGCCGGGGAAATCGACGGTTATACGTACGACAAGCGGTATATTCGCAAGGATGGGAAGGTGATTTACGGTACCATGTCGGCAAAGTGCGTGCGCGGCGCGGATGGTTCCATCGATTACATCGTCTCCTTGATACAGGACATCACGAAGCGCAAGGAAGCGGAAGAGAGGCTCGGGTCCACCCTTGCCAACCTCCGGAAGGCCGTAGGGGGCACCATACAGGCGATAGTCCACGTCGTCGAGATGCGTGATCCATACACGGCAGGACATCAAAGACGGGTGGCCGACCTTGCCCGCTCTATCGCTGCCGATATGGGTCTTTCCCCTGAGATCGTCGAGGGCATCAGGATAGCAGCGGTGATTCACGACATCGGAAAGGTATCGGTACCTGCGGAGATCCTCAGCAAGCCGGGGAAGCTCACCCGAAACGAGCTCGAGCTCATTAAGGACCATCCTTTGACGGGATACGATATCCTGAAGGATGTAGAGTTCCCCTGGCCCGTTGCCGAGATCGTATACCAGCACCACGAGAGACTCGACGGCTCCGGGTATCCCCGCGGCCTCAAAGGGCACGACGTGCTTCTCGAGGCGAGGATCATCGCCCTGGCCGATGTCGTGGAAGCGATAGCCTCCCACCGGCCTTTCAGGCCCGCCCAAGGCATCGACGTTGCGCTGGGTGAGATCACGAAGAACAAAGGGGTCCTCTACGACCCCTTTGTCGTCGATACGTGTCTTGCCCTCTTCCTGGAGAAGGGGTACGCATTCGAGTAAAGAAGGAATGGCTTCCCGCCCTGTCAGATCGGAATAGCCTCGAACCGTTCTCAATTCGCCTAAAGCGCAATCTCTTGACTTTTCTTGAGCCGCCTCATACTATTGAGATATATGAAGCCAGTCAGGCTCGCAGTCGTTGGGGTGGGGAACTGCTGTAGCTCTCTTCTCCAGGGGATCAATCACTACAAAGAATACGGCCGTAACGAGACAGTGGGCCTCATGCACTGGGACCTGGGTGGCTACAAACCCCGGGACATAGAAGTGGTCGCGGCCTTCGATATCGACCGACGGAAGGTGGGCAAAGACGTAGCTCAGGCTATCTTCCAGGCACCCAACTGCACTAAGGTTTTCTCGGCGGATGTCCCTCTTACGGGGGTCAGGGTGCGCATGGGTCGCGTGCTCGACGGCTGCTCGGAGCACATGCACGACTACGACGAGGGATGCACGTTTGTGATCGCCGATGAACGGGAGCCCGAAAAAGAGGACGTAGTGGCAGTGCTGCGGGAGACATCGGCCGACATCCTCGTCAACTACCTGCCCGTGGGATCTGAGCGGGCTGCCCGCTTCTACGTCGAATGCGCCTTGGAGGCAGGAGTCGCCCTCGTCAACAACATACCTGTCTTCATTGCGAGCGACCCGGAATGGGTGCGCCGTTTCGAGGAGAAAGGACTTCCCCTGATCGGTGACGACATCAAGTCGCAGCTGGGCGCCACCATCGTCCACCGGACCCTCGTCGACCTCTTCAAGAAGCGGGGGGTAAAGCTGGAGCGCACGTATCAAATCAATACGGGGGGCAACACCGACTTTCTCAACATGCTCAACCGGAAGCGGCTCGTCTCGAAAAAGACGTCGAAAACAGAGGCAGTCCAATCGATGGCAGCCATAAGGCTCGAAGAGCAGGACATCCATGTCGGACCGAGCGATTATGTGCCCTGGCAGAAAGACAACAAGGTCTGTTTTATCCGCGTGGAGGGGAGGCTCTTTGGCGGGGTGCCGATGAACATCGAGCTCCGCCTCTCGGTGGAAGACTCGCCGAACTCCGCGGGCATCGTCATTGACGCCGTCAGGTGTTGCAAGCTCGCCCTCGACCGCGGCATAAGCGGCGTCCTGTCCGGCCCTGCCGCCTTCTTCATGAAGCATCCGCCCGTACAACTCAACGATGATGAAGCCTATCGTCTCACCGAGGCCTTCATAGAGGGGTCGCACGACCAATCTTCGACCGGGGTTCTTGAGCACCTCCATTCAAAGAAAGGGCGCTGAACGGCGCTCTACCGGCCATGCCGGTAATTCTCCTATCCTCATCGCTTCCTGCGATTGCTCACGTAGACGATCAGAAGGATAAAGAGCACGATTCCGAAGCCTGTCCACTTCCCCGCGTCGCCCCAGCCGAGAGCGACGAGGAGGTTGGTAAGGGTCTGGAGGAATACCGCCCCTAGGATCACCCCGATGTAGTTGCCGTTTCCCCCGGAGAGGGAAACGCCTCCCACGACCGCTGCGGCGATGCTCGGCATCACGTAATTGGAACCCATGTCTTTGAACGCCATGCCCATGTTACCGACGAGGAGGAGCCCGATGAGACTCGCGAGCGTGCCCGAGACGATGAAGGCCACGCAACGCACCCGCCTGATGCTGGTGCCGCTCAGGAAGGCCGCGCGCTCGTTCGCGCCCGTGCCGAAGAGCATGAGGCCCCACTTCGTCTTATAGAGGATGATCATGACGATGGCCGCCACCACGATGAGGAGGAAGACGATGTTCGGGAAGATTCCGGTCGACTGCGCGGCGACGACGCGCAGTACCGGGGAAGGACGACCGGTGATGTTCCTCCCCGCCGTATACACATTGATCGCGCCCTGGAGGATGTTCGCCATGGCGAGTGTCACCACGAGGGGAGGCAGCTTGACGTAGGCGGCAAAAAGACCGTTGAGCAGCCCGATGGCAAGCCCTAGACCGATGGCGATGGCTACGGCGATAATAAGGGTCTCATTCTTACCGTCCATGAAGCGCGTGGTAAGCACCGCGGTCAGCGTAGCCGCGTACCCGACAGAAAGGTCGAGCCCATCCCCTCCCGCGGCGATGACGACCATCTGGCAGAGGCCGAAGAGGGCGATGAAGGACGCGAGCTTGATCGTCAGCAGTACCTGCGGAAAGCTCAAAAAATTCGGTACGGTGACGCCTCCGAGACCGAACAGGAAGACGATGAGGAGCAGCGCGACTATGAGGGCCTTGTTCTTTCTATAAAGAGCCTGGGCAGTCCTGTTCCCTTTATAGAAGGTCTGCGCCGTTATGGTGGATGAGTTCGCCATGCCTTCGTGCCTATCTCCCCTTGAGCCTTGATGCGCCCCGGCGCCTGTAGAGCGTGTACGCCTGAGAACTCGCGATTGCTGCGATGACGATGACGCCTCCCACGAGCGTCTGATATGCGTAAGGTATGTTCGCGAAGAAGATGATCTTGTTGACGAGACTCAAGATCAACGCGCCCGCGATCGCGAAGTAGACGCTGCCCCTTCCTCCGCTGAGGGCGATCCCTCCCACGACAGCGGCGGCGATCGCTTTAAGGGTCAAAGGGTCGCCCATACGGGCATCGCCGGATTGGTTTTGCCCGACGAAAAAGAGAGCCGCCAGGAGAAGGAACATGGAATTGGTCACGCACGCGTACATCTGGACCCGCGCTGTGTTGATGCCGCTCTCGAAGGCACTGTCGTTATTGGAGCCTACGGCGTAGAAGTATCGCCCTGCTTTCGTCCTCCTGATGAAAGCCCAGAAGACGACCCCGATGATGATCAGCCAGAGGGCCGGCGGCAGGATGGAGCTGATCCATTTCGCGGCTCCGGGAGCGTGCGGGAGGGCGCCCACATCGTAGAACCATTTGAACCACGGAACCGACTCGCCGCCCGGCGTGGGTCTGAGAAAGAGGGCCGCTCCCAGCCAGATGAAGCTCGTTGCGAAGGTCACGATTACCGGCGGTATCCTCAAGTATCCGATGCCGATTCCGTTGACGATCCCTATTGCCGCGGCCACGACGAGGGCAATGGCAATCGCGTACACGCCGGTCACTCCGTTGTCGTGCTTCATAACGGACGTGAGCACGCAGGTGAGGAGCGAGAGGGCAGAACCCGTGGAAAGGTCTATGCCCCCTGATATGATGACGACTGCCTGCCCCATCGTCAAAAGGATTAGGGGGGCAAAGGCGTTGATGTTTCTCACGATGGATCTTGACTGGAAGAAGTTGTCCTGAAGCGTCGCGGCCATCACCAGCATCACGACGAGGATGACAAGGACGGAGAGCTCCGGCCGAGCCAGATACTTTTTCAATGTTGCCCCGCGAGCGCCCGCGATTGCGCTGCCCATACTATGATACCTTTTCTGTCCTCATATGACTCGCATGGAAGCGGCGATTATCTTGTCCTCATTTATGTCGTCGCCCTCGAGACAGGCGACGATCTGACCCTCGTACATGATGAGCACCCGGTCGCAATATTCTATCAATTCCCCGTTGTCGCTCGCGTACAGCACGACGCCCATCTCCCTTTCCTTCACCTGACGGGCGATGTACGCATAAAGATCCCGCTTTGCTCCGACGTCGACCCCCTTCGCCGGATCTGCGAGGAGGAGCACCTTGGTATCGAAAGAGAGCCACTTCCCAACGATTACCTTTTGCTGGTTCCCTCCTGACAGGGTATTGACGGGCGCATCGAGGTCGCTCGTCTTGATCGATAAAGCCTCGATCGCCCGCACGCATTCCTCGGTTCTCCGTTTCCTGGGCGTAAGCAGCGGCTGCCCCTTGAGCCCCGCCTTGGGGAAGACCAAGTTGTTGAACACCGAATGCTGGGGAAACAACCCTTCTTGCTCGCGGTCGCCGGGAACGAGGAGGATGTTCTCCGCTATTGCGTTCCTGGGATTGGTGAGCCGCACAGGAGAATGGTTCACTTCCGCCTCGCAGCTCGCGCCCCGGTAGGCGCCCGCGAGGGCGAGGAGGAGTTCTTGTTGGCCCTGCCCCGCGAGCCCGCCGATGCCGAGTATCTCGCCGCGCTTTAGGTCGATGGAGATGTCGCGCAGGATATTACCGTAGCACAGGCCGCGGACACTGAAAAGGCTCTCCTCGCAACGGGAGGTGGTGCACGCCTTCACGAACTTTTCCTTGTTCGACGTGCCGGTGATGAGCTGGACAAGCTGATCCTGGTGTTTGCCTTCGTGTGCGAAATCGATGGTACCGACGTTCTCGCCGTTGCGGAAGATTGTCACGTCGTCGCAGATCTCCATGACCTCCCAGAGGCGATGCGAGGTGAATGTGATGGCGACGCCAGAATCGGCAAGCTCGTGCATGTAGCGCATGAGGCTCCGCACCTCGGTCTTCTCGAGCGCCGAGGTCGGCTCGTCGAGGATCAGAAGCTTCGGGCGAGCGGCGAGGGCTTTTGCGATCTCGACGATCTGCATCTCACCGGGACTCAGGTCAAAGACCATTCGCTCAATGTCCATGCCGGGCAGAAGGTTTTCAAGAATGGACTTCGAAAGATCGCGGGCCGCGCGGTTGTTGAGGAAAAGGCCCTTGCGTTCCTCATTTCCCAGGACGATGTTCTGCCACACCGTGAGGTCGCCGACGAGGCTCAGGTTTTGATAGACCATCGCAATGCCCTCGCTGCGAGCTTCGTCCGGGTTCCGGAACCTTATTGATTTTCCCTGGTACTTGATATCGCCATCGTCCGCGCTGTACACGCCCACGATGATCTTGGAAATGGTGCTCTTGCCGCACCCGTTCGCGCCGAGGAGACCGGTGATCCGGCCTGTCGTGCACGTCAGGTTGCCGTTGGAGAGAGCGACGACGCCGCCGAACCTCTTTTTTATTCCAGTCGCCTCAAGGACGGTCACGGTTTTCGTTCAACTCCTGCGGATAGAGAATCTCGGGGCGGTCAAGGGCCCGCCCCGAGATGATAGGTACACTATAGCACGAATCTTCCTGTTATTTGAGAAGGGTGGCTACGGTGGCCTCCGGCATGATCTCGCTCAGGAGGTAGTCGTCCGGTTTGTCTTTCAGCAGCGCCCACCCCTCGTCAAAATTCTTGTCCGTAATGAACATGCCGACTTTATAGAAGTAGGTGTTGTTCTTGAGGACGCCCGGCTTGAACTGCTTTCCGTTATACAACTGGAGGGCCATGCGGAAGGCGGTCCCGCCGATTCCGGGCGGGTTAGGCTCCGCGCAGGCCTTGAAGTCGGCTTTCTTGTCGCGAAGCTTCTTCCATTCCTTGAAAAAGGCGGTTCCCGGATCGCCGAACATGACTTTGGGCAACTTGCCCGCGTCGAGAAAGGCGGAAAGGACGCCGTACGCCTCGCCGTCCTGGGTAATGACGGCGTCGATCCTCTGGCCGGAGCCGATGATCTGGGTGGCCACTTCCTTGGCCTTCGTCTGGTCCCAACCGCCGGTCGTGCTGGCGATCAGCTTGATCTTGGGGTACTTCTTCAGCACATCGGCGGTAGCCCTGATCCTCTCATTGTTGGCGGGGTGTCCGTCCAGGCCGTAGATCTGGATGGCGTTCCCCTCCTTCAGTGTCGAGGCGATGAATTCGACGTTCTTCGTGTTCCATGCATAGTGATCGAGCGTGACGTTCAGGACATTGGGCGCGGTCACTGTCGCGTCAAAGGATACGACGAGGATACCTGCGTCCTGGGCCTCTTTGATGACGCCGTTGAGGGCGTCCGGCGAATTCGGGTTGAGCATGATGATGTTGACGCCCTTGGACGTGAAATCGCGGATGATGTTGGCCTGTTCGGTGGCGTCACCGTTGGTCACGTTGTTGACGATCCTGAAGTCCGCGATCTTGCCGGAACCCTTGTACTCCTTGCCTACCTGCTGTAAGGCGTCGATCATGATGTTTCGCCACGATGTTCCCGACGATCCGGTGCTGATGCCGACCACCGGCGGCTTCTTGGTCTGGGCTCCGACGTTGAAAGCGAGCCCGAAAACCAAAAGGATTGCGAGGATGATCATACTCCCCTTACCAAATGTTCCCTTCATGTTCGTCTCCTCCTCTCTCTTTAGGATTTCCGGTGCGTATGCGTCTGCATTTGCCGTCCCTTCTTTCTATCGTCCCAGTTGCACCTCCTCGGGGTAATACGCGGCTCGCGGCGCGGCACCCGCGTCCACCGACGAGCCGAAAGCGCGCCTTTTGCGCTCCATCTTTCGGATCCTGTCGCACGTACGCTCTCATAGCAGGCCGGCGATCGCGGACCCGACGAGTCCGGAATCCGGCATGCTCACAAGATAGTAGCGAATCCCCATGCGCGTCGTAAGAAGACTATACAGGTGAGCCTCACACCTCGCGCGCAGGTCGCCGAAGCCGTGATAGGTAGATCCTTCCACCGCGATGGCCACGGCGGAAGAGATATCGTATCCTGAACAGGTCTTGATCGCAGCCGCCGCCATGACGGAGGCGGCGAGGCGTGAGGCCCGCTCGATGAGGACATCGATTGCCGCATGCGCCAATTCGACATCGGACCCGTCCTCCATCGCGAGGGCACGCCTTAGGGGGACCTCAGGATCGAGCGGTCGAGCCAGGAAGGTGGAGACATCGGCTGTCTCGATCCTCGAGGCGGCGAGAATCCCGGTCCGCTGACGGGGACTGAAGAAACCGATATGGGCCAGATGCTTGAGCACGTGGAGCGCGAGCGGTCCGAGATACGCCCCGGAAAACATCTTCTCGTATGTGTAGAAGCCGGGATCGGCGCAAGTCCGGTCGAACGCCGCATCGATCTCTCCGCGCAAGGGGCAGTCGAAACCCCCTGCTTCAAGGACTACCGCCTGGGTGGCAACGGGCCCGCCGAGCTTAGGGATATGGGACTCGAGGTAGCAGGCATTCATGCCCGTTCCGAGAATAAAGGCCGCGTACGACCCGTGCGGTCTGAAGGGGGATCGCGCGCCCGCCATAAGGGCCGCCACGGTGTCGTTCAGAACGGTTACCCTCCAGCCGGCACCGAGGCCGCGGCGCCGCATCGCCTCGACGAGTTCGGCGCCCACGAGCCTGCCGTCGACCCCATGTGCCTTGATCTCCTTGCAGATTCTGATGAGGCGGCCGTCCCGGTCCGGCTGCATCGCCATGGCATAGGAAAAGCAGAAACCGATACGGTCGCTCTTGCCGGCAACTCCGGTGAGGGAATCCGCGAGGGCATCGAAAAAGCCGGCGCTGTCGACCTCAGCCTCCACGCCCGGCATGGTCCGCTTCACGAGGTGCTCCACGTGCGGCTCGCCGCCTGAGTCGAACCGGACGAGGGCCGAGCGGAGGTTCGTTCCTCCCGCATCGACGACGATGACGGGCTCATCTGCGGGGATGCTTTCCGGGGGCCTTACGTATGTTGGGATCATTTCGAGGCTGCCCCCCGTGCCCTCAAGCCCCTGGGCCATATCCCTGAGAATCATGCCTACGAGGACGGCCACGTCGTAGTCTTCATAATGGACGCGCCCTTTGCGAAGCGCGCCCATCAGTTCGCTGATTCCCGGCTTCATCCCATCAATCCCGATTGCCTGCTCTCCGGAAGCACTCTTCCATGATCTTCTCGGTCGCTGTGCAGCCGAATCTGGTTCCACCGCACTCGCGGACGAGAAGGGCCGTATCGAGCTCGCGAATCCCGCCCGCAGCCTTGACCTGGACCTTGGGGGAAACCGTCTTGCGCATAAGCCTGAGGTCGGTGAAGGTAGCTCCCCCCGCGGCGAATCCCGTCGAGGTCTTGACGAAATCGGCACCCGCCTTTTCGGCGACCATGCAGGCGTTTACCTTCAGTTCGTCGGTAAGATAGTAGTTTTCGAGAATCACCTTGAGGATGCCACCCCCCTCGTGAGTCACCTTGGCGACGGCGGCTATCTCGTGCTCGACGTAGTCGAAGTCTCGGCTCAGGACTTTTCCGATGTTGAGCACCATGTCCAGCTCGACGGCCCCCTCCCTGAGGGCCTCCTCAGCCTCGAAAATCTTGGCCGCGGTCGTCGAATAGCCGTGTGGGAACCCGAGTACCGTGGAGACGATGACGTTCGACCCCGCCAGGCATTTCTTGACGAGGGGAACCTGAGACGGTCCGCAGCAGACAGTGGCTACGTCGTATTTCTTTGCTATGTCGCAGCCCTTGATGATCTCTTCGTCGCTCAGGTTAGGCCTGAGCAGCGAGAGGTCGATCATCTTGGCGATGTCCCTCGGCGTATATTCCATCGTGATGTCCCTCCTGTAGAGAAATTCGGTCCCTCCCATGCGGCCTCAGGCCGCATGGGGAAACCCGGCGGACTTCCCCGCCGGGACAGCCAATTCACGTCACAGCTTCACTTCCGTCGGGAGCTTCGAAATGAGGGCTTTGTTCGCGTTGAGACAGAGCTGATCGTCGATGACAAGGCCGGCGTTCGCACCCTCTGTTACCGCGTTTCGAAGATTCTTGATGTGATGCATGTCACCCACTTCCTGGCAGAGGATGCCTGCTCCCAGCAGTTGCTCGTAAAGCGAGTGATCGGAAACCATGTTGCCGAGGATGACATTGTCAACCTTCACGGTCTTCCTCGCAAATGTGCTGTCGACGAGCACGACCTCTCCGTTTTTCCTGATCTCTTCCACCGTGGTCTTGGTCATTATGGTGACCGGGTGCTTAAATGCCTTGAATTTCACCATTTCGCCGGTGCCGCCCGCAAATCTCTTCATCATGATGTCCCACGTTATGGGCTCCATCCACGAGGCGAAAGTGGCTTTCTCCGTGACAAGGATCACTTTCTTGCCGTCCATGCCGAGTCTTTCCACCGCATCCGCAGCGCCGAAGTGATCTCCCCATACGAGGACCGTCTCTCCGCACTCTAAAGGCGCTTCCTTGCCCTTGGAAGGATAGAACTTGCAGCCTTTGACATCGCAGCGCAGGACGTCCTGAAAGGTACCGACGATGGGGAGATTGGTGCCGGCAATCGCCGGCCGGTCGACTTTACCGCCGACGGCGAGAATGACCGCGTCGAATTTCTTGAGCTCGCTCACTTTCGGTTCGCTGTAATACTTGACTTCGACACCGAGTTCCTTTATCTGCCGCCTGATCCAGTCGGCATACCACCGCATTTTGTTGTCCTTCGCGCGGACCGTGCAGCAATAAAGGATGGCGCCGCCAAGCTCTCCGCCCTTCTCGAAAATGGTGGCCTTGTGGCCCCGAAGCGTCGCGATGCGGGCCGTTTCAAGCCCTGCCGGGCCGCCGCCGATGATTGCGATGTTCATGGCTTTGTCGGCCGGCTTCAAATGGATGAAGCGCTCGTCCGAGACAGCCGGGTTGATGGCGCAGCGCATCTCGCGCCTGATCATAAGCGATTCCTGCCAGCATCCGACAAGGCAGGAGATGCACTTGCGGATGTCTTCCGTCTTGCCCGCGGCAGCCTTGTCCGCCCAATACGGGTCGGAGATGAGCTGGCGCGAAAGGCCGACCATGTCCGCCTTGTTCTCGGCAAGAATGCGCTCACAGTAGGAGGGATCGCGCAGAGAGTGTGTGGTGATGACCGGAATGTCGACCGCCTTCTTGATCGCCTCGGCCGCGTACGTGTTCCAGCCCTGCTGATAGTAGACGGGGTCCATCGTGGGTCCCGGTACGTCGAAGATGCCGGCGCTCACATCGATCCAGGCGACGCCCGCGTCGCGGAAAAGCTTTGCCGCCTTCACACTCTCGCCAATCTCGCGGCCGCCTTCGATGTACTCCTCGCCGCTGTACCTGATGCCGACCGGGAAGTCCGACCCGCACTTCTTGTGGATCCTGTCGATGATCTCCAGGGGGAAGCGCATCCGGTCGATGAAGGTGCCGCCAAACCGGTCGTTCCGCTTATTGACATAGGCGGTCATGAATTGGGCAATGAGATAGCCGTGCGCGCCGTGAAGCTCGACCGCGTCAAAGCCGGCCTGCTGGATGCGCCACGCCGCTTCTCCGAACTTTTCGATCACGTCGTAGATCTCTTCGATGGTCATCTGGCGGATCGACTTGCCCTTTGCCATGTCGTCGGCGTAAACGACCTCGTGGCCCGCGGAGCCCGGGAGATTGGCGACGAGATCCGTGGCGGAGTAAAGGCCTTTTCTCGGCCACGCGGACTGCCGCCCGGGGGCCTGAATCTGGACTGCGCACCTGGCTCCGTGCCGGTGCATGGCTTCGGCAAGGTTGGCCAAGCCGGGGATCATGGGATCCTCGTCCGCTGCGAGACAGGTGACTGTAGGACGGCCCGTCGACTTATCGGGCGTGGTGGCGCCCACGATGATGAAGCCGCACCCGCCCTTCGCGACCTCTTCATGGAATATGATCGTACGCTGGCTCACGGACCCGTCCGCATTTCCTGTGCTCGTATCCGTCGGCGCCATCGCGATCCGGTTCTTGACTATGAAATCACCGATCCTGATGGGACTAAACAGATGCGGAAACTCCTTCAAGCTCATAGAGCGCCTCCTTCGGTCTCAAGTATGGTGGCTTATCCAGTATACGAGCAGTCTACATGTTCCCTTCCGGGCTGTCAATGAAAAAGTGGCGCCGCAGAAGGCACAAATTAGCGCGAGAACCTGATGTCATATTGACGTTGCCTCGGAATAGTAGTACTGTAGTAAACAAGGGCGGTGGCCCAGCCACCGTGACTCTTGGCCCTCTAGGTGAACCCAGATGCTCGTACGAGAGCCGGTGTATCAGCAACTGAACAACGCATTGAGGGAGATGCTCATCTCCGGCGATCACAAGGTGGGCGACAAGTTCCTCACGGAACGAGAGATCTGCCAGCGCTTTGCCGTGAGCAGGACGACCGCCAACAAGGCGATCTCCAACATGGTTTCGGAGGGAGTCCTCGAATTCAAGAAGGGGCTAGGGACTTTCGTGAGAACCCTTCCCCTCGACTACGACCTGCGTTCCCTGGTCAGTTTCACACGCAAGGCACGCGAAGCCGGGCGGGTTCCCGGGACTACGCTGCTCGCGTTCGAAGAGAAGACAGCTGGCTCCGTCGAGGTCGAAGTTAAGGATAGGCTCAAAGTCGGTCCATCCGACCGCATCTTTTTTTGCCGGCGACTGCGACTCGCGGACGGCATTCCCATGATCGTGGAACGGCGCTACCTCGTCGCCAAGCAGTGCGAAGGGATCACGGAAGACGACCTTCGGGGCTCGATCTATTCGTTCCTTACCGACAAAAAAGGTGTCAAGATCACCGGCAGCGAGGAACTCATCCGGGCCGTCAATATCAGCACGAAAGACGCCGAGCTGCTTCAGTGCAAGCCCGGTCTGGCCGGATTCCTCATGCTGAGCACCGGCTACACGGAGCATGGAGTGCCGGTCTGGTTCGCCGGAATCCTCTACCGGGGCGACTGCTACGAGCTGAGGAACAAGCTTGACGCGCAGCAGGCCTACAGCTACACCGAATCGATCATCTCCACTCCGACAGGGAGCTGAAGGCCGTCGGAAGACTTCTGGCGTTTAAGCCCCGGGCATGTTCAGAACCGCCCGCGTGCGTCACTTTCCGCTTTGATGGTGGCCTCCGCGGCTTTCGAGCGACACTAGGGGATGAACTGGCTCATGTACGCCCGGCTCTGGACGAGGGCGGCCAGCACATCATCGGGCCCCCCTTCGTAGTTCCGATCCTCCACCTCGACGCAGGCAGGACCGCGATAGCCCACCTCGTAGAGGGTCGACATGAACCTGCCCCAGTCGACATCCCCCATGCCGGGAAGACGCGGGCTGTGATACTGGAGGGGAGTTGCAAGAATCCCCACGTCGTCCAGCCTCTCCTTCTCCACCTTGGCGTCCTTGATGTGAATGTGGAACAGGCGTTCCTTGAACTCCTTGAGTGGTTTCAGGTAATCCATGTGCTGCCACACGAAGTGGGAGGGGTCGAAATTCAAGCCGAAATGCTCCGAGGGAATGGAGGCGAACATGCGGCGGAAAATTGCCGGGCAGTAGGCGAGATTCTTTCCAGCCGGCCACTCGTCGCCGGTGAAGTACATGGGGCAGTTCTCGATCGCGACCTTGACGCCCTTCCGTTCGGCGTGCCGGATGATCGGCGGCCACACCTTCTCGAAGAGACGGAAATTGTACTCGAGATCCTTCGAGGGAATCCTGCCGATGAACGTGTTGACCACCGGCACTCCGAGCGCTGCGGCCCCCTCGATAACCTTCTTGAGGTGGGCCGCGTAGAATTTGCGCTTTTCCGCGTCTTCATCCAGGGTATTGGGATAGTAGCCGAGCCCGGAAATGGAGACACCCTTCGAGGCGGTCAGTTTCTTGATTTCCCTCACCCGGGCGGGGGTCAGTGCATCGACATCGATGTGGGTGACCCCGGCATAGCGCCGCTCGGCAATGCCCACTGGCCAACACATGAGCTCGACGCAGCCGAAGCGGTGCTTCGCCGCGATGTCGATGACCTCCTCGAGCGTCTTGTCACCGAGAATGGCGCTCACAAAGCCAATTGATATCATCATCTACCCCTCCATCCAAGCTTGCTCTCGCGGACGTCAGTCCGCGATGGTTGTTGCTCTCCTCTTCTTGCCTTTCCCTTCGGTTCAAGCCTGCGCCCGCGGATGAGTCGTTCGGTCCGCCTGTTTTGCCCGGCTATTTCCCAACACCAACCCACCTCTGTTTGGCCTGGCTCTCCAAGATGGCGTCGCACAGGAGGATCTCCCTGAGCCCATCGGCAAAGGTCGGGTAGGACGGCGCCGGGCCCGGCCCGCCCGCCCGGATATCCTGGTAGCACTCGCTGAACAACTGGACAGGCGTATCGTTGAATCCTTCGTTGTGGCCGCCCGGCAGAGTGACCAGGCTCCGGGCCTCCGGATAGAACAGGGAAGGGTCCCTCATGAGTATCTCGTTGTCGCCGTCGCGGCGCCCTATCCACAACTGGTTGGGCGTTTCCGAGTCCCATGCGGCCGACTTCCGCGACCCGTCGAGCTCGAAGTAGATCCGGTTCTTGCGGCCCGCGGAGACCTGACTCACCGTGAGGGCTCCTTTCTCGCCGTTTTCGAACCGGAAGAGCATCGAGGCGTAGTCTTCCGTGTCGATCTCCACATCGCCATAGTCCCCGGGCTTGAGTATCTTGCCGGCGTATGTCTCGACCGGCTTGAGCGGCTTCTTGCGCAACTTGTGGACGGTCGCGAAATCCGCCATGACCTCTGCGATCCTGATGCCGCTCACATATTCTACGAGGTCCATCCAGTGCGAGCCGATGTCGGCCACTGCCCTGGAAGTGCCCGACATCTTCGATTCGAGGCGCCAGTTGTAGTCGGTCTCATAGAAGAGCCAGTCCTGCAAGTATGAGCCGTGGATCGAGAAGATCCTGCCCATTTCGTTGTTCTGGATCATGATCTTCAACTGCCGAATGAGGGGATAGTATCTGACATTGAAGTGGAGAGCATTGACGAGGCCGCTCTTTTTGGCCGTCGCCACGAGGTCCCGCGCCTGGTCGGCAGAAATCGCGAGCGGCTTTTCACACACCACGTGTTTGCGCGCGAGGAGGGCTTTCTTGGCCATTGGGGCATGAAGGTTGTTCGGCGAGCAGACGTGGACCACGTCGATGTCGCCCTGCGCAAGCATGGTCTCCCAGTTTCCGTAGTACCTGTCTATGCCGAGCGCTTCGGCCTTCTGACGGGCTGTTTCCTCGTCCGCTTCCGCGAGGGCCACAACCTTGACATAGGGCATACGTCTGAGCGCCTGGATGTGGACAGGTCCGATGAAACCGGTTCCTATGACTCCTACGGAGAGCTCTTTCATCGAATTCCTCCTCACAACGACGGGCCATTCAGTTCCGAAAAGCCGGAATCTGCGGCCTGGTGAGCGACTGGTCTGGTGGCATAGCCACTAGACAGGATAGTAAGCCAGCTTTCCGCGGGGTGTCAACGGAAAAATTCGATTGCTCCCTTGTCATTTCAGTCTTTCGAGCATTTCCGCAACTATCTCCCGGCCCTCGAGAACGGGCGAAGGAATTTGCTCGGGGTCCCAGTCGATATAGCCCAGGCCAGGGTATTCTTGGAGGCGGGCAATTTCTCCCACGCACAACCGCGCGGCATGAACGAGGAATGCATCGTCCCAGTCTTCGGCAGTGCCCCATGAAACCGGGGCGTCTACGCACCTTATCGATCTTCTGTGAGTTTCCACCGTCAGGCGCGCCCTGCGCTGAAACGGCGGTATCGTGATGAGAAGGGCGGATCTCACCGGAATGGCCAGCGAATCGAGAATCAGAAAAGAAAAGGCAACATTCTCACCAGTGTTCGTCGATCTGTTTTCGATGATTATTGCCGACTCTGGTACGTTGGCTCTCACGGCGGTCTCCTTGAAGAGTTCCGCCTCAGTCGTCCCCAGGTCCCTCCACCTGTGACCAATGCCGCCGGAAAAGATTACCAGGGAAGCCAGCCCCTTCCAATACGAGTCGGCCGCCTTGAGCGCCACCCTTTCGTCATTGCTTCCCAGCCCCCAGATAATATCGCATGTCTCGGGGGCCTCCTGAATCGCCAGGTAGTCCATCAGTTCCGAGGTACGGCGAACGAGCGTATCCCTGATAGCCTTGTCCCTCACCTCTTCCGGAGCCCTGCCCCGATCGAATGCGCCCGTGCCAGGTAGGGGCCGATGCGGTGATAGGTGCGTCTGCCCGTTACGTAGAAGAAAGGCTCCAGCTTGTCGATATCGATGGACCCATCCTTGTCGAGCACCGCTCCTTCAGCCTTGACATCCACGACCTGCCCGATGAAGTGGGTGTGGAGACCCAGTTCAAGGGTGTGGACCAGCCTGCACTCAAGGACCAGCGGGAACTCCGCCACATAGGGGGCATCGACGTGCTCGCCGGCTTCAGGAGTGAGACCCGTGGCTGCCCATTTGTCCATGTCCCTCCCCGAGGCTATTCCCACATAGTCCGCTTCCTTTACGTGGCCTGCTGAAGGGATGTTCACGGTAAAGGCC
>Ga0326727_10013194_pt1 | contig 18488 bp, 12 predicted proteins | sample MB2enrmetagenome_FD_207643 | JGI IMG/M metagenome (GOLD analysis project Ga0326727, IMG submission 207643) | Lab enriched peat soil microbial communities from McLean, Ithaca, NY, United States - MB29MY | ecosystem: Environmental > Terrestrial > Soil > Wetlands > Peat | place: USA: New York...
CGTTCGTGATCTTCGCCTCTGGCCTCAAGTACATCGGGGTGAGCACGACGACGCTCGGGTGGGTCCTGTGCGTGACGGCCTTCCTTGTCGCGGTCACCTGGACGGTACGCACCCAACCGTGGAGAAACGGGACCGAGCCGTCAGGGGTGGACACGGTCGCCGAGGGCATGGCGCCTCTCGAGACTCCGGTTGCCCCGGTAGATGAGCGACGTCGAACCTGAGAGACTCCTCGCATGGGGACTCCTCCGTCCGGGCTCGAGCCCAATCGTGTTCCCGTCGACAAGTCACCGGTGCTCGCTTTCTTCCTCACCTTGTTCCTTGGTCCGCTCGGCCTTCTGTACGTGAAGGTGGTGCCCGCGCTGGTCCTCGTGCTGGTAGCGCTCACGGGCTATTACACCTTCGGCGTCACCACCGCGGCGGTCTGGGTCGTCTCGATCGTCTGGGCTTGCGTCGAGGCCTCCCGCAGGCACCGCGCATCCGAGCTCTGGTGGGCTTCGACAGGCAATCAGGGCATGCCTGTCCCGGGCTACCGGCAAGCAGCTGCCCTCGCGTACTTCCACGGTCAGGACGCTCCTCTTCCGGCGCCCGGCTGGTTCCCGGATGCCACTGACGCAACCAAGGTCCGGTGGTGGGACGGCAGCCAGTGGACCGGCGAGACGCGACCGGCATCAGACCAGCCCCCGCCGCTGACCTCGCGGCCGGACCAGAACTGGCCTCCACCTGTCGGCTAGAGCCGGCACATCCAAAAGGCCGATACCTGCTGCTGACGGGCCCGGCGTTCCCAAGAGCGTGGCGCCCTGGCCCGGTTCTCCGACGGGAACCTCAGTCGGACGTCGGCGGAACTCCCGATTGCCCGACAGGAGTGGGGAGGTCCTCGTCGCCCGCGGCTGCGACGTTGGCCAGGTCCATCTCCGCCAGCTTGCCCGGCCACCAGTTCCACCGGCCGAGCAACGACACCGTCGAGGGCACGAGCAGGCTCCGCACGAGGAACGTGTCCATCAAGATGCCGAGCGCCAAGCCGATGCCTATGTCGCGGATCTGGCTTCCGCCCGGTTGGCCCCCGGCGGTGACCGCGAGCACCAGGAACGTCCCCGCGAGGACGAGCCCCGCCGAAGTGATGGTCGGCCCCGACGCGCCGACCGCGGTCACGACGGCGTCGCGAAGACGTCGTTGGTGCGCCTCCTCCCGGATCCGCGTCATGACGAGGATGTTGTAGTCCTCGCCGAGGGCTAAGAGGAAGATGAACATCAAGAAGGGTAAGAGGAAGGTGAGGCCACCACTGTTCGCGAGCTCGATGAACAGGATCGACGCAAGGCCAAGTGCCGCCAGGTAGGACAACATCACGCTCGCGATGAGGTAAAGGGGAGCCACGAGGCTCCGGAGCACCAGCGCTAGCAGGAGCCCGATGGCGATGATCGCGATCGGGACGATGTGGATGAGGTCGGCGTCGGAGATCGAGCTCACGTCGTAGAGCGCAGGGGCTTCACCTGCCACACCGCTGGCGGCGGCGCCGATACTGTGCTGCACAGACGTCAAGGCGTTGCGGATGCTCGGGACCGCGTTCAACGCCGGTGTCGAGGCGGCGTCACCGGCCGTGAGCCCTGCCTCGAACTGGATCGTGTGCCCGTCGGGGCTCACAAAACGAGCCGTCGCTCGGTACAGGTCGTAGGTCAACGTGGGCACCTTCGCGCCCGGCGAACCGGGAGCCGGCAACCCCGGGAGCAAGGCGGGGTTCCCGAGCACAGAGTGCAGGCTCACGTACAGCGCCGGAGAGATCGGCGTGCCCGCTGGATCGAGCGGGCCCGGCAGAGCGTCGAACAGCCCCGTGGCCTGCAGTTCCTTCTCGGCTTTCACGACCACGCCGGGGTCCTGCCACAGCGGGGCGGCCAGTTTCAAGATGAGGTTGGTCGGGTTCGAGCTCGCCTGGGGGAAGTACCTCATCAGTGCCGCGTTGCCTGCTGCGGCATCACTCCCGTTCGGCGCCGCGGTGGCTCCGCCGAATCCCGCGGGAGAATAGAAGAGCGCCCCGAAGGCGAGCGCGCCGAAGACGATCACACCGACAGCGAGCGTGTGCGCCGGGCGAGCGATGACGCGCTGCGCGACTCTGCCCCACCAACTCTCGTTCGCCTCGCCCGGGACGATCTTCGCCGGCCAGAACACGGCGCGTCCGAGGATCGCCAACAACGCGGGCAAGAGCGTGATCCCGGCGACCAACATCACGGCGATCCCGATCGCGAGGGGGACGCCGAGATCGTGGTAGATCCCGAAGCTCGCGAACAGCAGGGTCAAAAGCGCCAGGATGACAGTCCCGGCCGACGCGCTGATCGACTCACCGACCCGCGCGACCGCTCGGGCCACCGCCTCGTTCGCCGGCAGGCCCGAGCGGAGGCCCTCCCGGACACGGAACACGAGGAACAACCCGTAGTCGGTCCCAGCCCCGAGGATGAGGACGATCAGGAGCAGCTGGGTGATCTGAGAGATCTTGAGCCCTTGAGAGCCGAGCTCGCCGATGAGCGAGCCCGACAGCTGGAGAACGATCGCTGCCGGCAACAAGGTGATGAGCGGCGCCAGTACCGAGCGGAAGACGAACAGCAGCAACACGATGATGAACAGGATCGACAACAGCTGTGTCTTGTTGCCGGTCGAGTTCGACTCCTTTTGCTGCGCGACGTTGGTGGCCACGACGCCTGCAAGGTGGAACCGGATGCCGACAGGCGCGTCGGCCTTCGTGAACGCTGCGGTCAGCCCGTTGACGACCGCCGCCGACGGCCCGGGGCTGAATCCGGCGATGTTCGCCTCGACGAGGAGCTGCACGGCACGCCCGTTCGCGGAGGTACCGACGTACTGCACCACCTCGACGTTCCGGACCTTCTTGGCATCAAGGGCGAGGCGGGTGATCGCCCTGGTGTCCGCGGCGTTGATCGGACCATCCCGGCTGACGCCGATGATGATCACCGGTACCAGCGATGCCTTGCCTACCAACGGCTCCGCGAGGTTGCCTGCGACCGTGCTCGGCGCGCTCGCAGGCAGGAACGCCGAGTTGTCGTTGTTGACCTGGCTTCCCAGTGACGGCAGGAAGTGAACCGATGCGGCGGTCCCGACGATCCATACGACGACGATGAACCAACGAAACCGGACGCTGAAGCGTCCAAGGCCATTGAAGAACACGTTCATCCGCGGGGGGTCTCCGTCTCGAAGCTGGGGCGGTTCGGACCGCCTTCGGTCTTGCGTCGCGACCCCGAAGCGCACCTCCCGGAAGCGCCCTCCGTCCAGCGAACTACGCCGGAAGGCCTTGACAGACAAGAAACCTAGCCTGTCCCTGACAAAGACCGCGCGACGCCCCCGATGAGAGGAGTCCGAGAACTGGTGGAGGACGACCGGATCGTGACGGCCGTCCCGTCAGTGGAAGTCCCTCGATGGGCTGAGCGCCATCGCGAAGTCGATCTCCTCCAGGTACTCCGCCACAACGTTCGAGGACGATGGCGCCTCTGGATCGGCCCCCTCTCCCCGTTCGAGCCGTCCACGTACGAGTAGCACCACCGCCGAGCGCGCCGCCTTGCGATAGCGGGTCCAGCATCCTGGAGAGCAGATGACGTTCACGAGCCCTGTCTCGTCTTCCAGGTTGAGGAACGTCGTCCCCCCCGCCGTAGCGGGCCGTTGTCGGTGGGTCACCACGCCGGCGACAAGGACCTTCGCGCCATCGGGCACCTTCACGAGCTCCGCGTTGGGGACCACCCCCCGGCCGGCGAGCTGCGCCCGGGCGAGGGCGATCGGATCCGAGCCCGGTGACAGCCCGAGTGTCTGCAGATCTGCGGACATCTCCTCGACCGCGTCCATCTCGGGAAGAAGTGGGGCATTCGTCCCGACCACCGTGCCGGGAAGACGGTCAGGGCGCGCCTCGGCGGCCGCGCCCGCCGCCCATAGCGCCTCGCGACGGGTGAGCGGACGGACTGCGGTCCCACCGACGCTGGTCGCATCCGCGTTGCGGCCAGCGCGGACCTGGGTCGCGCCGAGTGAAACGAGCGCTCCCGAAGTGGCGAGAGCTTCCAGAGCCGGGCGGCCGATGCCGCTCCGGCGTACGAGCTCCTCCATGTCCGCATATGGCCGGCCTGCCGCGATCGCGTCGGCGAGGTCGGGGCCAATCCCCTTCACCGCGGCGAGCCCGAGCCGTACCAACGGGTCGGGAGTCGTCCCGGGTTCGAGCAAGGCCCCCGCCTCGCTCCTGTTCACGTCCGGGCCGAGGACGACGACCCCGTGGCGCCGGGCATCCGCGACAAGGGTGTGCGGCGCCCAGAAGCCCATCGGCTGGGAATTGAGCAGTGCTGCGAGGAACGCGGCCGGATAGTGCAGCTTCAGCCACGCGCTCACATACACGAGGTAGGCAAAGGACACCGAGTGGCTCTCGGGGAACCCGAAATTGGCGAAGGCCGCCAGCTGCTCCCAGACGGCGTCCGCGATATGTCCGGTGATCCCCCGCTCGGCCATCCCCGCATACAGGCGGGAGCGGAGGCGTTCCATGCGTGAAGCCGAGCGCTTTGCACCCATGGCTTGGCGGAGCTGATCGGCCTCGGCAGCCGAGAACCCGGCGGCATCGATCGCCATCTGCATGAGCTGCTCCTGGAACAGCGGCACTCCGAGGGTCTTGGCCAAGCTGCGCTCGAAACACGGATGCAGGTACGTAACCGCCTCTGTCCCGTTACGCCGGCGCAGGTAGGGGTGAACCGATCCTCCCTGGATCGGGCCGGGACGGATGAGCGCGACCTCGACGACGAGGTCGTAGAAGCAGCGTGGCCGTAACCGGGGCAGCGTGGCCATCTGCGCCCGGCTCTCCACCTGGAAGATCCCCACCGAGTCGCCACGGCACAACATGTCGTAGACGGTCTCTTCCTGAGGGATCATCGCGAGGTCGATCTCGTCGTGGTGATAGGCGCCGATGGTGTCGACCGCCCGGTGGATCGCCTCGAGCATCCCGAGGCCGAGGAGGTCGAACTTCACGAGGCCGACCACCGCACAGTCGTCCTTGTCCCACTGGAGCACCGTCCGGTTCTCCATGCGGGCCCACTCGACCGGGCAGACCTCCGAGACCGGGCGGTCGCAGATCACCATGCCGCCGGGGTGGATGCCGAGGTGGCGGGGAAAGCCCTCCAGCTCGGTCGCCACCGCCAGCACCCGGGCCGGGATCCCGAGCTCGCTCGCTGCCTTCGCAGTACCGGGCTCGACGGCGACGTCATCACGACCGGGCCGGCTGTCACCGGTCTCGGCTCTCACGCCCTCGCGCCGTGCGGCCTCGCCTTGTGCGGCGGCGCTCCACCACGTCCAGCGGTCCTTGCGATGCGGCGCTGTCGAGTGGTGACCGCCACCAAGCGACCCCCAGCGCTCGATGCGCCGTGCCCAGGCGTCGACCTGCCCGGGGGAGTGGCCGAGCGCCTTGGCGGCATCCCGCACGGCGGACCGGGCCCGGTAGCTCACGACCACAGCCACAAGGGCGGCCCGCTCGCGGCCGTAGCGCCCATAGACGTACTGGATGACCTCTTCGCGCCGCCCGCTCTCGATGTCCACGTCGATGTCGGGGGGCCCGTCGCGCTCGGGTGACAGGAACCTCTCGAACAACAGACCGAGAGCGACGGCGTCCGCGTTGGTGATCCCGAGCACGTAACACACCGCCGAGCTCGCCGCGGAGCCCCGGCCCTGGCAATAGATCCCCGCTCGTCGGCAGAACTCGACGATGTCCCAGACGACGAGGAAGTAGCCGGCGAAGCCCAGCTCCTCGATCATTGCCAATTCGTGCTCCAGCTGCCGCCAAGCGCCTGGCACTCGCTCAGCCCCCGCCGGGCCGTAGCGCCGGGTCGCCCCTTCCTCGACCAGCTGACGCAGGAACGTCATCTCGCTCTGGCCCGCAGGCACGGGGAAATCGGGAAGCCTGGGAGCAACGAGGTGGAGGTCGAAGGCGCACGCCCGCCCGAGCTCGGCGGCGAGCTCAACGGCTCCCGGGTAGCGGGCGAAGCGCCTGGCCTGCTCAGCCCCCGAGCGAAGGTAGGCCGCTCCTGCGGCGGGCAGCCAGCCGTCGAGCTCGTCGAGTGGACGCCCCGAGCGGACCGAGGCGAGCACCGAGGCGAGGCGACGGCCCGCAGGTCGGGCGTGGTGAACGACGTTCGTCGCGACGATGTCGAGATCCCTTCGCACGGCGAGGGCGGCAAGGGCGTCGTTGCGTGCCGAGTCGAGCGGGTCGTCGTGGTCGAACAGCTCGACGACGACGCTCTCGGAACCGAACCGCTCGACGAGCCGGTCGAGCTCCCTCGCCGCAGCGACAGGACCGGCTCCCACGAGCGCGGCAGGAACTGCGCCCTTGCGACAGCCCGTCAAGATGAGGAAGTGACCTCCCGCGAGCTCGGCCAGTCGGTCGATGTCGTGACGGGGCCGGCCCTTCTCGCCACCGGCGAGGTGGCCCTCGCTGATGGCGCGGGCAAGACGGGAGTAGCCCTCCGGGTCGCGGGCGAGAACGATCAGGTGGGACCCGGGCGGGTCGGGGGTCCCGGTACGCGGCGACGCCGGGACGACCGGGGTGCCTACCAGGTCCGGGCCGCGGCCGGCAAGGGTGAGCTCGACACCGAAGACGGTGGGCACTCCCACCTCCTTTGCCGCCTCGGCAAAGCGCACCACGCCGTAGAGCCCGTCGTGATCGGTCAGTGCCAGAGCCCCGAGCTCGAGCCGGGCGGCTTCCTCGACAAGTTCCTCGGGATAAGAGGCACCATCGAGAAAACTGAAATTCGAATGGCAATGGAGCTCTGCGTACCCAACCACGGATCCAGGATAGTGACATCTATCGAACATGTGTTCGCCGCTCACCTCCCCAAGAGGCTGACCGGTGGCACGTTCTCGCAGCCTCCACGCTGGATTCTCAGCAAACTCCCAGCGATATCGACCACAATGTGAAGGTGGCAGAAGACGAAACGCTCCCCCGTGTCCTCGTCGTCGACGACGAGGAGTCCATAACCGAGCTCGTCTCGATGGCGCTTCGTTACGAAGGCTTCGCGGTCCAAACCGCTTCCAGCGGCTATGGGGCGCTCGAGCAGATCGATGCGTTTCGACCCGATCTCATCCTGCTCGACGTGATGCTGCCCGACATCGACGGGTTCAACATCGCCGAGCGCCTCCGGCGCGACCGGCGCGACATCCCGGTTCTCTTCCTAACGGCTCGCGATGCCACCGAGGACAAGGTCCGGGGACTGACCATCGGCGGTGACGACTACGTGACCAAGCCCTTCAGCGTGGCCGAGCTGGTCGCCCGCACCCATGCCATCCTCCGCCGCGTCGGCAAGGGCGGGCCCGCCCGCGAACTGCTCCAGCTCGCGGACCTGGAGATGGACGACGACGCCCACGAAGTGCGACGTGCCGGCCAGCTGATCGACCTGACGGCAACCGAGTACCGGCTCCTTCGCTATCTCCTCTCGAACCCGCGTCGGGTGCTCACGCGGTCCCAGCTGCTCGACCACGTTTGGAACTACGACTTCGGCGGCGACGCCGGGGTGCTCGAGACCTATGTCAGCTACCTCCGCAAGAAGGTCGATTTCACAGAGCCGCACCTGATCCACACCGTGCGCGGGGTTGGCTACGTGCTCCGCCCGCCGCGCAATTGACGAGAATGTCCGCTCACCTGAGGTCCTCCGGGTTCAGCGGTGGCATTTGGGGTCGCCCGTGTCGCTGAAGGTCCGGCTCATCGTCGTTCTGTGCGGGTTCGTGATCTTCGCCTTGGCGGCGACCGACGCCGTCACCTACGCGTCGTTCCGCAGTTACGCCGTCGGCCAACTCGACCAACAGCTCTTCAGGTCGGCGAACCTGGTAGCGCGGAACCTCGGGTTCTCCTACCCGTTCAGCGGTCCGGGATCCGACCTGGCAAACCAAGCGGTGACACCAGGCACGATGGCCACGGAGTTGGCCCCGAGCGGCCAACAGCTCTTGCCCTGGACGTCGTTCAGCAGCACGACCCAGTCGTCTCCGGTCCTGCCAGCGTCGCTCGCGAGCCTCGCCGCTGATACCCCAGACGGCGCACCCGTCTACAGGACCGTCGCAGGACATGGGGACGTTCGGGCCTACCGGGTGCTCGAAGCCAGCTTGAACAACGGCAACGTGCTCGCCGAGGCGATACCTCTCACCGGAACCGACGCAGCGTTGCACCATCTACTCGCGCTCGAGCTCCTGGTCAGCGGCGCGGTCCTGATCGCCCTTGTGGCTGCGGCCTGGCTCATCATCCGCTTGAGCCTGCGGCCTCTCGAGAAGATGGCCGACACCGCGGGCGAGATCGCAGACGGTGATCTGAGCCGGCGCGTCGAGGACACTGACAACCGAACCGAGGTCGGGAGGCTCGGCCGGGCGCTCAATGTGATGCTCGGCCGCATCGAGACGGCCTTCCGCGAGCGCGAGGCGTCCGAAGCGCGGCTCAGGCAGTTCGTGGCGGACGCGTCGCACGAGCTGAGGACACCGTTGACCTCTATCCGCGGATACGCGGAGCTGTTCCAGCACGGATTGGCAGATCGCCCAGGCGACCTCGACACGGCGATGCGACGCATCGACAGCGAATCGACCCGGATGGCAGGACTTGTCGACGACCTGTTGCTGCTCGCCCGTCTCGACCAGGGACGCCCGCTCGAACGAGAGCCGGTCGACTTGACGACGCTCGTCGCGGACGCCGCCCAGGACGCCCGGGCCGTGGACCCGTCACGCACTGTGACATGCGAGGCACCGCCTTCGTGCATGATCAGCGGGGACGAGGGGCGCCTACGCCAGCTTCTCGGGAATCTCGTTTCGAACGCTCTCACCTACACGCCCGCCGGCAGCCCCCTCGAGATCATTACCGTGCGCGAGCCCTTGCAGAACCCTGCTCGTTCCCAGGCCAGGATCTTCGTGGTCGACCACGGTGCTGGGATCGCGCCCGAGGCCGCTCCGCACGTGTTCGAACGTTTCTGGCGGTCGGACCCCGCCCGGGTCCATGCACAGGGCGGTGCCGGATTGGGGCTCTCGATCGTGGCGGCCATTGCCGATGCTCACGGTGGACACGTCTCGCTCTGGGACACTCCGGGCGGCGGCGCCACCTTCGTTGTCGAGTTGCCGACCGATCCCGAACCGGGGCCGCGCCATTGGGGCGCTGACGCGGCGTCCACCAGCAAGCTCGCCGGCAACGGCGCTGCCAGGGCCGACGCCGACTCGTTCGCCCACCGCACGACCTCCTCAGAGTCCACTCCGTTCGCCGGTCAGTGACGCCCATCTGAGAGGTGTCTTTCGAGCCCATCTCGCGACGCTCCCACGATTTCCTGGTGAGCTTCGTCATCGGCGGCCACCACACTTGGAACGAACAACGGAGATCGGCTTCTTTTCCTCGGACGCGCCTCGGCCGCCTCGACGCCAGGGGCTTGGCGTCGGGGCGGCCGGTGGTGCTCGTCCGGGGAGGAGACGAACGAGCTACGCAGGCGGCGCGGCGCCGAGGGTGACGGTGACCGTCTCGGCACCGCCGTATGGGCTCTCGAAGGTGACATTCACACGATCCCGGGGGCGCAGCTTGTGTATGAGGCTGGCCAACTCGCTCATCGTGGGAGTCGTGTGGCCGTCGAATGCTGTGATGACGTCACCTGCCTGAAGACCTGCCTGGTAGGCGGGGGTTCCCGGCGCGACGTATTCCAGGCCGGCGCCCGTCGCTGATCCCGAGCCCTGTACGGATGCAGTCACGCCCTCGATCCCGAGGAAGGCCTCGGTGCCTATGACGATCCCATGTCCGGCCTTGCCCTGTTCGATGTCGTTGGCGATCTGCAAGACCTTGTTGATGCGCAGGGCGAAACCTATCGGCGTGGCCCCATCCGCACTCGCTGCGGCGGTGTCCATGCCGATGACCTGCCCCGATGAGTTGACCAACGGTCCACCGGAGTTCCCAGGCTCGATAAGGGCGTCGGTCTGGATCAGGCCTGTCAGTGACTCGCTCAGGCCATCTTCGTCACTGGCCACGATCGCCCGGCCGAGGGCCGTGACGGCCCCTGCGGTCACCGTCGACGGGAAGCCCTGGCCACCCGCGTTACCTATCGCAACGACGGAGCTCCCAATCTTGACGGTCGCGGAGTCACCGAATTTCACGGTCGGCAAACCCGTCACGCCAGTCACCTGCAGGACTGCCACGTCGGCTGACGCATCCGTTCCGACGACGGTTGCCTTGTAGGTGCCGCGGTTCTCGATCACGACACTGATTGTCGTCGCGCCCTCGACCACGTGGTTGTTTGTGATGATCTCGCCGTTGGAAGTGGCGATCATGCCCGTCCCCTCGCCGAGGTTCGTGTCGATGTCGACGACGGCAGGATCGACCGCAGCAGCGATCTGGGACGTGGTGAGTGAATGCCCGGCCGGTGAGGTGGCCAACCCCGCAGCGGTGCCAGCGCTCTGCCGGGACAGATACGCGATGCCCGCACCGCCGCCGACGCCGACCAGGACGAGGGCTGCCGCAGCAACTGCCGCAAGCTTCCGGCTGCGCGTGGGCCGGCCGGGCTGAGTCCGCTGATCACCAGTCGGGCCGTAGGGACCGGGCGGGTAGATGCCGGGTGGATAGCCGCCGGGGCCGTAACCTCCGGGCGCGGTCCCTGGCGTGTAGGCGGCGGCGCCGTAGCCGGGCGGCGGATAGGCGTCGAATGCGAAGCCAAATGACCGGTAGCCATCGGGCCCAAAGCCGCCGGGCACGTTGCCCGCCGGGCCGGCAGGCGAGGCCTGCTGGCCAGCTGCCCCAGCCCAGGTGGTTGATGCCGCTCCAGGGCCGAAGGGCGTGCCCGAGGGCTCCTGTGCCATGGCTCCTGTCGCCTCCGGCTCACCCCGAGGAGCCAGGGCCTCTGTCTTTTGCATCCGCTGCTCGTCGTTGTGTTCGTCCATCAGACTCACCTCCGGTCAGGCGCTCGCTGAGCGCTAGGGCCAAGCCCCCCATCCCGGGCTCGCCTTGTGCGGCTCGGGTATCGATACCCAGATCATGAGACCCGCCACTCAGTTCTTCCTCCACGGGAACTGTGAGTCCGCTGAGAGTATTCAAGCGGACCGGCGCTAGTCCTCCGGCGCCACCGGATCCGCGAGCCTGTCAGTCGTAGGTGGCCTCGAGACGCCATAATCCCTGCTCTAGGACGAGCAGATGGGCTGTCCCGTCATCGAGCAGCACCTGCAAACGGGCCCGCCGACGCGCAACCGCTGAATCCCACCACCGCTCATCTGCCGGCCACGGACCCGCCCAACCCGTGATCCCGAGAGACGAGCCACCAGCGACCAGCAGGACCAAGCGGGAGGGGACGGCCGTGCACCGCCCGCGACCGGTCACCCCGACCACTGCACCGTCGGGACCGAGGATCTCGACAGGGATGGCCACCGGATGTACGAGTGCCGGCGACGGAGGCGGGATGTGGCCCGGCCAAGGTGGCACGTCCGGGTCAGTTTCCGCGACGGCGGTCCGGTGCCCCGGGCGCACGCGCCCGGTTGCCCGTTTCCCGCCACCTCCCAGCCGGGTCGTCTTGGCGCTTGTTGCCGGGGGACCACGGTCCTTATCAGGTTCCTCACCCCAAGCCACGAGGCGGATCTGCTCACCGGGCCCCCTTCCGCCCGTGCGAACAGCGGTCAGGACCGCCTCATGGCCTAAAAGGCCCTGGACCCGCGCCAAACCGCGTTCGACTTGCCGGTTCGGCCCGGACACGCCCCCTTCGAAGTCCATCTGCCGCCCGTCATCGGGCACTGCCCCGGTGACAGTGAGACGCAGCATGGTGACCCCGGCTGTGGGTGCGGTGATCACCGGTCCCTGCAGCCATCCCTCGAGCTGCCACCGGACCCGGTCCACCATGGCTCGGGAGGTGAAAGGGCGGTCCCCCCTCCACCAGCGCTGCAGAGACTCGCCGTGTTCCGTCTCCGCCTCGACGAGCAACTGGGTAGCAGCCAGCCCGTGCGGCGCGAGGCGGCCGACGAGCTCATCGGCAAGCCCTACCGCAACAAAGGCCAAGGCGTCAGCCCGGTCGGCAGGCGGATCGAGCACCCGACAAACCGCGAGGTCCGCTGGAGGGTCCCCGAGAGCGAGCGGTCGCTCGTCGAGACCCCGCGCAAGCCGGTGGGCAAAACCTCCTTCGGTGCCGAATCGCGCCAGGACCGCACCCTCGTCCAGCTCGGCGAACTCACCCAGCGTGCGGATCCCGAGCCGGCGAAGCACGTCGGCGAGCATGGGCAGGCCGAGAACCTCCACCTCGAAGTGCGCTAGCCACTCCGGCGCTGCACCACGAGGCACGATCACGCCGTCGCGTGCTGCAAGCCGTGCCGCGAACGGGCCGTCGGCGATCCCCACCCGGCACGGTGGCTCAGGAGCTGCGGTGCCGGCCGCACCGGCAACTGCCACGACGGTCGCGGCCACCGTGGCACGGACTTTCTCGGTGAGCAAGACCTCCCCGCCGAAGTAACGGGCGGGGGCCCGGACAGGTAGGGCACAGACCCCGGGCCTGGTGAGCTCCACCCGGGGCGTGAAGCCCGCGACCGCTAGGACCACGGGCTCGAAGCTGCGCGCGTCCCGAGCCGGTTCCTCGTCCACCACGACGAGCTCCGGACAGCATGCCTGGGCCTCCCTGCGCCGCTGCCCGAGATGCACCCCTTCAGCCCGGGCAGGGGCAGAGGATGCGACCACCCGGTTGGCGGCGAGGACGGCGGCCGGCCGGTCGGCGAGCCCGGCAGCGACAAGAGGCCAATCAGGGCACCAGACGACGAGGGTGCGGACCGGGGGCACCACTGACCTCACCCCGGGAGGCGCAACAGGCCTCGTCTCGGCCGGCTGGCTGCGCCCCGACCGCAGACTTCAGCCTCGAGCTGGCGAGAGCTGAGCAGACCGTGACCACGTCCGAGCCCGGACCAGCTCGACTCTCTTACGGCACAACGCAGGTCCGAGGGGCCTGGCCAACGTGCCATGACACGTCCCGGTCGTGCAGGGCCACCGGAGACGAGCCCCCTCGCAACACTGCCAGGAGTGTCGGCGTCGAATACGAGCAAGGTCGAACAACGCTCTCGCGCACGGGCGGCGAGCCGTCTGGCGTCAACGGGTCGCACAGGGGTGTCCGGGGCGAGACAGACGAGATCAACGGTCTCGAGCAGCGTCGCAACGACGCTTTGCCAGCGCCCTTCCGAGCCGGGGTGAGGGATGATGACAAGGCGGTCGAGATCGGCACCCAGCTCGGCCGCTGCCGCTAACCCGAGCTCCGGCAAGCCGGCCACCGCGCACCAGTGCCCCAGAGACGACGTGACCGCGAGCAGCAGGAGCAGCAGGCTCGTCAATCCCGGCCGCCGGTCCGCCATTGCCGGGCCGGGACCGGACCTGGCACGAGCAGGGCCGAGGAGCGTGTCCGGTACCGATGCCGGCCCGAGCAGGACCGTGCCGCCCCTCGGGAGCCCGCCACCGGGGAACAGCCCGGCCAACTCCGGGAGAACCGGCAGGACCCGCTCCGCCGGCAACGGGCCCGTCACAGGGCGGGGGAGAGGACCTGGGACAGCGATGCCGGCAGCCGGTCGGGCACCAGAAGCTGACGGCGTCCCGGCAAGGGCGTACGTAGCCATGGCCGAAGTATACGAACATATGTTCGATACGCAAAGGGGCAGGGACTGTTCGGGAACCAGGCATGCTCGTGACGCACTCGCTGTGATGACAGAATCGGCCATGGCCCTTCTCGTGCGCCGGGCTGAAGTGGCCGACGCCGCCGCGATCGCGTCCTCCCACGTGCGCTCCTGGCAGAGCGGCTACGCGGGTGTGATCTCGGACGACTTCCTCAAGTCTCTTGGCGCCGATCTCCCCCGGCGCACGCTGGGTTGGCAGACCCAGATCCTCGGCGCCGAGGCCGAGGGTCGGTTCTTGCTCGTCGCTGAGCTCGACGGCGAGGTGGCCGGCTGGCTGGGCGGCGGTGCCTACCGCGACACGGACCTCGACGATCCACCACTCGGCGAGGTCTACGCCTGCTACATCGACCCGGAACACTGGCGCAAAGGCGTAGGGAGCGCCCTCATGGCCGACGCGCTCGACCGGCTCACCCGCGATGGCTACACACAAGCCGCTTTGTGGGTCCTGGCCGACAATCTTCGAGCACGGGCGTTCTACGAGCATCTCGGCTGGCGCCTCGATGGCGCTCACAAGATCTTCGAGGTGGCCGACGAACGCCACCAGGAGGTGCGCTACCGCCGTCTCCTGCCTTGACACCCGATTTACCGCGGCGGTCAGAAACGCTTTCAGGCAGGCGGGGGGCCCGGCGGCGGCCTCGGGGTGCCGGGCGGAAGGCCGGGGTCGAAGCCATGCGGCACGCCTCCGCCAGAGCCGGGGAATCCCCCGGCCATGTCCCCGCTCCCTGGACGCGGGCCCATCGGTCCCATGAAGCGGCGCCCGCTGCGCAAGAAGGCCGCCGCCCCGGCGCCGAGGTACTTGACCGCCAGACGCGTCGCCACGTACCCGGTCACGAACAGCCCGATTATCCCCACCAGGACCAGGAGCACCGGCCAGTGGTACGAGTGGTGACCACAGCCCGTGATCGCCGCTGCCGCGGTGCCCGGGACATGGCCAGCACACGCCGCAGGCAGGTGCGTGTTCTTCCATGCCGTCCAGATCGTGAGCAGGCCGCCCGCCATGAAGCACGCGAACCACAGGACCTGCAGCAGCATCACCCGCTGCAGCATCCTGGTCGCCTTGGCCATGACCTCGGCCGGCGTCGGTAGCAGTTCGCCGCCCATGAGGGCCCTCCCGCCCGTAGCGCCTTTCACAAAGCTATTCAGGTGACGCCTCATCCGCACCCCTCAGACCGCGCAGAGCTCACGCAAGAGCGACGAGGTCGCCGAGGTCGTCACTCCAGGTGTCCTCCACGCCCTCGGGCATGAGAACGACGTGCTCGGGGGAGAGGGCCTGCACGGCACCGGGATCATGGGTGACGAGCACGATCGCGCCGGCATAGCTGTGCAGCGCCTTCAGCACCTCAGAGCGGCTGGCGGGATCCAGGTTGTTCGTCGGCTCGTCCAAGAGCAGGACGTTCGCCGCCGACACGACAAGGGTCGCGAGCGCGAGACGGGTCTTCTCGCCACCCGACAGGGTGCCCGCCAACTGTTCGATGCGCTCGCCGCCGAACAGGAACGACCCCAGGATGCGGCGCAGCTCCGCGTCGGTGACGGCGGGCGGTGCGTTGTGACGCACGTTCTCGTACACGCTGAGCGACGGGTCCAACGTCTCGTGCTCCTGGGCGTAGTAGCCCAGCTTGAGGCCGTGGCCCCGTACGACCTCTCCGGCGTCGGGTCGCTCGATCCCCGACAGCACGCGCAAGAGCGTGGTCTTGCCTGCGCCGTTGAGCCCGAGAATGACCACGCGGCTGCCGCGGTCGATCGCCAGGTCGATGCCCGAGAACACCTCCAGGGACCCGTAGGACTTCGTGAGCCCGGTCGCGCTGAGAGGGGTCCGGCCACACGGTGAAGGGGCTGGAAAGCGCAATCTGGCCACCTTGTCCACCCGCCGGACGTCCTCGAGCCCCTCGGTGAGACGCGCGGCGCGGCGGTCGAGGTTGTGGGCCATGCGGGCTTTGGTGGCCTTCGCGCGCATGCGGTCGGCCTGAGCTTTGAGCTCCACGACCTTGCGCTCTGCGTTTGCCCGCTCGCGGCGCCTGCGGCGCTCGTCGACGGCAAGCTGTTCCAGGTACGCCTTCCATCCGAGGCGGTACACGTCGAGCTGGGCCCGCGTCGCGTCGAGATGGAACACCTTGTTGACGACCGAGTCGAGCAGCTCACCGTCGTGGCTGATCACCATGAGCCCCCCGTCGTGAGATCGGAGGTAGTGGCGCAGCCACGTGATCGAGTCGGCGTCGAGATGGTTCGTCGGCTCGTCCAGGATCAGCGTGGGAGCGCCGGAGAACAGCACCCGTGCCAGCTCCACTCTGCGTCGCTGACCTCCTGAGAGCGTGCCGAGCGGTTGGGTGAGCACCCTGTCGGGCAGTCCCAGGCTGGAGGCGATCGAACCGGCCTCGGCCTCGGCCGCCCATCCGCCGAGGAGGTGGAACTGCTCCTCGAGCCTGGAGTAACGGCTGAGGATCCGGCTCTGGTGCTCGGCATCGCCGTGGCCCATGTCGGTTCGCGCGACCTGGAGCTCGTGGACGATCCGATCGAGGCCCCTTGCCCCGAGGATCCGGTCCCGCGCGATGACGTTCAGGTCCCCTGTGCGGGGATCCTGGGGAAGGTACGCCACCGGCACCGAGCGGCGAACGGTGCCCCCCGCCGGGAGGGCCTCTCCGGCTAGCACCCTGGCAAGGGTGGTCTTGCCCGCCCCGTTGCGCCCCACGAGCCCGATCCTGTCCCCGGGCGCGACCTGAAAAGTCACCGGCTCGAGGAGCTGGCGGCCTCCTGCAGTGAGCTCGACGTCAGTGGCGGTGATCATCAGGGGCAGTCTTGGTTAGGAGTGATAGCGGTGCTGTGGCGACACGAAGCGCCGCGGCCCGCGCGGCCCGGGGAGACCGGCGCGAACTACCGGACCACTAGCGTAAGCCCGATGCCGACCCGGTCAGGTCCAAGGCCGTGAGCCGCGTCGGAGCGGGGCCGGTGGCGCTCGTGGGAAGCGGCGAGTTCCTCGATCTCATGGTCCCCGTCGATGCCGAACTGCTCGACGGGCGTCCGCAACGCGCGGTATTCCTCCCGACTGCCTCCGCGGAGGAGGGCCCGGAACGGGTGCGCTACTGGACCGAGCTCGCGACCGCGCACTACGTCGCCATGGGCGTCGAGCCTGTGCCACTGGAGGTGCTCGACCGGGAGGATGCCGAGCGGCCCGAGCTGGCTTCGAAGGTGACCGGAGCCGGCCTCGTGTACCTCTCGGGCGGGAATCCCGGGTACCTCGTCCACACCCTCGCCGGCACGGCAGTCTGGCAGGCGATCCTCGAGGCCTGGCGCTCGGGCGCCGCTCTCGCAGGCTGTTCGGCCGGGGCGTGCGCGCTGAGCAGGGTCGCGGACGACTTCCGCCATCCGGGGCGCTACAGCGGTGAGGGCCTCGCGGTCGTGCCGCAGCTGGTCGTGCTCCCCCACTTCGACCGCTTCGAACAGTGGATGCCCGGGCTGGCCGACCGCACGATGGCGCGGACGCCGCCGGAGACGACGCTGATCGGCATCGACGAGGAGACCGCGCTCGTCGCCGCCGGCGACGACTTCATCGTCCGCGGCAACAAGTCGGTGTGGCGGATCGACCGTGACGGGACTCGTTTGCAGTTCAAGGCAGGTGAGCGACTGGAGCTCGCCGTGAGAACACCTCATTAGGTGACGCGACCGGTTTCGCTCTCAACTCCGCAGCCCTCGATCGGCGTCAATTCCGGGACATTTGGTCGGCTCCTCGGCGAACCGGACTGCCCGAGGCTGGTGACGAGATGCGGTCCGCGCGTCTGTTGCTTGCGTCCCTCTGTGCCCCTCCCGTCTATGGTTTGAAGGCCGCGATGGCCGCCGACCAGTCACCCGAGCCAGGTTCTGTCCAGGTCGTCGAAATGCTGGAGGACGTTCCGTCCACGAGGTACGCCCCGTAGCCCCGGTAATAGCCGGACTCTCCGTGATTCTGGGTGAAAGAGCTGAACCCGTTGGAGGGAGTCGGTTGGGAGGTGTTCGCATAAGAGAGATATGCATCGGAGATGATCAGCTCGCCGCTTGCGCTCGGGGTGATCGCCCCCGCGCTGATCGAGGTGCTGGCGCCGGTGTCGCTCGTGTCGGTGTCCAGGGCGCCCGTTGTGGCTATTCCTTTCCACTCGCTCACGTCGGCAATTTGGACGTTCGTAGTTGCGCTGAGGTTCACCGTGATCACAGTCGAGCCGCTCGTCCCGGTCGAGTCGAGCCCGTACCAGACCTCCGCGACGCCGTAAGTGGTGGAAGCACCGCTCGAAACGGCTTTCTCCCAGGTGACGCCTCCACCACTCACGGAGGAGACAGCCGAACCGTTGTCGGCCTGGTCGGCGAAGACCAGGATCAGGGCGTCGCCGGCAGTGACGCCACTTGACAATGTCGGCGACACACTGGAGACGGCTGCGGCCGCCGGAATGCTGACCTGCTGGACAAAGGCGATCCCAGTGAGGGAGAACGAGCTGCTCGTGGCCGTGGTGAGGCTTGTAGCGGTGGCGCTGAGAGCGTAGCTGCCCGCCTGGCCGATGATCTTGCACCCGGCGAAGGTGGCCACGCCGCTGGTGGCCGAGAGCGGGTTGTTCGTGCACGACAACACGGCCCCACCACCGGGCGAGGTGTTGATGGCAAGGCTGATAGATGCGGAGGACGCGGTTACGGTGTTGCCACTGGCGTCCTCGACCGTCACCGCAGGCTGGGTGGTCCAGGTCGTGCCACTAGAGCCGCCGACGGGCTCGGTGCTGAACACGAGCTTTGTGGCGGACCCGGCGGTGATGGCGACGTTGGACGAGGTTCCCGTCGTGAGCCCGCTGCGGGCGGCGCTTAGGACGTAGGTGCCCGCGCCGGCC
>Ga0326727_10013195_pt1 | contig 18487 bp, 15 predicted proteins | sample MB2enrmetagenome_FD_207643 | JGI IMG/M metagenome (GOLD analysis project Ga0326727, IMG submission 207643) | Lab enriched peat soil microbial communities from McLean, Ithaca, NY, United States - MB29MY | ecosystem: Environmental > Terrestrial > Soil > Wetlands > Peat | place: USA: New York...
CTGTGCTCACACAACCTTCCATCCCATTCTTCTCCTGCGCGCGGCGCATGAAGGCTCCCGCCGTTGCGCTGTTGCTTGTGTGTTTTCTGGCGTTTACTGCTGCGTGCAGCCGCTTCCGCCACGAACGGCACGACACGGTGTACGTCTCCGCGCGGCAGATGTACCTGCATGACCGGGTGGCTGCCGTCTCCAACCGCGTGGCCGAGGTGACGAACGGCCAGCCGCTGGAAGTGCTGGAACAGAGCCGCCGCTTCCTCAAGGTGAAGACGGAAAAGAACGAGATCGGCTGGATTGAAGAACGGGCGGTGATCGACGGCAAGACATTCCAGGCTTTTGACCAACTAGGCCAAAAGCACCGTCAAGACCCTGTAGTGGCCAGCGGAACCCTGCGCGACGAGATTTACCTGCATCTGACGCCCGGCCGGGAAGCGGAGCGGTTTTATCTGTTGGGAGCGAACTCGAAGGTGCAGTTACTGGCGCGCGCCTCGGTTCTCAGGGCTGTGCCCGGCGCAGGGCAGCTTCCCAAGCCACAGGCGCTAAAGCCCGGTGCGATTGCTGCCACCCCACGGTCCGGTTCCAAACCGGCGGCAAAATCGACTGCCCCCGGGGGCACGGCGCACATTCCCGGCCAGCCCGATGCCGGGCCGCCGCCCATGGAGGATTGGTGGCTGGTGCGCGACGATCAGGGCCGCGCGGGATGGCTGCTGGCCGGCCGCTTGGATGTGGATGTGCCCGACGAGATTGCCACTTATGCCGAGGGCCAGCGGTACGTGGGCGCCTACGTACTCAACAAGGTCGTGGATAAAGAGGCCTCGACGCCCAACCACGAGGTTCCGCAGTACGTGACCGTGCTCTCGCCAACCAAGGCCGGGTTGCCCTTCGACTTTGACCAGGTGCGCGTCTTCACATGGAGCATCCGGCACCATCGCTACGAGACGGCATTCCGGCTGCATCCGATCCAGGGCTATCTGCCCGTGCGGGTTACGCCTGCCTCAGCCGGCAGCGCGCCCACGTTCAGTTTCCAGATCGCCAACGGCCCTGACATGACCACCGATCCGGCTACCGGCATCACCCGTCCGGTAACTCCGCGAACAATTACCTACGTGATGAACGACACGCGCGCGGTGCGCACCGGTAACGATCTGGGGCCGATTCCCTTCAGCCACCTGCCCGAATCCAAACCTAAATCCGCTAAGACGTGGAAGAAGAATCGCAGATAGCGCAGAACATCACCGCCGGGCAATTGGCCGGCGGTAATTGCTAGCCAAACCCCGCAGAAATGTGGGAGTATTACTTGGAGGAGAAAACATGAAAAAGTTGTTGACGTTGATGACTCTCTTTCTGTTCTTCGTGGCCACTGGCGCAGCCCAATATCGTCCGCCAGCGTATCATCCACCGCCGGCGTATCACCCACCGGCGTATCACCCACCGGCGACGCCTCGGGCGCCTCGCCCGGCTCCCGCGCCTCGGGCGCCTCGCCCGGCTCCCGCGCCTCGGGCGCCCCGTCCGGCTCCCGCGCCTCGGGCACCCCATGCAGCGACGACGCACAACGACCACAACGCACAGCACAATGCCGACCGGAACAAGCAGAACGCCGACAGGAACACGGCGAAAGCCCACAGGAATGCCGTCCGGACTGAGAATAAGGCGCGGCACAACCGCAATAAGCAGCGCCGCAACGACTTCAGGGCTTCCCACGCGGCTTTCCGGAATGGCCGCTTTAACGACAGATACTTCGGAGCACACTTCGGTGCTGCCCATGTTGTCACGTTTAGCGCACCCGGGATCTGGGTGGGCACACCCTTCAGATCGGCCTTCTGGTGGGGCGGAATGGAATGGGGCTTTGGCCCCGGCATATTCTGGCCCGATGGATGGGGTATGGGCATGGGAGTGTACATCGATTACCTCCCAGGAACCGGGTATGTTTTAGTGAACCCAGCCTTCCCCGACACCACGCTGCCGCTTGTGGCCGACGTCGATGCTCAGCCGGTTGACGAACCTGACCAGACTGACCAGCAGTAACACAACCCGGGGCGGGGAAACCCGCCCCACAACTTTCTTAAAATTAATTGCTCGCCACGCTTCATTCTGAAACGCATGGAATACAAGGGTTATGCCGCCGGAGCCATCGATTTCGATCCGGAGGATAAGACATTTTCCGGCACGGTCGCCGGGAATCCTGCAATTTCACGAACAAGATGGATCAGTCCAGTTTTCGATCTTGAGACCCTGGACGCGCCCGAATTCCCGCGTATTGTTCGTCACCAGCGTCAACCCAAGGCAGCGGGCATGGGCCGCAATCAGAAGATCGTTCGAGCCGATCATCGCGCCACGCATTTTGAGATCGGCTCGAATTCTCGCATAGTCGAGAGCCGCCACTGCGGGGAAGTCCAGAACCGCGACGTAGCGCAGAAACTCATCGAGCGCTGTCTGGTCCTTCTGCCGTCGCGGCGATACCTCGACCCCGAACATCATCTCGGCCTTGGTAATCGCGGAGACACAGACGTCGCTGACCGCTACCCTCCGAAGCCTTCTGAGAACAGCGTCGTCTGTGCGCTTCATGATGTAGGAGGAGATGTCGGAGTCGAGCATATAAACGGCCATCAGAAGGTACGCTCCTGCACCGGCAGATCCTCAACCCCTTGCATGAACTCTTCAGAGGCTACGGCATCCGATGCAAGATAAGCTGACCAGTCCTGAGGGCGCGCGGAAAGAATGACCTCGTCGCCCTGTTTCCGGATGAAGACCTCAGATGTGGCGAACTGAAATTCCTTGGGAAGCCTGACTGCCTGGCTCCGGTTATTCATGAAAATCCTGGCTGTACGTTGCATCGCACCCTCCCGCGCCCTTGGCATATACATAAGTATATGCCAAGGGAACGGACGCATGCAAGGGGGAAGCAATTGTGCAGAACGGATGCTCGGCTTAACGGTCGAGTGCCCGGGTCTTGACTGCTCATCCGGCGGAATTCTCCGGTCCCAAAAGCTAGAGCTGGAGCGTGCCTTTCACGAGAGCATCGACAGCTATCTGGAGCTTTGCGCCGAGAGCGGCCAGCAGCCCGACCGGCCCTAATATAAAAAGATTCTGGTCCGCACCGAGCCGGAACTGCACCGTAAGGCGGCGTTGCACGCGGCTATCGAGGGCGTTAGTTTGAGCCGGTGGATTTCTCGGCAGATTGAAAGCGCGCGGTGAGCGGGTCAATTGGCGAGATGCTACAACTTAATCAATCTGAAAATAATATCCCCATACCCCCATAAAATAGCACCCATCATACCTATCACCGTCACCGTCCAACTAATCACCACTTGATGTTTGATGAATTTTTTGTAAAATACCCAAGATTCGGCAAACGTACCTCCTCTAATGCGTTCAAGGAAACTATTTATCCTAAACTGGACAAATCCAGAAAATGTTGATGTGATCGCGCCACTTCTCTGAAACCATATCTCTGGCAAATCATTTTTTGGTTTTAGCCACCCGAAAGCTGCAACAACACTCGTACCGATTGCACACACCATTAAGAAAACAATAACATCAAATCTGCTTTCAACTTCTTATCGGCTGACTCTTGAGTGACTGACTCTTTCATTACTGTCCTTTCCAGCGGATCATATGCTTTGCAGATTATCCATTATCCTTGAATTCATCTAGCGCCACAACAATCTTCGGACGAAGAGCGGGGACATCGATCAAAACTAGATTCCAGAGAATTTCCATATCGACCTCTTCGTAAGTGTGCGTGATTCGATTGCGTGTCCCATAGATTTTGGCAAACGGAATCTCCGGGTGCCTTGCTGCATAATCCGGGGAGTCCGCAAGTAGCCTGTGCGCTGCTTCCCCGATGATGCCGAGGTTTCGCAGCACCCCATCCTGTAGCAATGTGTCCGACATAAAATCGGCCGCGGACTTTCCGGCGGTATATCGCTGGATTCGTTCGAGAGCGCCGAGTATGTGCTCGAGGTAGTCCTGGGCGCGTTCGGGATGCTTGCTCATACCGGCTGGGCCTCTTCCAGAACCCTCTGCCGGAACTTCAGCGGTAGGCACTTGGGAGTCAGCAGGTCCACCTTAACTCCAGTGCGCGCTTCGATTTCGATTTGCAAGCCAGACAAGTCCAGCAGGCTGGTTCTAGGCGCGGGGTCCACCAGCAGGTCCAGGTCGCTGTCGTCCTCATCGTCGCCATGGAGCACCGAGCCGAAGACACGCGGGTTCGCCATGCCCGCCTGGAGGACAAGCTGGCGGATCGTCTCCCTGTGCTTTGGCAATGCTTCGGACGGTTTCATGCAGTGTTCTCCCCAATCTCTTTTCAGTTTACCGCCGAATCAGCCGAATACCACTTGTCCCGATTTTGGGGTATGAAAAGAGCACGAATTTCACCACAGGGTACTCATGAACAAAACAGCCGGTGGAGTCGTTTGATAGACAAAATCAGCAGGTTAGTTTCCGCCCTTCGACTACGCTCAGGACAGGCTTTCGCGGAAATAGCAAGTTGGCGAGTTGGCGGCAGCTAATTCCAGTTGCAACCCGATGCGGCGAGTTGGTCTGCTCCTAATCTGCTTGAGAGGAATTCGTCACGCCTTCACCCTCGCCGACGCAGCTCCACCACCCGCATCATCTCCGCTTCGGGGGCGGGTTTGCCGGTCCAGATTTCGAATTGGCGGGCGCCTTGCTGGACGAACATCTCCATGCCGCTGATGACGGGTAGGCCGCGCTCTTTGGCTAATTTCAAGAGCGGCGTTTCCAGCGGGTTATAGACCATGTCGAAGACCAGCGAGGCGTGGAGTTCGTTTTCCGCGATGGGCAGCGGCTGCTTGTTGCCGACCATGCCGCAGGGAGTGGCGTTGATAAGCACATCGAAGTTGCTCTTGGCGAAGAGATCGCGCTTGAGCGCCTTGGCCTTGGCCTGGCGGGCAAGCTTTACGGCGTCCTCGTGGATGATGTTGACGATGAAGACCTCCGCGCCTTGCTCGACGAGGCCGAAGACGGCGGCCCGGGCCGCGCCTCCCGCGCCGATGACAACGATACGCGCGCCCTGCAACTTCAGACGCCTGTCCAGCGGGCGAACCACGCCGGCCACGTCGGTGTTGAAGCCGTAGAGCTTGCCGTCGACGCCGGTGCGCAGGGTGTTGCAGGCGCCGATGCGGGCAGTGAGCGGGTCGGAGTTGGCCAGATGCGGCAGGACCTCCTGCTTCAGGGGCATGGTGACGGCCGAGCCTGCCAGGGGCAACTCGCGCGCCAAGGTGAGCAGATCGTCCAGCTCAAGCACCCTGAGCGGCAGAAGCACGGCGTTCACGTTTTCGCGGCGGAAGGCGGCGTTGTGCATCAGCGGCGAGAGGGAGTGGGCAATGGGGTTGCCGGCTACGCCGAAGATGCGCGTGGCCTGATCAAGCTGCTCGACGCGGTAGAGGTCGCGCAGGGTGCGGGCGGTCAACTGGCCGGGCGCGGTGGCCTGCTTGGAGACGGTTTCAGGACCTTCAGAAAACGAGGCGAAGGTGAAGGGCGCGCCAGCCCTGAGGCCCAGCACACGGCTTACCAGCCCCTCCTCGCCCATGGCGATGCCGACCACCTCGGCGGAGCGGGAGTGGTCCTCAATGAGCCGGAGGACGGCCAGGTTGTCGGCGAGCGAGCGGGCGGTAGAGACGACTTTGACGAAATCCGGCTGAAAAACCGAGATGCGCAGCGCCGCCTGGTTAAGATTCTTGGTGCGTGAGAAGTCGTGAAAGCTGACCAGAAAGGCCGTTCCCGCTGCGCGCAAACCGTCGCGCAACTGGTCCAACTGCCGGGGCGCGGCCTCCTCGGCCGACTCGACCTCCAGATCGACGATCTGGCAACCGGCCTCGGCGGCTGTCAAAAGCACCTCCAGCTCTGCTTTCAGCGAACCCGTGAAGTTCCCGCCAAACTGCTTGCGGCGGCAGGTGGCGATGACCGTAGTATCGCGGTGGCCGGCAAGGAATTCTTTGACTTTGGGCAGAGCCGAGGCCGGCTTGGGCAGCGAATCCAGGCGGAACTCAAGAAACTTGGAGTCTGCCAGGGCAGCCTCAGCGCGCTCGATCATCTCCTCCGGCGAGGCGGCCTGAATCGCCACGCAGAGCTTTCCCAGGCTGCTCAGGCGCAGCCGCGGGGCGGGCGGCGCGGGCATGGAAGGAGGCGGATTGGAGCTGAAAAAAGGCATAGGTATCAATTGACGCATCTTATAGCGAATTTGTTCAGGATGCAACTGGAAAGCGTAGTTGCCGGGGGATACGCATATCCTATATGTAAAGAGTGCGGGTTCTTGTAATTGCGAACCGGCGCACAAGAAACAATTTTCCACAAGGGGAATCCTTTGTACCTGGCAAACGAACAGCGTTATGAGACGATGCAATACCGCCGCGTGGGCAGGAGCGGCCTGCTGCTGCCGGCCATCTCCCTGGGCCTGTGGCACAACTTCGGCGGCGTGGATGATTTTGAGAATGGGCGCGCGATGGTGCGCCGGGCCTTCGATCTGGGCATCACCCACTTCGACCTGGCCAACAACTACGGCCCGCCGCCGGGCAGCGCGGAGACCAACTTCGGCGAGATTCTGCGGCTGGACTTTGCGGCCCACCGCGACGAGCTGATCATCAGCACCAAGGCGGGCTACGATATGTGGCCCGGCCCCTACGGCGATTGGGGATCGCGCAAGTACCTGCTGGCCAGCCTGGACCAGAGCCTCAAACGGATGGGTTTGGAGTATGTGGATATCTTCTATTCGCATCGCCCCGATCCCGAAACTCCAGTAGACGAGACGATGGGGGCGCTCAGTCAGGCGGTGCGCAGCGGCAAGGCGCTTTATGCCGGAATCTCCAACTACAACGCAAGCCAGGCTGCCGCGGCGGTGAAGGTTCTGCGCGATTTGGGCACACCCTGCCTGATTCATCAGCCCAAGTACTCGATGTTCGTGCGCGCGCCGGAGCAAGGATTGCTCGACGTGTTAGGCCGGGAGGGCGTGGGCGCCATCGCCTTCTGCCCGCTGGCGCAGGGGCTGCTGACGGACCGCTATCTGAAGGGCATTCCGGCGGACTCGCGCGCGACGAAGGAACGGTTTTTGAAGACCGGCGAGATCGACGAAGTCAAACTGACCCGTATTCGCGCGCTCAACGAGTTGGCCGCGCGGCGCGGGCAGTCGCTGGCGCAGATGGCGCTGGCCTGGGTGCTGCTCCGCATGACTTCGGCGCTGATTGGCGCCAGCCGAGTGGAGCAGATCGAGCAGAATGTGGCCGCGCTGAGTAATCTGGGCTTTACAGCGGAGGAACTGGCGCGGATTGATGGGATTGTTAACATGGCGGTTTAGGTTCTGTGGATTCCCAGGTCCCCAAATGCGAGGGACCTGGGGCACCCATATTTCAACAATAGTGAAAGTGTTCAGCCTTTGAGCGCGGCGATGATCTGCTCGGTGGAGCGCACGCGGCCCATGCGGGGGAAGATGCGTTCCACGCTGTTGGCGTGGCTTTCTGCGCTGATTCCGGTCATGGCATCCTCGGCGAAGAGCAGCTCGTAACCGCGCTCATAGGCGTCGCGGGCGGTGCTCTCCACGCCTCCCTCAGTGGCGATGCCACAGAGAATGATCGCCGTCAACCCGCGGCGGCGCAGTTGCAGGTCGAGGTCGGTGCCGTAGAATGCGCCCCACTGGCGCTTCAGAATCACCAAGTCGCCGGGCTGGCGGTCGAGCTCGGGAATCAACTCGCTCCAATCGGGCGGCAGCGGGCCGGTGGGCTTCCAGGTTTGATCGGTCGGGGTGTGCAGCCGGTCGGCGCCATCGGGCGCGCCGCCTACATGGACCAGGATGGGCTGCGCTCCGGCGGCGCGCGCGGCAGCCAGCAGACGCGCGGCGTTAGCGATAACGGATGGACGCGAATGCGGCGCGCCTCCGGGCATATTTGCAATGCCCTTTTGCAGATCGATGACTATGATGGCGGTGCGGCGCGCATCAAGTTGGAGAGCAGGTTTTTCGTCGCTCATTACTGAATCTCCTCCTCTGCCAGTTGCAAGCTCTCAGCCGGAATGATGCCCATCTCGCGGTAGATAGGTCGAATCTGGCTGCGCAGCGCGGGCAGCCGCGTCACGAACCATGCCGCGCCCAGCAGAACCACCGAGCCGTTCATCATCACCGTCCAGGGCGCGCCCACTGCTTGAGCCATGGAGCCGGCCAGAAGGCTGCCGAATGGCGCCATGCCCATAAAGGCCATCGTATAGTAGCTCATCACGCGGCCGCGCTTGTCGTCGGTGACGATGGTCTGGATGACGGTGTTGCTGGCGGCCATACCCTGCATCATGCCCATGCCCGCAATGAAGACCGTGAGCATGGAGAGCCAGAAGACGTGTGAGAGCCCGAAGCCGATCAGCCCCGCACCGAAGACCGCCGCGGCGATGGGGATCATCCGTACCAGGCCGCGGACATTCCTGCGCGCCGCGAGGGAGAGTGCCGAGAGCAGCGCGCCCAGTCCCATGGCGCCGGTGAGGAATCCCAGGGTATGCGGCCCGCCGTGCAGCACGACCTTGGCGAAGATGGGCATCAGCACCATAAAGGGCATGCCCATCAGGCTGACCAAGGCAAAGAGCGAGAGGATGGTGCGGATGGGCAGGAAGCGGGAGACATAGGTCCAGCCGGCTTTCAAATCAGAGAGCGTGGACGCGGCCTTGCGCTGGACTATGGGCGCGTGTAGGCGCATGGCGAGCAGCGAGGCGATGACGGCGATGTAACTGATGCCGTCGATGAGAAAACACCAGCCCTCGCTGGAGACGGCGATCAACATCCCGGCCAGAGAAGGACCGATGAGGCGCGCTACGTTCACCATCGACGAATTGATGGCGATGGCGTTCTGCAGGTCGCGCCGGTCATCGACCATCATGACCATGAAGGACTGGCGGCCGGGCATGTCGAAGGCGTTGATGCAGCCTTGCATGACGCTGACCACGAGCAGCAAGGGAATGGTGATGTGGCCGGAGAGCGTCAGGGCGGCCAGGGTCAGGGATTGGACCATGGAGAGGGCCTGGGTCCAGACCAGCACCTTGCGACGGTCGAGACGGTCCACCCAGACGCCGGCGAAGGGCGCCAGAAGAAAGGAGGGAATTTGGCCGGCAAAGCTGACCGTGCCCAGCAGCAGGGCCGAGCCGGTGAGCCGGTAGACCAGCCAGCCTGTGGCCACGCGCGTCATCCACGTGCCGATGAGCGAGATGGTTTGGCCGCCAAAGAACAACCGGAAGTTGCGATGGCGCAGGGCGCGCCAGGCATGAGAGACACCGGAGGTGACCGGCTTTTTTTGTCCTGCTGGCTGTTTTCCGCTCAAGAGTGCATCCTTATTGGCAGTCTATCGCGGCGGGGGATTGGGTAGGGATCTATACCGATCTTGTTGAATTGCACATACTACGGTTGCAGTGTTTCTTTGCAATGTATCCTTGGCTGAGGACAGATGCTAGTAGAGTCTGAAGTTCACCTCGATGTTGACCATGACCGGAACGGGCTTACCGTCTTTCATGGCGGGCTTGAATCGATATCTGCTTACTGCCTCGATGGCCTTCTCATCCATCCCCATGCCCAAGGACTGCACTACATGCACATTCTGTGGTATTCCATTTGTATCTACTATCAGCGCGAGCATGCAGACTCCCTGGGTTCTTGTGCGTCTCGCCTCATCTGAAAACCGTGCTGTCGGAGAATTGAGAACGACTGGTGCTGAGACTTCACCCCCTACCCGAAAAACTGGGACAGCATCGTTGTCGGAACCCATGGAACCCATCCAGAAAGAATTGACGGCCGCAAGAACGTCTTCTTCCGGTGGATGTGAGAGCGAAAGCGCTTTTAGCGTCTGCATCGGCTGAGATCGCAGCCGGAGCTGAATTGCCTTCTTGCCCGTAGTATCCTCTGTCTTTTTATGGCAGGCTTGCAAATCCACTTCTACGGAGACGGCAACTAGGACCGGTGCGCCATTATATGTTCCTGGACTGAATCGATCTGCGGTGACAATTTGAAAAGCAAGAGGTTCCAGTTCCCTTTTATTTGCATTTAGAAGCGAGAGGTAGTGAGGTCGGCCAGTCATATCCACAATGGCCGAAAGCACGACCTTGCCATCCACCTTTTTCTTACACTCTTCTGTGGAGATGTCGGTCACGTTAAGCGGGAGTAGCTCCGGGGTTGTTACTCCCGGACCAACGGAGAAGACTTTTACGCGGGCCGGCTGAGAATCCGGCACGAGAGGAGAACTAGAAAAATCAGACTGCTGACCGCTGGAAAGGCTGACGCCCAACCCTGCGAAGAAGGCGATAAACCATAAAGCTCGCATAAACCCTCTGACCACTTCTCAAGAGGAATTTATCACACGAGCCTCGTTATCTCGATAAGAGCATCTTTACAGATGGTGTGGAGTGCGGCGTGGACCAGGAGGTCCACGCAACAGCCGGCCGGGAGGCCAGCGCTACAGGGAGGTTGGCGCTACAGGTTCGCGAACCATCGGCGCTGTCCAAGCAATCGGAAATCAACTTTACATCCACAGGCAAATTACTCTAATCTCCTGCGGTTTCGGCGGGCTGGCACTTATCCATTGCGGGCGAAACGAAGGGCGTGTTTGCGGCCTCGGACAATCTGCGGGTCATCACCTGGAAGTGATAACCCATGACCGCCAGTGTCATGGCCGCGCCGAAGCAATGGCGATAGCGCGTGGCTACGGTTAGCAGAAACTTCCAGTAACTCCAGCGCTGGGGGCCGAAGACTCCCTGGCGGAGAATGGAGGTGACAAAGGCGCGCGCGTTGCCCACGGTCAGCCACTGCTGGCGGGATTGCCGCTCGCCGGAATCTTGCTTGCCGGGCTTCGGATGGGTGCGGCTCAGGTAGAGCTTGACGCGTTCATAGTAGGCCTCGCAAGAGTAGATTTGCTTGAGCACCGAGCGGTAACCCTCCACCAGCCGAGTGGCGTCCATGCGGGGAAGAAAGTTCAGCTTGGCCTCCGTATTGTCGCCGCGGCCCGCATCCAGAATCCGGCCTTCCTTCCACAACCGCTGGAATAACTGGGTTCCGGGCATGGCCTGCAGCAGGCCGACCATGGCGATGGGAATGCCGCTCTTCTGGATAAATTCGACCATGCGGTCGAAGATGTCTTCGCGATCGGTGTCGAAGCCCAGGATAAAGCCGCCCATCACCTGCATGCCGTAACTCTGGATGGCGGCCACGCTGTCCAGCAGGCTGCGCCGCGTGTTCTGCGTTTTGTTGCAGGCAATAAGGCCCGATTCATCGGGGGTCTCGATGCCCAGAAAGACGGAGGCGAAACCGGCGTCCTTCATCAGTTGCATCAACTCCGGATCGTCGGCCAGGTTGAGCGAGGCTTCCGTGATGAAGTCGAAGCTGGTTTTATATTGGGCGCGCCACCGGGCGAGAGCCGCACATAATTCCTTGGCGCGCGCCTTGTTGCCGATGAAGTTATCGTCTACGATAAAGACCGCTTCGCGCCAGCCGGCGGCATACAGCTGGTCCAGCTCGGAGAGCACCTGCGAGACGGCCTTGACGCGCGGGCGACGGCCATAGATTTCGATGATGTCGCAAAACTCGCAGTTGAAGGGGCAGCCGCGCGAGGCTTGCACGGCCATGGTGGAGTAGCGATTCATCTTGATGAGGCTGAGGTCGGGCAGCGGGCTGCTCTCCATTGCGGGCCTTTCGACGGCCTTATAGACGAGCCTGGCCGTTCCCTGCTCCAGGTCACGCGACAGGCCGGCAATCAGGCTCTCTGCCTCGCCGATGACCACGTGGTCCGCCTTGAGGTCGTCCGTCGACACGCTGCTGGAAATGGGTCCGCCCACCACCGTGCGCAACCCGCGCGCGCGGCAGCGCTCGACGATGGCCGCCAGGGAATCGCGCTGGATGTGCATGGCGCTGATCAGCGCCACGTCCGCCCAGGCAAGGTCGCGGTCACGCAGCCGCTCGACGTTGGTGTCCACCAGCCGCTTTTTCCAAGCCTTGGGCAACAGCGCGGCCACCGTCATCAACCCCAGCGGAGGCTGCGCCGCCCGCTTGCCCAGGAACTTAAGCGCATGTTTGAAGCTCCAATAGGTGTCGGGAAATTCCGGGTAGATTAACAAGGCGTTCATGGCCGCCTCCGGTGAAAGAAGGGCGGCTATCGAACACGAATCAACCCGCCCTGTTCCCGTAACTGATTTTCAGCGCAGAGAAAACGGGCGCGGATCACTCGCAGCGTCGCACCACTTCCCAAGTAGCTTGTTCCACGAAGCGTTGGAAAACTGTTCAAGATGGACCACTTTGTGGAAGGGCAGAACGCTTTTGGGATTCAGATTCCATGGACGGTATCAACTCCAGCCGCGTTCCCTGACGCCCACTGGGACCTATCTGGTTGATGCCATTGGCAATCCGTTGAAATGGGGCCGTCCGGCATTTCTCCGGCTTTTCTAGTTTCAGAGATTACTTCGCCGTCCGGTCAACAGGTTGAAGATCAAGATGATCAGCGCTACGACCAGAAGAAGATGTATCAGGCCGCCGGCGACATGAAAGCTGAAGCCCAGGAGCCAGAGAACGAGAATAATTACAAAGATTGTCCAGAGCATAAATCTCCTTATTCCGCATGGCGGGCGTCCATGGCAGGAGAAGTGCCCAGCACGCCCGCGATGCATTCACCACTGGTTACTAACTTTTAGTTGGAAGCGATGGCCTGAGCCTTGGCGTCTCTGACCGCATTGAGGAACGAGCCAGCCGAGGCCGGCACGGCAACTTCGCCTTGCAGAATGCGGCGCGTGGCAACATCATGGCCATAGATGGCCTTAGTGGAATCGTCGTCGCGGCGAAGTGAAGCGCCTGTCAAAGTTAGTCCGGCAAAGCCGCCCCTTGCCCGCGAGTAAGTGAGGATCTCGGTATTCAGCTTCCAGTCGGTATCGGCGGAGGCGTGGCGGCCCACCGGTCCAGCCGCCGCGGAAGCATCCCCGCCCAGCTGAAAATTGCTGTTGATCAGATGTTGCATACCCCGCTCATTCTGGATAATCATGACCAGGTCGACGCCTTCTGCGCCGATCTGCAGTCCCCAACTGCCGCCGGTGATGGCGAAAAACGCCGGCGCGCTCCATCCGTTTGCGTTCCGGCACGTGGCAACGCCTCTGCCATTTTCCGCACCAAAGATAAATCCGCCCTTAATCATATGCGGCACAACGGCTACACACAATGCGTGTTCCAGAACTTCTTCCGGAATGCCTTTATCCGGCGCTGACATGATCTCGTGTAGCACTGCACCGGCATGATTCAACCGGTCGATTGATGCTTCACGATCACTTCCCGCCCAGCTGATGCTCGTCAAGCTGAGTACTGCAACAAACGTCACTAACTTCTTCATATATTTCACCATTTTTCTACTCATGCGCATCTTCGCTTGCTGTTCGTGCGTTTGAGACGCGCAAGGTGTTCCCACAGTAGCGACTGATACATGCATTGTCTGAGCTATAACGCTCATGCAGTAATCCGCGAGATGCCCAATCAGTTCGCTCTCTATAGAATCAATAAGATGGCGTGTAAAAAAGACCTCTCTACTGGCCCACAGCGAAATAGATATCGAACTGGTGTCCAATTGCTTGGATTCCTCGTTTTGATGTGATGACGCTCACATCCAAAGACGCTTTGCATCGATCATCAATGGATTGCAAGTGGGGTGATTCGATAAATAGTTGGCCCAAGTGATCTGAAATGTACTACGATTTCTAGCTTGGGCGCACATCCCGGGCAAGAACCTGTTTGTTTTCTGCCCACTGTGCTTTCTGTGCCACGCGGCGGGGGGCGGACGCGCAACAACGGCGGGCCTGCTCTTTTGGCGGTGGACTCCGCGCGATTGATGGGATGAAGAAAGGGACTGGTGAAACTTATGGAGAAACGCGTTCTCAATATCAACGGGCGGGATCGTTCTTTGGTCGTCGATGCGAAGAAGAGCCTGGCCGACGTTTTGCGCGAACAACTTCTGCTGACCGGCTGCAAGGTCTGTTGCAGCGAGGGGCAATGCGGAACCTGCACGGTGATCGTGGACAGCAAGGCAGTGCGCGCCTGCCTGATGCCGGTGAGCAAGGTGGAGAAGGGCGCCAAGATTACTACCATCGAGGGGCTGGGCACGCCGGACAACCTGCATCCTTTGCAGGTGGCGTGGATGGCGCACGGCGGAGCGCAATGCGGCATCTGCACGCCGGGCTTCATCATGTCGGCCAAGGTGCTGCTGGACAAGAATCCCGCGCCCACGCGGAGCGACGTGCGCAAGTGGTTTGACATCAACCGCAACGCCTGCCGCTGCACGGGCTACGTGCCGCTGGTGGATGCGGTGATGGACGCCGCCGCGGTGATGCGCGGCGAAAAGAAGAAGGAAGAGCTGCTCTTTGAGCCGGCGGAAAACGGCTCGATTCTCGGATCGACCTACCATAGGCCATCGGCGCTGGCCAAGGTGACCGGGGCATGGGACTTCGGCGCCGATGTGGCGCTGCATATGCCGCCGGACACGCTGAGGCTGGCGCTGGTGCAGGCCGAGGTCTCGCACGCCAACATCAAGGGCATCCACACCTCGGAAGCGGAGAAGATGCCGGGCGTGGCCAAGGTTGTCACCTGGAAGGATGTGAAGGGCAAGAACGCCATCACCGGGCTGATTACATTCCCCACCAACAAGGGCGACGGATGGGACCGGCCGATTCTGTGCAAGGACAAGGTCTTCCAGTTCGGCGACGCGGTGGCGATTGTCTGCGCCGATACGGAGGAACATGCCCGCACGGCGGCGAAGATGGTGAAGCTGGACCTGGAAGTTCTGCCCGCCTACATGAGCGGCTCGGCAGCTATGGCGCCCGACGCGATTGAAATCCATCCCGGCACGCCCAACGTGTACTACGAGCAGGGCGTGGTGAAGGGCGAGGAGACCAAGCCGTTGATGGCCCAGGCCGCGTTCACGGTGGAGACGGAGACCTATTGCAGCCGGCAGCCGCATCTGCACATCGAACCCGACTGCGGCTGCGCCTACTTTGAAGACAACGGCCGCATGATCATCCAATCCAAGAGCATTGGCCTGCACCTGCACCACGCAATGATCGCGCCGGGAATCGGCATTGAGCCGGAGAAGCTGCGGCTGATTCAGAACGGCGCGGGCGGAACGTTTGGCTATAAATTCTCGCCCACCATGGAAGCCCTGCTGGGCGTTGCTTGCATGGCCACGGGACGGCCGGTTTCGCTGGTCTACGACCAGTACCAAAACATCACTTATACCGGCAAGCGCTCGCCGGGCAACGTGAAGATCAAGCTGGGCGCGTCGAAGGACGGCAAGCTGGTGGCCATGGAGTCCGATTGGTGGATCGATCACGGGCCGTATTCGGAGTTCGGCGATCTGTTGACGGTGCGTCAGGCGCAGTTTATCGGTGCAGGCTACAACATCGCCAACATTCGCGGCCACGGCAAAACGGTGTGCACCAACCATGCGTGGGGTTCGGCCTTCCGCGCTTATGGCTCGCCGCAGTCGTTCCTCGCCTCGGAGATGGCTATCGATATGCTGGCGGAGAAGATGGGCATCGACCCGTTCGAGTTCCGCTATCGCAACATCTACCGTTCGCCGGCAACCACTCCGACCGGACAGACGCCCGACGTCTACTGCCTGGAAGGATTGTTTGACAAGCTGCGGCCCAAATACGAGGAGGCCAAGAAGCGTTGCAAGCAGCTCTCGACCGCGGAGAAGCCGCGCGGCGTGGGCTTGTCGCTGGGCATCTACGGCTGTGGCCTCGACGGTCCGGACGGCGCGGAGACTGCAGTAGAGCTGACGCCGCAGGGCGTAACGATCTACGACACCTGGCAGGACCACGGCCAGGGCGCGGATCTTGGCACATTGACCTTTGCGCACGAAACTTTGCGCCCGCTCGGCCTGCGTCCCGAGCAGATCAAGCTGGAGATGAACGACACGGCGCTGCCCAACAGCGGGCCGTCGGGCGGCAGCCGTTCCAATGTGTTTATCGGAAATGCAATTCGTGTGGGTTGCGAGATGCTGCTGAACGCCATGCGCAAACCGGACGGCAGCTACCGCACCTACGACGAGATGGTGGCGGAGAAGATTCCGCTGCGCTACAACGGCAAGTGGGTGGCCACCGATTGCACGGCTTGCGATGCCGTGACCGGCCAGGGCAAGCCGTTCCCGATTTACATGTACGAGCTGTTCATGCCCGAGGTGGAAGTGGAGCGCGCGACCGGCAAGGTTCGCGTGGTGAAGTTCACCACCGTGGTGGATGTGGGCACCATCATCAACCGCGCCACTGTGGACGGGCAGATCTATGGCGGCCTGGCGCAGGGCATCGGCCTGGCGCTCAGCGAGAACTTCGAGGACTTGAAGGTTCACACCACCCTGAAGAGCTGTGGGCTGCCTTACATCAGCGACATCCCGGACGACATTGAGATCATCTACCAGGAGACGCCTCGGCCGCTTGGGCCGTTTGGCGCCGCCGGCGTGGGCGAAGCGCCGCTGACCGCGCCTCATCCGGCGATTCTCAACGCTGTTTATAACGCCTGCGGCGTGCGCATCCTCAAGGTCCCGGCCTTGCCGAAGATCGTGAAAGCTGCTTTGCAGGCCCAGGCGGCATAATCACGCCGGTTCATGACCGTGGCGTTGCACGCGCTGCACCAGCCGGGACGAAACTACGGTTTCGTCCCGCGCTTTTTTGAGGGAATTGCGGTTGCAGATTGCAAGAGAGCGTTTACGCATTCCAAGTCCGTTCAGCAAGGTTGGGGCTACACTAACTGTGCGATGGGTTGAGCGCCGGGAGACCGCGGATGGATCGGGAACAAGTCAGGCGATGGGAGGCGCAGTGCATTCAGGAGCAGGCGCCGGCCTGCACGGCTGCGTGCCCGGTGCATATGGATGCGCGCAAGCTGGTGGAGTGCGTCTCTCGCGGCGACTTTCAGGGCGGCCTGACGGCTCTGGCCAACGCCGTTCCGCTGCCACGGATTCTGGCGCACATCTGCAACCATCCCTGCCAGGCGCAGTGCAAGCGCGCGGAGGCGGGAGAGGCTATCGAAATCGGCCTTCTCGAAAGGGCGTGCGCGGAGTTTGGCGCGCCTGCGCCGGCGATACGTTTGCAGGCGTCCAGAAATCAGAGTGTGGCCGTAGTGGGCGGCGGATTAAGCGGAGTGGCCGCCGCCATTGGCCTCGCGGGCCGCGGCTATGCCGTCACACTCTTTGAGGCTCGCTCGCGATTGCTGGACCGTTTGCGCTCGTTGGATGAACACATTCTGCCTGCGCACGTCATCGACGCCGACTTGGCGGTTCTTGATCTGCTGCGAGTTGCGGTGCGCCATGAAAGGCCGGATTTGAATTCCATCGCGCTGGAGTTTGACGCGCTCTATCTGGCGCCGGGTCCGGAGCAGTTCCGCGATGACTCGCTGGGACTGGGTCTCGGAGTCGAGGGCAGAATCCAGATCGATGCGCTCACACTGGCCACCAGCCATGCGAAGGTCTTCTCCGGCGGAGCGCAGCGTTACGCGACCGCGGACTACTCGCCCATTCAATCGCTGGCCGACGGCAACTACGCGGCCGTTTCCATCGACCGCTTTCTGCAGGGGGCATCGCTTACCGCCAACCGCGACAACCAGGGTGCTTCGCCGTCGCGACTCTACGTGAACACCAAGAGATTTACCGCTTCTGTCGCAGTCCGCGCGAGCAGCGGAACAGCGGGCTACTCCAAAGAAGAAGCACGAAATGAAGCAGAGCGATGCTTTCCCTGCCAGTGCCTGGAATGTGTCAAGGTCTGTACGTATCTTGAAGAATACGGCTCCTATCCCAAGAGCTACGTCCGCCAGATTTACAACAACGAATGCATCGTGATGGGCGTGCGCAAGGCCAACCGCATGATCAACTCCTGCGCTCTCTGCGGCCTGTGCACCGCGGTCTGTCCGGAAGATTTCAGCATGGCCGACGTATGCCTGGACGCGCGGCGGAGCATGGTGAAGAGCGGCAAGATGCCGCCTTCGGCTCATGATTATGCATTGCGCGATCTAGCCTTCAGCCAGAGCGAGGCCTTCGCGCTGGCTCGCCATCAACCGGGATTACAATCGAGCCGGACGGCGTTTCTTCCCGGCTGCCAGCTCTCAGCCTCTTCGCCGGATCATGTTGCTTCCTGCTATGAAGTTCTGCGCAACACACTCGATGGAGGCGTTGGCCTGATTCTTCAGTGCTGCGGCGCGCCCGCGCTCTGGGCGGGCAACGACGAAATATTCCAGCAGGGGCTCCACTCTCTCGACAGCGCATGGCAAGAGCTGGGCAAGCCGCGGCTGATTACCGCCTGCTCCTCCTGTTACCGCGTGTTGCGCGATCATCTTCCGCAGATTCCCGTCGAGCCGCTGTGGCCGCACCTGCGCGCCGAGCTTCTGAACAACGCGCCACGGTCCGCTTTGCGCACCGTGGCCATTCACGATCCCTGTTCGACGCGCGGCGTAAGCGAGGTGGAGGGAAGCGCCCGCGCCCTGCTTGGGAAGTTGGGCGTC
>Ga0326727_10013196_pt1 | contig 18486 bp, 19 predicted proteins | sample MB2enrmetagenome_FD_207643 | JGI IMG/M metagenome (GOLD analysis project Ga0326727, IMG submission 207643) | Lab enriched peat soil microbial communities from McLean, Ithaca, NY, United States - MB29MY | ecosystem: Environmental > Terrestrial > Soil > Wetlands > Peat | place: USA: New York...
CCCCGGAACATTACGAATGAGCAAATCGGTCACGATATCACTATGATATCACGATCCATTCAGCGAAGCAATTCGCTTTGGGACGGGCGGGGATCGAACCCGCATGCCCTTTCAGGCGGCAAATTTTAAGTCTGCTGTGTCTGCCAATTCCACCACCATCCCATATTCCGCCCGCCGCTTCGCGACGGGACGCACATCGTGTGCTCGGAATGTTCCGCGCAGGGCCCGCGCTCATGCTCGATACGCTATTGCTGGTAGTGTTCCACCGTGTCGGCGCTGCGCATGTGCGCGAGGCTCGGATCTTGCCCCGCATCGCGCCGGGCGCGGCGCTGGCGTAACAAGTCGTAGTACCGGTCGAGCTGAACCTGCACGCGTTCGAGCCGCTCGCGGTCTTCGTCGGTGAGCTTGCCGCCGTCGCCATGTTCGAGGAGGCGGTGCTCCTCGGCGACGAGCGCTTCGATATGCCCGTGAATCGCTTGATCTTCCATACCGCTAGGTCCGGGGCGGCGCCCCAGGCGTCCTGCCTAGTGCGGAATCGCGCGCGCGTGAAGCGGCTGGCGATCGCGCTGCTGGAGCAGGTAGCCCAGCAGCAGGTCGGCGGTCGTGGCGGTCGCGCGGTCGTGGCCGAGCAACTCGAGAGCCGTCTCGAGCACGATGATCCCCGCCGGCAGAATATCGGCCCGGTGCGGTTTCATCCCGACCAACTCACGCCGCTCTTTGTACGAAAGCGCGCACAAGCGCACGAGCGCCCGCTGCAAATCGGTACGTGTGAGCTCGACGCGGCTCATCTTGGTCTTCTTGCCGAAGATCACTTGCGCGGCCGTCGTCGCCGAACCGCCGACGAACGCGAGCCGTCCGACCTTGCGAAAATCCGCGAGAGGCGCAAGCGCGGAGCGCGCCTGCTCCCGCGCGCGCGCGATCGTATCGAGATCGACGACGCCGTCCCGGCCGGCGAGCAAGGGGACGTCCTCGGTGAGACGTACCGCGCCGATCTCGCATGAGACGGTGCGCTCGGGCGAATGTCCGGCGCCGATCGCGTACTCGGTGCTGCCGCCGCCCGTATCGATCACGCCGACCTCTTCGGAATGAAGGGAACCAAAGACCGTGATCGCGCCGCGATACGAGGCCGAGGCTTCGTCGTCACCGGAGAGGACGTGGACGGGCACGCCGATCGCGTCGTGGACGGCTTCCCGAAAGAGATCGCCGTTATCGGCGCGGCGCAACGCACTCGTCGCGATCGCATAGAGCCGAACGTAGTGCCCGCGCACCGCGCGATAGTGGTCGCGCACCGCTTCGAGCGTGCGCTGCATCGGCTCGTCGCCCAAGTGCCCGCGCTCGCGAAGGCCCTCGCCGATGCGCGAGCCGATCGAGCGCGACAGATCGACGTGCGGAATCTCCGCCGCCATATCGGCGAGTAAGACACGTGTGGAATTGGTGCCGATCGATATGATGGCCCAGTGCTTGCTCACGGACTCCGTTCCTTATGCGTCTTCGGGCTGCTTGGATTCGAAGAGGGCGGCGCGTTTCTTCTTGCGCAGAAAATGCCGTTCGTGCGCAGGGACACCTTCGGCGTCGGCTTCCCAATCCTGCGTGCTCTTGAAATACTCGGCGATCTGCTCGTCGAGCTCGGGCTCATCGAGCTGCGGCACCATCGTGACGAGCGGCCGGCGCGAGCCCGGATGGCGCAGAAAGGCGACGGCTTGGTTGGTCGCGGCCGCGCGGTCGTAGGCCGCCCGGTGGGCCTCGACGTCGCCGGCCGGGGCGCTTGCCAGCTCCCCGCTCTCCAGGCGCACGGTGGCGCCGTAGGCATTGAGATTGATGACGAACCCGCGAACGCGATCGGTCACGGAGCGGGAGTAGCGACCGCCGCAGGAGCCGGACTCACGAAGATGATCGCCTCGTTCGGGCGCACGAGCTTGAGCCGGTCGTGAATGTCGGGCACGGTGCCCTCGGGATCTTCAAGGCGCCGCACTTCGCGCATCTGCCATTCGCGCCGGGCCTGCAGCGCCGTGATCTCGCCTTGGGTCGTGGCAAGGTCTCCGGCGAGGGCGACGTTCTGCTGGATCACGCGCGCGAACTGAATGGCGATCAGGGCGAAGACCAGCAGGGCGACGGCGGTCATCGAGAGCCGGCCGGCAACGCGCAAAACGAGCGGAGCGCGCGTGCGGCGCTTCACCGTCCGGGGCCGACCGTTTCCAGGCGCTCCGTTTGCCATGCGCCTATCCGACGATATTTCTGATAGCGAGCCTCGCGCAGCGCATCGGGTGACGATTCCGAGAGCTGCTGTAACGACGAGCCGATCGAGCCGAGCACCTCTGCGACCACACGAGCCGGGTCACGATGGGCGCCGCCGAGCGGTTCGGGTACGATCTCATCAATAATACCAAAACGCTGCAAATCTGCGGCGGTTAGCTTCAAACGCTCAGCGGCTTCCTCGGCTTTGGCGGAGTCGCCCCAAAGAATCGCCGCACACCCTTCGGGCGAAGCCACCGAGTACACGGAGTTCTCGAGCATGATCACGCGATCGGCGATCCCCAGCGCAAGCGCGCCCCCGGAGCCGCCTTCGCCGACGATGGTAGCGACGATCGGTACGCGTGCCTCCGTGAACTCGTAGAGGCACATCGCGATCGCTTCGGATTGCGCGTGCTCCTCCGACGAGATTCCCGGGTCGGCGCCCTTGGTATCGATGAACGTGACGATCGGGAGCCCGAGTCGCGATGCCGTTTTTGCCAGGCGCTGCACCTTGCGATAGCCTTCGGGAGTCACCATCCCGAAGTTCCGTCGGAGATTTTCCTTGGTATCACGGCCCCGCTGCTGGCCCATGACCATCACCGCGCGTCCGCCGAGCAGGGCGAAACCCGCGACCACCGCCGGATCGTCGCGGAACATGCGATCGCCGTGCAGTTCGTCGAAACGGTCGAGCTGCGCGATGTAATCGAGCGTGGTCGGCCGGTCGGGATGGCGCGCCATGTGGACCTTCTGCCACGGCGTGAGCGAGCCGAAGAGCTCGCGTTGGAGCTCCTCGTATTTCTTCTGCAGCGCCGCGATTTCGGGCGACATGTCGACCGGCTGATTGGCGTTGGCCGAGCGCAGACCCGAGATGCGGCGCTCGACCTCGAGCAGGCCCTTCTCGCGTTCGACGATCAGGTTCACGCGCGCACTCGCTTCCCGGCGGCTGCGTACTGCAGGAGACGCACGAGCGCAGCTTTGAGTTCGTGCCGGTCGACGACCATGTCGATGTGGCCCTTCTCCAGCAAGAACTCGGCGGTCTGAAATTGATCGGGCAGCTTTTGACGGATCGTCTGCTCGATGACGCGCCTCCCGGCGAAACCGATCATGGCCTTGGGCTCGGCAACGATGATGTCGGACTCAAAGGCGAACGAGGCCGATACGCCGCCGGTCGTGGGGTCGGTGAGGACGGTAACGAAGAAATTGCCGTCGTCTTTCAAGCGCGATACCGCCGCCGTCGTCTTGGCCATCTGCATCAGCGCAAACATGCCCTCTTCCATGCGCGCGCCGCCCGACGCGGTGAAGATAATGCACGGAATCGAGCGCTTGCGCGCCTCTTCGAGCAGCAGGGTAAGGCGCTCGCCGACAACCGTGCCCATCGTGCCGCCGCGGAAGTGGAAATCCATAACGCCCAGCGCAACCTCGAAGCCGTCGATGCTCCCGACCCCGCACACGATGCCTTCGGTCAGCCCGCTCTTCTCCTGGTCGCCCGCGAGTTTGACCGGATAGGTCTTCTTATCGACCCAGCCCAACGGGTCGCCGGGGCGAATGCCCGCGCCGATCTCCGTGAAATCGCCGTCGATGAGCATGCTGATGCGATCGTAGGCCATCATCCGGAAATGGTGGCCGCACTTGGTGCAGACGAAAAGATTCGCCGCGAGGTCGCGCCGGTACAACACCTCGCCGCACATCGGGCACTTGCTCCAAACCGCGGCATCGCGGGTCTCGGCGTTCTTGCCGCGCCGGCTGCGCAGCCAATCGGGAATGGCCATCGCTACGATTTACCCGCGGGGAAGAGACGCGCCGCATACAGCTTTCGCAGTTGCGTAAGGTAGTTGAAAATCTCTTTTTGATTGAGCTTGGATTCGCCGACGATGCGGTCGGTGAAGACGTATGGAACCTCGAGCGCGCGGCCGTAATGCGCCTTGGCCACGACCTCGAGGCCGATCTTGAAGCCGATCGGGTCGAGCTCCACGCCGTCGAGCGCCTCGCGCCGCACGAGGAAGAAACCGCTCGTAATATCCTTGACGTTGGTCAGCGGTCGCGCGAGCCAGCACGCCACGCGCGAGGTGACGATACGCCGCGCGGGCCAGTTGCTGATGCCGCCGCCCTTCACGTAACGGCTGCCGATCGCAAGCCCATAGCCGCCGCTCTCGAGGGCTTTGACCATCTGCGGAACGATCTTGATGTCGTGACTGAAGTCGGCGTCCATCGCTCCGAGCGCCACCGATTCGGGACGCGCCATCTTCCAGCCGTCGATCACGCCGCTCGAAAGGCCGAGTTTCCCGGGGCGGTGCAGGCAACGCACGGGAAGTTCGGAGGCGAGCCGGTCGACGATCGCGCCCGTACCGTCGGGCGAGTTATCGTCGACGACGATCACCTCGCCGTCCAGATCGTTTGCGCGAAAGACATCGGTGAGCGCGCGAAGCAGCCGCTCGATGCCGCCGGCTTCGTTATAGGTTGGAATGACGAACGTAAATGGAAGGCTTGCCATGGTCAACCCGGCTTGATACGACGGACGCTCGCCAAGTTCCGGTTAAAGCGTGTGGAAGAGGGCGGCGCCGCGACCCTGGCGCTTCGCGGCATACATCGCCCGGTCGGCGCTGGAGATCAGATCGGCGGGCGAACGGGCGTCGCGCGGGTACAGCGCGATACCGATGCTGGCTCCCAGCCTCAAGGACGTCCCTGCGATCACGATCGGCTCGGCAACCGCCTCGATCAATCGGGCGGCGAGCTGCAGCGCGGCGTCGTCCCCCTGACAGGCCTCCTGCAGCACGACGAACTCATCGCCGCCGATGCGGGCCAAGAGGTCGCCTTCGCGCAGTACGCTCGAACATCGCGTTGCTACCGCACGCAGCACGTCGTCGCCGACGTGATGCCCGTGCGCGTCGTTGACCGCCTTGAAGCCGTCGAGATCGATGAACAGCACCGCGTCGGCCGACCCGTCCCGTTCGGCGCGCGCCAGCGCTTTGCTCAACTGCTCGGCAAAGAACGACCGGTTCGGCAGGCGGGTGAGCGGGTCGAGATGCGCCTGCTCCGCCAGGGCCGCTTCAGCCCGCAACCGCGCGAGCGCCGCGCCGACGAGCGCGGCGACGACTTTGACGAAATCGCCGTCCGCGCGGTCGAAGCTCGTCACCCGCGCCTTGCGCGAGGCAAAGGTGAGCGTGCCGTAGGGCACCAGATCGACGAAGATCGTGGCCCCGATAAAGGAGCGCCATCCTTGCGCCGACGTCGCCGGGTCGTCGCGCCACGGGCCGGCCATCGTATCGTCGATCGAGAGGACGTCGGGCGAGGGGTACACACGGCGCGAAAACGTGTTTTCGGTCTGGCGCTTTTCACCCGGCGCGAACGCTCCGCCGACGGCGTGCAGCACGGTAAAGGTCTCGCCGTCGACCGACCCGACCGCCGCCGACTGCATGCCGAGCGAATTCATCGCGAACTCGAGCGTGCGTTGAATCTGCTCGAAGACGTCGCGCCCGTGCGCGGAGATCAATGCGCTCACGGACGCGAGGCGTTCGCGCTGCACCCGTTCCTTGAATTCGAGCGCCGCTTGTTTAGAGATGTCGCGCACGACCACGTAGGCGCCTTCACCGGCATCGATCGGAATCGTTTCCAGTAGCACCGCGACCGTCTCGCCGCTTGCGCGCCGCAGCGTCGCGCGCAACGATTGGGCTTCGTCGCCGGCGAGCATCGCGGCAAAGCCGACGCCGCTAAACTCGTCGTACGAAGGCGCGAGCATGGCGGCGTTCTCCCCCACCAACGCCTGCTCGCTATAACCGGAGAGCGCGAGCAGCGGCGCATTCGCACGCACGATGCGCCCGTCGGCGGAGATTTCCACGATGCCGTCGGGGTGGTTCTCGAACATCGCGCGGAAGCGCTCGTTGGTGATCGCCAGCGCGCGCTCGGCGGCGCGCTTCTCGGTGAGATCCTTCGCCAGCCCGATGACGCCCACGATGTCGCTGCCGATACGAATCGGCACGAGCGTCGTCAGCACTTCGACTTCCTCTTCCGATGCCGTGCGAAACACCGTCTCGAACTCGGTCGCGTGGCCTTCGGCCGCTTGCAGAAACTGGCCGGCGACGTGCGTCCATTCGCGTTCGGCGACGTGGCGCGTCCACAGCCTGCCGACGTCTTCCCTCGTAAAGCCCAAGCGCCGGACCGCAGTGGGATTGCCGCGCTGGATATGGCCCTCCGGATCGTAGAGCGCCATCATGTCGATGTTCTCTTCGAAGATCGCGGCAAAGCGCTCGCGCCGCTCTTCCGAACGGCGCACGAGCGCAATCCAGGCGGACTCGGTTGGGCGGAGCACGAGCACGTAGAGCCCGATGCACAGGACGACGATGACGGCGCCTCCGGCGATCGCCGCCGTCCGGAAAACCTGCCGCTCGCGCCGCTCCTCGTCCGCATACTGCGCGGTGAGCCGATTGAAGACGTCGGAGAGCCGCTCGGCGCCGGTCGCATCCGGAGCGCGCAGATAGTCCGCAAGCAGCGCTGCGTACGGCGTACCGGAGAGATCGCCGAACTGCGCCTGCAGGGCCGTCAGCGTCGCAGCGTCTTCTCGCAGCAAGGTTGCGCGCTCCGGTTCCTGCGCGTCGTAAAGCATGCGCCACACCAGATCGCGGCGCTCGCCGCTCTGATCGATATGCCTGCCCTGATTGGCAGAGCGAAACGAGAGCATCAGGAGCAGCGCAACCTGAAGAACAGCGATCGCCGTGACCGCTGCGATTCCGAGCAGGCCGGCTAAGCGTAAACGTCCGGCACTGGCGGCATTGAGCATCTGCTTCACACTGTAAGGTACGCGAGCACGGCGAGCAAGGCGAGCCCGGCGGTCTCGCTGCGCAGAATGCTTGGTCCGAGCGAGAGGACGTGCGCGCCGGCCCGGCGTGCCGCCTCGGCTTCCTCATGCGAAAAACCGCCTTCGGGCCCGATGACGGCCAGTACGCTTGCCGCGCCGGCAAGCAGACCCGGCAGTTCGTCGCGCAGCGGGAGTGGATCGGCGACCTCCCACGGGAAGAGCACCACGTCGTAGTGCGAAAACCGCTCGAGCAGATCTTCGAAAGCGACCGGCTCTGCGATCTGCGGAATCGTCGTGCGGCCGCATTGCTGGGCTGCGGTGCGCGCCAACCGCCGCCAGCGTTCCACTTTTGCGTCGCCTGCGTCGCGCACGACCGAGCGCTGCGTGATCACCGGAAGGACGGCGCGGGCGCCGAGCTCCGTGAGCTTCTCGACCACGTAGTCCATCTTTTGGCCTTTGGGAAGGCCCTGTGCGATATCGACGCTCACGCGCGAGCCGCGCTCGCGAGGCGCGGCGCTCCCGAGCGACGCGCTCACGGTGGCGGCGTCGACGCGAAGCGTGGCCGCAAAGAGCGTAGCGGCGGAGTCGACGATCTCGATTGCGTCGCCGTCGCGCAGCCGCAGGACGCTCCGGATCTTGTGCGCGTCGCTGCCTTCGATCGCAACCGTATCGCCGGCCGCGTGCGTTCCCGCAACGAAAAAGCGCCGCGCGGGCATTACTCCGGCCGGAACGCGTCCTTCACGCGGTCGAGGAAACTGCGCTCGTCGACGGCGTCGCCGCCGATCCGCGCGTACTCCTCGAGCAACTCGCGCTGACGCTTGGAGATCTTGGTCGGCACCTGCACGTGGATCGTCACGTGATGGTCGCCGCGCTGCGAGCCGCGTACGCTGGGCATGCCGCGGCCGCGCATGTGCAGCGTCATCCCGCTCTGCGTACCCGCCGGGATCGTGAGCGCAAGCATGCCTTCCAGCGAGGGCACTTCGATCGTGCCGCCGAGCGCCGCTTGCGGAAAACTGATCGGCACGTCGAGGTAGGTGTCGAGGCCTTCGCGGCGGATGATCGGATGCGCCGCAACGTTGAGGTACACGTAGAGGTCGCCCGGCGTGCCGCCGCGGATGCCCGCTTCGCCGTTTCCGGCAATGCGGATGCGCGATCCGTCGTCGACGCCGGCCGGAACCTTCACCGTCAGCTTGCGCTCGACTTCGTGACGTCCGCGGCCCTGACACGTGGCGCACGGCGTCGGCGTGACTTGACCCTCGCCGGCGCAAATGCTGCACGTGGTTTGCGTGACGAACTGTCCGAGCGGCGTCTGGCGGACGCTGCGCATGACGCCGCTACCGCCGCATCGTTCGCACGGAACGATCAGCGACCCGGGCTGTGCGCCGGCGCCTTTGCACGACTCGCATTGCGCGAGGTGCGAGAACTGTATCTCTTTCGTCGTTCCGGCAAAGGCTTCGTCGAGCGTGATCTCGAGGTCGTAGCGCAGATCGGAACCGCGCTGCGGGCCCGCGCGGCGCGGCTGCTGCGCGCGCATCTCGCCGAAGAACATGTCGAAGATGTCTCCGAAGCCCGACGGACCGAAACCGCCGAAGCCGAAATCGCCGCCTCCCGCGCCGTTCACCGAACCGTAGCGATCGTATTGCGCGCGCTTCTGCGGATCCGAGAGCACTTCGTAGGCTTCGTTGATCTCCTTGAAGCGATGCTCGGCATCGGCCTTGTCTTGCGCGACGTCGGGGTGGTGCGTACGAGCCAGCGAGCGATAGGCGCGCTTGATCTCGTCGGGGGAGGCGCTGCGCGCGACCCCCAGCACTTCATAGTAATCCTTGGTGGGCATGGTCCTCTTTACGGTGTTTCGACGTCGTTGAGTCGTTCAGAGAGTGTTTCGGCGGTACCCGAGGCGAGCGCGAGCAAGCGAGCGTACGGCATTCGGCGCGGGCCGAGGATCGAGAGCATCCCGATCGCGCGCTCGCCGAACCGGTACGGTACGGTCACGACCGAGAGATCGGACATTTCGTCGAAGCCCAGCTCGGCGCCGATCTTCACGCTGGGCGCCTCAGCGTTCATCGCGTCGGCAACCAATTCGTAGAGCGTCTTCTGCTCTTCGATGATGCGAAGGATCGAGCGCAGTTTGCGCAGGTCGTGGAACTCGGGCTGATCGAGCAGGTTCTGGGCGCCCGCCGCGGTGACGGACTGCTGGTCGGACCCGCGCGCGTTGCGCAGCGCCGAGAGCACCGCGCCGGCAAGGTCGTCGCCGGCGCCGATCTCGGCGGTCACGGCGCGCACGTCGGCTTCGCCGATCTCGCGCAGCGGACGGTTCGACAGCCGTGAGTTGAGCGCGTTCGAGAGCCGCGTGAGCAGCTCGACGTCGAGGTCCGAGGTCGTCTCGAAGAGGGTCTGGGCCGCGACGCCGAGCGAGGTGACCACGATCGCCACGCCGGTGCGCGCCGAGAGCCAGATCAACTGGATGTGGCGGAAGCTCTGCGCGTCGGGCTGCGGCTTGGTGACGAAGGCCAGGTTGTTGGAGAGGCGGCCAAGCAAGCGGGTGGCGCTCTCGATAATGTCGTCGAGCTCGCGGCTCGCGTCGCGCAGATCGTCGCGAATGCGGCGGCGGTCGTCGGTGCCGAGCTGCTCGGGCGCCATCAGCTCGTCGACATAGGTACGATAGCCGGCGTCGGAGGGGACGCGGCCGGCCGACGTGTGCGGCTGTACGAGGTACCCCTCGGCCTCGAGTTCGGCCATCTCGTTGCGGACGGTCGCGGAACTGACCCCGAGGTTGTATTTCTGGGTGAGGGTGTTGGAGCCGACGGGCTCAGCCGTGGCTATGTATTCGTAGACAACGGTCGCAAGAATGTACGCCTTGCGCTTGTCGAGGCCGCCTTCTCCCCTCATAGCCCCTTATCTTAGCACTCCGCCGGGCTGAGTGCTAGTAGGAGCGGGGGCCAAAACCCGATCGACGGCTGCCTGGAGCTCCGGCCACGAGAGCTCTCCGACCGAAACGTAGCGGATCGTCCCGGTGCGGTCGACGACAACGGTAACCGGTATCGGCGGGACGCCGTACGTCTTGGCGATCGAGCCGTCGAGATCTTCGACCAGCGGCAGGTCGATGTTCCACAAACGCAAGTAGCTGGCCGCGACGTCGTGCAACTGCGACGACACCGTCACGACCTCGATCTTGGACCCGTACTCGTCGCGAGCGCGCACGAAGTATTTCAACTCATCCGTACACGGATGACACCACGACGCCCAGAAGTTCACGACCACCGGCTTGCCGCGCAAATCGGACAGATGCATCTCGCCGTGCGTTGTCGGCCAAGCGAAATCCGGAGCAAGCGAAGCCGTCGACACGGCAAGCAAGAGCGCTGGGAACACGAGTCAATTTTCGGCAGGCGTCGCTCCGCGTCCCGGTAAATCGGCGTGCATGAACACGCAAGCAATCGAAGCACTTTTCGAAGAGCGCAGGCACTTTCCGCCGCCTCCCGACTTCGCGGCCCAGGCGAATGCAAAGCCGGGCATTTACGAAGACGCCGAGCGTGACTATCTCGAGTTTTGGGCCGGTTGGGCGCGCAAACTCGAATGGATGAAACCGTTCACGAAAACGCTCGAGTGGAACGTCCCCTTCGCGAAATGGTTCTACGACGGCGAGCTCAACGTCTCGGTCAATTGTCTCGACCGCCACGTGCGCGGCGGCAAGGGCGATAAAATCGCGTACTACTACGAAGGTGAACCCGGCGACCGCTGGACGATCACGTATTCGCAGTTGCTCGACGACGTGTGCAAGTTCGCGAACGGCTTGCGCAAACTCGGCATCAAGAAGGGCGACCGCGTCGCCATCTACATGCCGATGATTCCCGAACTCCCCGTCGCGATGCTGGCGTGCGCGCGCATCGGGGCGGCGCACTCGGTCATTTTCGGCGGCTTCTCGCCCGACTCGATCGTCGATCGCGTGAACGATGCGCAATGCGTCGCGCTGATCACCGCCGACTGGGGCTGGCGGCGCGGCAATAAGGTTCCGCTCAAACGCAACTGCGACGTCGCCATGGAGAACACGCCGTCGATCAAGCATTGCATCGTCGCGCGGCGCGTCGGCGACGAGGTGTTCATGCACGAGGGCCGCGACTACTGGTGGGACGAGGTCGTCGCCGGACAGAGCACCACGTGCGAACCGGAGCGCATGAACGCCGAGGATCTGCTCTTCCTGCTCTACACCAGCGGCACGACCGCCAAACCCAAGGGCATCAAGCATACGACCGGCGGATATCTGACGCAGGCCACCGCGACGCACAAGCTGGTCTTTGATTTGAAGGAAGACAGCGACGTCTACTGGTGCGGCGCCGACATCGGCTGGGTTACCGGCCACACCTACATCGTGTACGGTCCGCTCGCCAATTGCGCGACGAGCGTGCTGTACGAAGGCACGCCGGATTTTCCCGATAAGGACCGCCTGTGGGAGATCATCGAGCGCTACAAGGTCTCGATCTTCTACACGGCGCCGACGGCGATCCGCACCTTCATGAAGTGGGGCACCGAGTATCCCGCCAGGCGCGATCTCTCGACGCTGCGTTTGTTGGGCTCGGTCGGCGAGCCGATCAATCCCGAAGCGTGGATGTGGTACCGCGAATGGATCGGCAACAACAAATGCCCGATCGTCGACACGTGGTGGATGACGGAGACGGGCGGAATCATGATCTCGCCGCTTCCGGGCGTCACGACGTTGCTGCCGGGGTCTGCGACGCGGCCGCTGCCCGGCATCGCGGCCGACGTCGTCAACGAAGCCGGTGAGTCGGTGCCGCTGGGCGGCGGCGGTTTCGCCGTCATCACGCGGCCGTGGCCCGCGATGACGCGCGGCATTTGGGGCGACGACGAACGCTTCAAGCAAACGTATTGGTCGAAGTTCCCCGGCAAGTTCCTCGCCGGCGACGGATGCCGGCGCGACGAGGAAGGCAACTACTGGTTCATGGGCCGGATCGACGACGTGATGAACGTCAGCGGCCACCGCATCTCGACGGCGGAGATCGAGAGCGCGCTCGTCGACCACCCGCAGGTCGCCGAAGCCGCCGTGTGCGGCAAGAACGACGACATGACGGGTCAGGCGATCTACGCGTTCGTCTCGATCAAAGCGGGCCACAGCGGCACGCCGGAACTGGCGGACGAGTTGCGCGACCACGTGGCCGAGAAGCTCGGAAAGTTCACGCGGCCGAAGTACATCACGTTCACGCAAGAGCTGCCCAAGACGCGCAGCGGCAAGATCATGCGCCGCCTTTTGCGCGACATCGCCGAAGGGCGTACGCTCGGCGACACGACCACGCTTGCGGATTCGACTATCGTCAACGAGCTGCAGGAACGCGCCAAGGTCGAGGTCACCTCGGAGGACTAACAGCGCACCAGACAAAGCGGGCCTCGCCGGAGCGGGGCCCGCTTTTGTTCGGTGCGGGTCTCTGCTACGGCTTGGCGGTAGGTTTGGCCGACGGCTTGGGCGAGCCCATCATGTGGCCGCTCATGTGGCTGCCGCTCATGCCCGACGGCTTGGCCGAGGGCTTGGGCGAGGCCATCATATGGCCGCTCATATGGCTGCCGCTCATGCTGCCGTGCATGCCGGACGCCATGGGCGAGGGGCTGGCCATCGGATCGGCCAGGGCGACGCTGGTCGACAGGGCGAGGGCACCGGCGAAAACCAGACTTTTCAAACGCATTATTCGAAGCTCTCCATAGAATTGCAGTGGTTCACTGCCTCTAGTACGCCGCCGCCCGGGCCCCGGATGACTCCTAGTCGGGAGCGCCGCTCGGCGCCACCTTGCCGGCCAGCACGTCGCGCACCGGAACCGGCGGATACCCGACGCTATCGTTCAGGCTGTCTTCCCACGCGAGTGCGATCAGGTCGCGGAGCATCGAGGCGCCGCGCCCGAGCTGCGCCGCGGTGAAGTCGACCGCATCGGGCGATGCCTGCGCGAACGCGCCGTTCTTGTCGAGCTCGTAGGTCCGTGAGACCGCCTGTGCGGTTCCGCGCAGGTAGCCGCCGACGATCGCCGCGATGTCGCGCTGCGAGAGCAGTGCGTGCGGGTTCGAGGCCGCGTACGGCGCGAGGTGCTTGCGCACGTCGTCGATCGTGACGTGCGCGTTCACGAAGGCGCTTTCGAAGCGCGAATGCAGACGGTTGTCGTTATAGTGAACCGTGACGTGCAACGGCTGGCTGCCGTCCCCGACGAAGTGCGACCAATCGCCGATGTCGCGCAGCGCCAGCGATTCGCGCCACGCCCGCTCGCGCGCAAAGCGTGCTTTGGCGTCGTCGGTGCGGGCGTTCACGGCGAGATAGTCGTCGACGCGCCAGATCGCAAAATCCTTGCGCACGCGCTCGAAACCGTCCATGATCGCATACGGCACGAAGCCTTGCTTGTAGGGATCGGTGCCCGCCTTCGCGAGCGCCGCCGCGTAGGCTTCCATGCTCTCCGGCAGCGCGTCGAGCTTCACGACGCCCGCGACCATCCCGCTATCGTCGACGTCGAGAAAATGGGCCGGGTCGTTGTCGTCGTCCCACGAGCGGCCGGCGCCTTTGATGCGATCTTCCTCCGGCCCGAGGAACGCGATCAGGTCGGTGGCGTCGGGCGTGCGCACGAAGGGCGGTAGCGTGTCGGGAAGATTCTCGGCCGCCACGCGGCTGATGTAGGTATGTCCGGTGGTGCCCCATGCGAGGGCATTGGCGGGCAGGGCGGCTACGAGCAGCGCCGCAAGCAATCGCTTCAAGAGAAAAACTCCGTCAATTCGTCGAGGTGAGAAATACGTTGGGCCGGCGGTAGCGCCGCGAGGATCGTCGCGCCGTACCGCGTCGATGCGGCGCGACCGTCGAGGATCGCCACCACACCCTTGTCGGACGTGCTCCGGATGAGCCGTCCGAAACCTTGTTTCAAGCGGACCGTCGCCGCCGGAATCATGTAGCCTTCGAAACCGTCGAGGCCGCGCGCCTCCATCGAGCGCACGCGCGCGGCGACGAGCGGATCGCCGGGCGAGGGAAACGGCAGGCGGTCGATGATGACGCACGAGAGCGCCTCGCCGACCACGTCTATCCCCTCCCAAAACGTTCCGGTCGCGAACAGCACGGCGTTCGGCGTCTTGCGGAACCACGCGAGCAGTTGCGCCCGCGGAAGTTCGCCCTGCAAGCGAATGGGGAAGGGTACGCGCTCGCGGACGAGTGCGTACACTTCCCGCAGGCGCGCGTACGACGTGAAGAGCACGAAGGCCCGCCCGCGGCTGCGGTCGAGACATTCTTCGACAATCGGGGCCGCGCGCCGGGCAAAATCCGCGGCCTTGGGGTTGACGTTCGGGGGCGCGATATACAGACGTGCTTGCCGCGCATAGTCGAACGGCGAGGCGGCGATCAGCTCCTGCGCGTCTTCGATCCCGAGCGACCGCTTGAGAAACTCGAAGGACTCCCCGGCTACCGAGATCGTGGCGCTGGTCAGCACGACGCTTTGCGTGCGCGTAAAGAGCGTGGCGCGCAGAAACTCCGCGACGTCGAACGGCGCGCTCTTGACCTCGTAGCGCCCGTCGCTATCGCCGCGCTCCACCCACGCGATCGCTTCGTCGGGCGGCATTTCGGCGCGATCGATCGCCGCTTGATGCGCGAGCACGGCGCGCATCGCAAGATCGCGGCGGCGCTCGGCTTCCGCGTCGTTCTCCGGCGCCTTCTTCAGCGCCGAGTGCCAGTTCGCGTAGAGCCAGTTTTCGAGCTTGAAGAGCGTCGTGCGAACGCCCTCGAGCGCAGGGCGCGCGTCTTCGTTGGCGGCGATCGGATAGCGATCGCCCGGGACGGCGGCCAGCGTCGATTCGAGGCCGCGCAGCCCTTCGTCGAACTCGCTGTCGAAGACCGCTGGAACGTGGTAGTGCCGATGCAGTTTGCGCATCATGCGACCGAGCGTTGCGCGCGAGAGCGTTGCCGTGAGCGCGTCGGTCGCCCAGCGCTCGGCCTGGTGCGCTTCGTCGAGAATGGCGACGTCGTACGCCGGCAGCAGACCGCCTCCGACCGCGAGATCGAGAAAGAACAGCGCGTGATTCACGACGACGATGTCGGCATACTTCGCCTCGTCGCGTTTCTTGAAAAAGAAGCACTCGCGAAAATGCTCGCAGAACTCGCCGGTGCAGTCGTCGGCATCCGCATCGAGCTGCTCCCACTCGTCGCCGCGCGGCGTGAAGCGCAACTCGGCGCGGTCGCCGGTGGCGGTCTTCGCAGCCCAGTCCCACATCTCGCCCATCGTGGCCGATGAGGCCACCAGGCGATCGGCGCGCATGCGCTGGAACTTCAAGCGGCACAGATAATGATTGCGGCCCTTGAGCAGGCTGACGCGCAGCGGCACGCCCAGCGCCTTCTCGACCAGCGGAATGTCCTTGCGCACGAGCTGCTCTTGGAGCGCGATCGTGCCGGTCGAGAGCACGATCTTCTTGCCGCTGCGAACGGCCGGAACGAGGTATGCGAGCGATTTGCCGACGCCGGTTCCGGCTTCGACGATCGTGTGCATGCCTTCGAGAATACCGCGCTCGACCAGTTGCGCCATGTGGACTTGCCCGGGGCGCGCTTCGAAGCCGGGAAGCGCGCGCGCAATCGGCCCGCCGGGTTCGAAGATGCCTTCGATCGTGCTCGCGTGCATTACCGCGCTTGCGGCTCTTGGTACTCGGTTTCGTAGCCTTCGCCGGTAGCGGCATCGACGACGGCCGGCTGCACGCGGCGCGGCGGGAAAAAGATCGCGTACGTCACGATGAAGCCGGTCAGCAGGCCGCCGACGTGCGCTTGCCACGAAATCGCAGGCACCGTGAACGTGATGATGAGATTCAGCACCAAGATGCCGATGTTGGCTTGCACCAGTTCCATACCCGGCTTGCCCAGTTTGAAGCCGATCGCAAAGAGCGCCCCGAACAGCCCGAAGATCGCGCCGCTCGCGCCGACCGTCGCGACGTCGGGCGCGCTGAAGTACACGACCGCGAGTCCCGACGCCACCAGCGAGAGCGCGTAGATCACCGCCATCCGCACCGAGCCGGCGATCGATTCGATGAAGCGCCCGAGCGACCAGAGCGAGATCATGTTGACGCCGATGTGCAGCAGGCTGCCGTGCAAGAACGCGCCGGTGACGATCCGCCAGTATTCGTGGTCCTGTATCACGTAGGCGGGAACGAGCGCTCCCATCTGCAGCACGCGCTCGACGCCCGAGCTGTTGCCGCTGAGCATGCCGGGCCCCGCGACGATCAATTCCCACACGAACGCGACGACGTTGAGGATGATGAGCGCGCGGGTGATCATGCGGGCGTCACCGCGATCATGCCGGCGAGCTCGAGCGAGATCGCATGCCGCGCTCCGCCGAGTTCGATCGTAATCGGGCCGCCGAGCGGTGCCTTCTGCACGACGCGCAGCGCGGTGCCGGGGCGCACGCCGATCTCGCCGAGATAGCGCAGAATCTCCGGCAGTTCTTCGGTGACGCTGGCCACGACCGCATTCGTTCCCTCGGCCGCTTGCGCGAGCGGTTCGCCGCGCACGGGCGGGTCGGTGAGGTCGGAGGGCGGGATCGGCTGGCCGTGCGGACAGGTATCGGGCTCTTTGAGCACGCGCAGCAACTCGCGCTCGACGCGTTCGGAGATCGCATGTTCGAGCATGCACGCTTCGGCATGCACCTCATCCCACGGCATGCCGAGCACGTCGGTGAGCAAGCGCTCGGCGAGGCGATGGCGGCGCAGCACGCGGACGGCGACTTCGAGCCCCGAACGCGTGAGCTTGACCTCTCCGCGCGCGATCTGCTCGACGTAACCGTCTTTCACGAGCTTCTTGAGCATACCGGAGACCGATGCGGGAGCGACGCCGAGTGCCGAAGCCAAGCCGGACGTGGTGACGCCCGGTCCTTCGCGCTCCAAGCGGTAGACGGCCTCGAGATACTCCTCGATCGACTCGGCGAAATGACTGTGGCCCGACATTATCGCGCTCCTTCGCGTTCCGGCACGGACGTTCCACTCAGCGCCGCGTGGAGCGCTGCCTTGCGCTCGGGCGAGGCAAAGGACGACTCGATCGCCTGGGCGATGAAGCGGCGCAAGCGCTCCATGCCGGCGAGCTCCGCTACGTGCGCGTACTCGGCCGAGATCGTCGTGCCGAAGAGCGTGGGATCGTCGGCGTCGATCGCAATGCGCACGCCGCGTGCGTCGAGTTCGATCAGCGGATGCGGCGCGTCGCGACGTGCGGCGCCCGTGAGGTAGTTCGAGGTCGGACAGATCTCCAGCGTCACCCCGCGGTGCACGAGCAACTCGACGACGGCCGGGTCTTCGAGGGCGCGCACGCCGTGGCCGATGCGGCTCACTTCCAGGTCTTCGACTGCGGCGCGCACGCTGTGGGCGCCGTCGGCTTCACCCGCATGCGCGACCACCGCGAGACCCTCCGAGCGAGCGTAGGCGAACACGCCGGAGAAGAGCTCAGCGGGGAAGCGCGCTTCGTCGCCGCCCAGACCGATGCCGATCACGCCCTCGCCCGCCAGCGATGCCGCGAGCTGAGCGGTGCGCATCGCCGCGTCCGCCCCGAAGTTGCGCGTCACGTCGACGATGAGCGCGAACTCGGCACCGCCCGCGTTCGCGGCCCGCAGCTCGGCGACGATGCCGCGGACGGCGGCGCGAAGGTCGAGCTCGCGATGAAAGAACGACCAGACCGATGGCGAGATGAAGAGCTCGCCGTAGCGTACGTTCTGCGCGAGCGCATCGGCGACGAACTCACGGGCAAGGCGAGCGTAGTCGTCGGGCGTGCGCAGTGCCCGGCTCACGGCCGCGAAGACCAGCAAGAACTCCCGGAAGTCGGCGAATTGGTAGACGGCCGCCGGATCGGTGGGGCCGGCGACCTCCTCGCCGGGCCGATAGCGGGTCGAAATGCCGTCGCGCCGCGTGAGCTCGACAAAAGTCTCCGCCCGAAGGCTGCCTTCGAGGTGGCAATGGAGGTGAATCTTTGGTAGACTCGCGATGGCCGGATCGGTCGGGGACATTTTTCCGTATGTTCGGAAGGAAGAACACCGAACCCGCCGTATCCTCGCCTGTCACGTCGCGGGGTGGAGCAGTCCGGTAGCTCGTCGGGCTCATAACCCGAAGGTCGCGGGTTCAAATCCCGCCCCCGCAACCAATCGCAGGTCCAATAGCCGAAACGCTGTTGGACCTGCTTCTTTTCTCTTGCTGAGTTGTCGGACCAACGCCGAGTAGTTGTTTGGCCGCACGAGTCCAATGATTCAAGGCCGTGATAGGCTGTCAACGAATTTGAGCATCATGCCTGACTACGAACGCTAGCCCGATCACGACTCGTACGCATACATCGTGATTTACGATGGTCCGATCAATGACAGCGACGATTGGCAGCCTTTGCCAACGGAACCACCGGCACCTGACCCGGTGCTCTATTCGCTAGACCCCAACAAGCTCTCCGCGCTGACCGGAATTGACGCGACGAGCATCGAGCGACG
>Ga0326727_10013199_pt1 | contig 18481 bp, 17 predicted proteins | sample MB2enrmetagenome_FD_207643 | JGI IMG/M metagenome (GOLD analysis project Ga0326727, IMG submission 207643) | Lab enriched peat soil microbial communities from McLean, Ithaca, NY, United States - MB29MY | ecosystem: Environmental > Terrestrial > Soil > Wetlands > Peat | place: USA: New York...
AGCTTCGACCAGCGGCCCCCGGCAACCGCCGGCGGTCCGGATGAATACAGCCAGCAAGCCGAAATCTCCGACGACGACATACCGTTCTAAACAGGGGTCAGTGATCAACTAGACCGGCGGCCGGCGGAGTTCGTGCAGAAAACACGCAAAAAAGGGTGTGCGTCGACTCATACCATTTTTTGCGCAAAACTGGGCTATTTTGGAGTGGTTTGTATCTGGCTGTATTCCCCATCCTTTCGCTTTCTTCTCCGGCGGGGTCAGGGGTCAGGGATCAGGGATCAGCCACCCCAGCGAGTAAAAATCGCTCGTTTGGGGCCCCGAGTCGCCGGGGACCCCGGCAGGGGTCAGATTGGGAGCCGATAGGAGGTTACGATGCGTGAAACACTGGCGGGCAGATTGACGTGGGAGCCGACCGGCGAAGGCATTCGCGTGGATATTCCGGCGCGGCGAAGCTGGACGATTGTAATTCACTTTGTGTGGCTGATCGTGTGGTGTGGCGCCGGATGGCTGGCGTGGACCAGAGCCCATGAAGCTCACCACGCCGTAACCCACATACCATTGATCTGGTTTGTGGGTTGGGCTGCCGGATTGGTGTTTATGATTATTTCCATCCTCTGGAGTCTCACGGGAAGCACCACACTGGAGCTGAATTCCTATCAACTGCGGATCTCGCGCCAGATGATGGGGATGCAAGTGGGCACGCGAAGCTATGCCAATGCGGATGTGCGCAACCTGAGATTTATCCCCAACAGGATCATCGGCCGGTCCAACCTGCCCAGCCATATCAGCTTGGAAGAAAACGGCAAGACGCGCTCCTTCGCCTGGGCGGTGGCGGAAACAGAGGCTCTTGCGCTCTTCGACAAAATGGAGCAAACCTTCAAGTTTCCCCGAGGCCAGACGCCGTAATATCAGAGGGCAAGAGGAGCGCGCGATGCTCGAAAAACTGGCGGGCAGGCTCAAGTGGGAACGGATGGGCGATGGCATTCGCGTGGTGATCCCGGTGCGGGTTCCCTGGCTAACAGCTATATCTGGAATTTGGCTGTTTATGCTCCCTTGCTTCATTACAGTATTATTCTGCAAACTCAGGGGTATTACTGTTCCGTGTCCATTCACTCTAGACTTGATTGGACTTCTCTTCGTTGCCATGTGGTTCACGATGATTTTCACCATCCAACACGTACTCACACTGAATCCTGCCGAAATGACAATGCAAGTCCGTATGTTTGGTATCGGAGTTAGAAAGCGTACCTACGCGACCAGCTGCCTGTATTGCCTGAGATTCGGTCCTTCAGAATATGGCAATTATTTGACCATGGATATGATGAGCAGGATTCAGATCGATCGTGATGGCAAAACGCGCAACTTGGCATTTGGAATCACCGAGACGGAAGCCGATGCCCTGATCGAGAAGATGATGGAAGTTTACAAGTTCCCCCGAGTCCAGACGCAGTAATATCAGGAGACAAGAGGAGCGTACGATGCTCGAAATACTGGCGGGCAGGCTCAAGTGGGAACGGACAGGCGACGGCATTCGCGTGGTGATCCCAACGCGGTTCAACTGGCTCGTAACACGCGACAAGCTTTTTTACGCTTTTATCACGATGCTGGGCTTTTGCGTTACTTTTATTGTTTTATCTATTGTGGATGGAAAACCGGTGCAGTGGGGCATTATTCTTTGCTTTGCACTGGGTTATTTGTCAAGCGTAATTGTTTTGATGCTTACCGACAGAACCATCATGTCCCTGAACAAAAACATGATGACCATCCAATATCGTTCTTGTGGAATCGTCCGGCGCAAAAAAAAGTATTTGACAGAGCTGGTGTATGACTTGCGATTTGCCGACTCATCGCATCGCGCGAAAATCAGAAATGTGTATCGCCAAAACGAGATACAGTTCGGCGAAGAATACGTAACACAAAGCTTTGCTTTTGGAATTACCGAGCAGGAAGCCGATGCCCTGATCGAGAAGATGATGGAGGTTTATAAGTTCCCGAAGAGAGCGGATAGGGATCAAGCGCCTGAATCAACAGGCTAAAAAACATATTTATAGACATAGGAACAAAAAGGGGACATTTTATCTATTGATATAACCATGCTTACCAATAAATACAATGTTTCTCCATGTCAAGTAATAGTTCTGCAATATCTCTTTGGATTGCGTCACTGACCGGAAACTCTGTTTCTGAGATGTCAAAGAACTCGTGCATTTCATGGTCAAGTTCCGGATCGTATGGAAAGTTCTTAAAAAACAAATCCGGAATTCTCAGGTCGGATGCTTTCATGATCTGGTCATGGCCCAAAAAGCGAAATATCTGCTTGCGGAGTTTTTCTGGGCTACTGTTGAGTCGGTTCCCGAAAACAACCTCCCCATAATTCTTCCAATTACCCATGTCACGGTACATATAACGAAACTCAATGTTCATAATGCCGCGCTCCCTCTACAAATATTCTCTCACGATGAAATCTTAGGTATTCCGGGTCAGGCGAGAATTTTTCCGGAAGACTTATTGCATTATCGGCATAGTCGTGAAAAGTATGACAAAAAAAGGAATTTGACTTTATCATTCGTAGTTGCTTGGAGAGAATGAGACGAAAATCGTCTGAAATTGTGATCAGACCGAGGTCAAAAGCGCGATCATGAATGGAAGAAAGGCATAATCCATTTCTAGGATTAAGACGGTTGCCAATGTCCGTTTTCCACGGGACGATATGGCTTGCGACAAGCAGTTCAGGAACAGCGAGTCCCGATATACAACATTTATATTCGTATGAACTTAGTACAGCAGTTCGGAAGAAGCCTTGGCCTAATCGCGCCTCTATCAACGCACTTCTTGTTTTCCCTACGTAACTCACCGGAACATCTGAAGATTTCTCTTGAGAATTGTCGAGAATTGGACTGATAGCGATAGCATGCTCGGTTCTTGCAATCTCTTCGGCAAAGCGACTCCAATCTGATGTCATTTCATCCCACATTTCTCTGTCGGCTTGGGATGCTCCTGTCAATCCCGCGCGCCCTGTGGACCTGATAGCGGGATCAAGACTGGCTATATTCGTCAGTTTCATCGCCAGAGCAGAAGGCGTTCTTCCGATTACTTTGGCATATCGAATTATCTCCGGATTGAGAGAGTGCATTTTCCCAAATGGGATTTCGCAATACAACTTGAATGCAATAATCAATTGTTCGCGGGACCATCCAATGCGCTTCGACATTCTTCGTTTCCTTCAAATACCGTACCAGCTATATTACATAATGCGAGAAGCGGGCGACTAGGGACTGTTTACACTTCTTGGCTTATGCTCTTTTCTCATGCATTCGGAGGGAGCAGGGGACTTCAGGCCCCTGAATACAACGCCTATATAGCGGGCCTTTAGGCCCGGGCCTTATTTCTTCGCGCCTTGCAGGTGGAGAGGTATGGGATCCAACGCTACATGGGCAGCGGAGCTGAAGCGATAGGCTTTCGGTGTTGCCACAAGCCCCCGCCGAACCGGGTTCTCCTCGATATACCGCAGACAACTCAAAAACTTCTCTCCCGTCGAGATCTGGCTCTCATTGAAGCTGCGCATCCATACATCATGCTTGCTCTTTAATCGGAATGATAATCCGCCTTTGATGAACTGCATGGCTTTTTCCAGCGACACATCTGGAGCAGGCGTAATCAAAGCATGGAAATGGTCAGGCATAATGACAAAGGCGTGCAAGAGAAACTTCCCCTGACGGTGATAATCGAGGATGGTTTTCTCCAGTAACTCCGCAGTGGCCGTAACCTGAAAAAAGCTACGGCGTTCGGCTGTCACAGCGGTAACCAAATACGTCCGAGTTTGTTGGGGCGCGAGCCGCATCTCAGCAGCATACACGAAAAGCCCGTGGCTAAAGCCAATTTAATTTCAATAATGCATTCAGGGGCCTGAAGGCCCCTGCTCCCTCCGCCACCGATGGCAATCCCGATTTTGTTCTTCCATCGATAAAACACTATAAGGAAAATCCTCTCGATTCCATTGTCTTCACAGCCAAGCGCAGCTTGAGAGAGCGATGGCGGCAGATTACTTCAGAAGGAGAGAAAGGAACAGCATTCTTCTTGGCGACGATTGATGAGAATGTATCAGATAAGGATCTGAAGACTATGCAGGCCAAGAAAATCTTTCTTGTAGTCCCGGCAAAACTCAAAACAAACATTAAGCGCTATACGTTGGCCCCTGCAGTATTTACATTTGAAGATTTTTTCATCAACTATCTTGACCCGGCCATGGCAAGATGGCGGAGGTCTAAAACAATTCAGTAGTAGATAACAATATCTCTTTCTTATTTCGCAGCTTAGCCCAGCGGATCGTTGTCGCGGTCGGTGGCCTCGGCGAGGGCGGCGAGGCGCGCGGCCAGCTCCGGCGACCAGCTTGTTTCTGAAGCGCGCCAGCTCCAGTTGCCCTCGGCCCGGGCAGGTGTATTCATGCGGGACTCGGCGCCCAGTTCGAGCAGGTCCTGCGCCGGGACTACCGCCATCTGCGCCACGCTGGCCTCAATGGCCCAGATCAGCGGCCATACCGGCTGCTTGCCCACCGGCTTCACATAAGCCTCGATGGCGCGGCGCTCCTCCTTGCCGGCCGCCTGCCACCAGCCCAGAGTGGTGTTGTTGTCGTGGGTGCCAGTGTAGGCCACGGTGTCGGGGGTGTAGCGGTGGGGCAGGTGGATATGCGCGCCGATGTTGCCGAAACCGAATTGCACGACCTTCATCCCGGGCAGGCCAAGTTCTTTTCTTAGCGCGTCCACATCGGCGGTGATCATGCCCAGATCCTCGGCTATGAGCGGCAGCGGTCCCAGCGCCGCCTGCAATGCGCGGAAGAGGGCCAGCCCCGGCCCTTTTATCCACTCGCCATGGGCGGCCGTCTCTTCGGTAGCGGGAATGGCCCAGTAAGCCTCGAAGCCGCGGAAGTGATCGAGGCGGACGATGTCGTAGAGCGAGCAAGCGTGGCGGATGCGGCCGATCCACCAGTCGAAGCCCCGCCTGGCGAGCACATCCCAGCGATAGAGCGGGTTACCCCAGCGCTGGCCGGTGGGCGAAAAATAGTCGGGGGGCACGCCGGCCACGCGCAAGGGCCTCAGATTCTCGTCCAGCTCGAAGATATCGGGGTGAACCCAGACGTCGGCTGAATCCATGTTGACGAAGATGGCCACATCGCCGAGGATGCGGATTCCTTTCTGCGCCGCGGCCTCGCGAAGTTGATTCCACTGGAGGGAGAAGGCAAACTGGAGGGCCTGTTCCTGGGCGATGGCGCGGTGGTTCTGCTCGGTTGCCTGGGCCAACGCCTCAGGCTGGCGGCGGCGCAGCGGCTCGGGCCACTCCGTCCACGCGCCGGTGCCTAATTGGCGGCGCAACACGGCATAGAGAGCGTAGTCGGCCAGCCAAGCCGCCTCGACCCGGCAAAACTCCTCAAACCGCTGCCACTGATTGGCTAATTTCGAATCGCGCGGCCCGCGGTCGAGGAAATTGCCCGCCGCCTCAAAGAGCAGCGGATGCTTGCGCTCCTCCACCTCGATGAAATCGACGGGCTCGCCGCGGCCGGGAAGGCCCGCGATGCGGGAGCCCTCGATCCAGCCCCAGTCAGAGAGAAATTCCAGGCTGATGAGAAGCGGATTGCCGGCAAAGGCCGAGGTGGCCGCATAGGGCGAGTTGCCATAGCCGGTGGGGCCGAGGGGGAGAACCTGCCAGATGTGCTGCCGGGCGGCGGCGAGAAAAGCCACAAACTCAATGGCGGCAGGCCCCAGGTCGCCGATGCCCCCGTAGGAGGGCAGGGAAGTGACGTGCAGCAGAACGCCGGAGGAGCGGTGAAATACCATGGTTTGATTATCGGCGGAAGCGGCGCCGGACGCGATGTTCTGAATGACACAAAAGGCCCGCTACCTGAACGAGAGCGGGCCTTTTGCTGTTTCCTGCCGGCGTAAAGCCTATGTAGCCGGGACGCCTTTTGCCTTGGGCATGCGGATGCGGTTGTGCTTTTTGTAATCTTCCATGACAGCGCTGAGGAAGATGTTGAAGGCCTCTCCGCGGCGCTGGTAGAGAATCTGATCCTTGGTCTGTTCGAAGTTCTGGGTGATCTCTTCGGCGGTGGGCTCCTGTTTATCCACCAGCTTGGCCACCACTCCGGTGCGCCCTGTGTTGATGGGACCGCTCAGTTCGCCGGGCTTCAGGTCGAAGAGTTGCGGGGCCACCTGACCAACCTGGCCGAAGTCGGGCACCTGACCGGAGAGACCCACCAAGTCGCTGGTCTTGAGAGTGGCGCCCATCCCCTTGGCGGCCTTGTCAAGATCGTTGAGGTTTCTGGCTTTCGTTGCCAGCTCCTGTGTCTTCTGGCTGAGCAGGATGGGGATTTGCTCGTCCTGGTAGTCATTGAGCACATTCTTCTTCCAGTCGGCAAAGGCGGGCGCGTGAGCCGGAGCAACCTCAGTGACCTGGAAGATGGCATAGCCTTCGCCGGTGGTCGCAAATTGCGGCGGGTCGCCCTGTTTAGACTGGAAGGCCTTGCCGAGGATCTGCGAGGAATTAGGCAGCGCGGAGATTACATCCCTCACGCCGACCAGCGGCGTAGTGGCCACTTCCAGATGGTGAGCAGCGGCGGTCTTCTGCAGGCCGTTCTTGATGGCTTCGGAGGTCAGCGTGCGCGCATAAGTCTCTTCAGCGGCGGAGGCTTTCTGGCGAATCAGAGTGGCCTGGATGGTGGGCCGGACTTCGTCGATGGACTCAGAGTGCGCCGCCTGCCGCTCCTCGACCTGGATGATGTGATAGCCGAACCTGCTCTTCACGATTTTCGATTCGCCGATCTTCTGGGTGAAGATGGCGTTGTCAAACTCCGGCACCATCATGCCGCGCCGGGCAAAGCCCAGTTCGCCGCCATTGTTCTTGCTGCCGGGGTCGTCGGAGTTCTTTTTGGCCAGGTCGGTAAAGTTGGCGCCGCCCTGAATCTGTTTGAGCAGCGCATCGGCTTTGGCTTTGGCGGCGGCATCAGTTTTGACGTCGGCTCCTTGCGCTACCTTGATGAGGATGTGGCGCGAACGGGCCTGATCCGGAACCGTGTACTCGGAGAGGTGCGCATTGAAATACTGCTGAATCTCCTGCTGGCTGGGCTGCGGAACCCCGCCGGGCAGTTGGTCGGGGGTAAAGGCAAAGTAGGTAATCTTGCGCTGCTCCGGCACGGCGGCGGCATAGCGGGCGGCATTCTTCTTGAAGAACGCCTCCAGGTCGCTGTCTGACGGGTTGATGGCCTTGCGCAGGTCGTCGGCGGAGATAATCGCGTATTGGAACTTGATCTTGATGTTTTCCCTGCGATAGGCTTCGCGGACATCCGCATCGCGCACCATGACTCCGGCGGCAATCAGCTTTTGCAGCCGCTGGATGATGATTTCGTCCTGGATCTCCTGCTCAAACTCCCCTACCGAAATATTGAACTGGCTGTTGACGAATGCGGTGTAGCGGTCTGTGCCGATGTACTTGCCGTTGGGGAACAGGTACTCGCCAAACTGCCCCTGGTGCAGGAAATGGACCACATCATCGCCCGTGGCGGTGATGCCCAGCTTATCGGCCTCGGCCAGCAGAATCTGCTGTTGCAGAAGTTGCTGGCCAACCTGCTGCTCGAAGATGCGCAGAATCGCCGGGTTGTCAAGATATTGCGGGTTGCGCTGCTGCAACTGCCGGCGAGCTATCAGGCTTACCCGCTCCTGGCTCACCGTCATGCCCGAGGAGAAGAAGCGGCTGTACCAGTGGGGGTAGATGATGGCGTAGGTGTCGGTGGCGGAGACCCCCATGCCGGTCAGGCCGGGGATCAGATAGATCACCATGCCCACCGAGACGACGGCGATGATGACAACGAAAATCGCTTTGACGATGCGGCTGTCTTTTGCTTGCAGGAAACGGATCATGGATGGACTTGAACCTTCAACTCTCTATGCGCAGACAGGCTGAAACCTTTGCGCCGGCGCAATTTCGGCTGGCTGGCATCTGTCTGAATGCGCAATTGTCGCTTGACGCGATTCATAGTCATTATAGACGAGCGGAGATGCGCGCGAGGCAGTAGCCCCAATGCAAAACGGGCACCCCGACGTCCGGGATGCCCGCGTATTGTACAGATTGTCAGGCTGCTTAGAGCAGTTTCATAGATAGTGTGATGTTAGTAAACTTTCTCGTTTCCCACCCTTTCCGTAGAAAAAAGCGGAAAGGATGGGGCACGGGCTGCCCTGCCGCAGGCGGTTAGCGCCAGTAGTAATACCCGCCTTCGACTGGGTAGTAGGGGTGATAGTAGACCGGCGGATAGCCATACGCATAGGGATACGGGCGGGCATAGTAGGGGCCATAGCCGCGCCGATAGAGCGCTGTGCCGCCGGGATATAGCCCCTGCGCCAGCCGGGCTGCTTGCTGCGCGCTGACTGGGGTAACCGTCAGCGGGGAATTCAGGTGGAATTCCACCAGCGCCTCGGCGGGAATCCAGACGTTTGGCCCGGGAGAGGCCGCTGAAGCCGCCGTTCCCGCGGCCACGCCTGCCCCGGCGCCGATGGCGCAGCCTGCGCCGCGGCCGGCGGCGCAACCAATTATCGTGCCCATGATGCCGCCGGTTAAGGCGCTGCCCACCGTTCGACCGGCCTTATTCGGCCCCTTGACCTTGAACAGGCCGGAATCTACGGGGTAGTTCTTGCCACCCAGGTCCAGCGATGTGAGCTTGAGCGCCAGTTCCGCGCTGCCGCCCAGGTCGCCGGGCTTCTTGGCCTCGGTGACCACTCCATGAACAGTTGCGCCGCGGGGAATCGCTCTCACGCCATCGACGATCACATCGTGAATCACCACGAACTGGACCGGCTCGCCGTCCCTGGCATGTTTGCTGCCGACTGGCTGACTGGTCCGCAACCGCAGCACAGTGCCCTGGGGGATGGTCACCGGGCCCTTGGGAGTCTCCTGGATTGAAGGCGGAGGCGCATTGGGACTCTGCCCTTGAGCCTGTCTTTGGGCCTGAATCTCGGCGATCACCTGGGCGCGGATCTCAGCGCGCAGCCGGGCCTGGGCTTCGGACTCGTTAGGGGGCGGCAAAGGGCCGTCTGCCCTGTCCGGCGCAGAGGGGGAATCCTCGGGATTGGGGGTCCCCGCATCGCCCTGCCGGCTGACAGACATGTTCTGCGCGGGCGGGGGATTTTGCGCATTGCCAACCTTGAGGTTGTTATGCACCCTGGTCACGCCCTGCACATGACTGGCGATCGACTCCGCCAGATCACGGGAGGAGGCGACTGAAACTGTGCCGGAGAGCGTGACCTCGCCCTGAATGGTGGCCGCCGTGATCAGATCGTTCTTCAGCGCCGTGGAAGCGTCCAGGGCATGCACCACGTCCATCTCGATCTGGCCGTCGGTGCGGACCGGGTCCGCCTGGGGTGCGGCTGCGCCCTGGGCGAGCGCCAAAGCGCCGCACAGGGCCACTAACCCGGCCCACGCCATGGCCTGGGGGATAACTCTCTTGAACATTGGCCGATTCATGGTTGTAATTCTCCTGCGCCTTAAATCTTGCTTCCGGTTCACACTGATTAGACGGGGAACTACAGAAGCCGTCATTGGATTGGACCCGGCTGGCGGGAAAAAGTTGCTGCGAATCTCCCACCCTTGCGCCAGGATTACAAGACGCAGGTCCTTCGACTCGCTGCGCTCGCTCAGGATGACAGCAAGGATGGGGTACGGAAGATTTGTGATCAAACCTGCACTACACGTCCCGCCCGCTCATCGCGAAAAGCCGCGATGAACGGGGCACAGCTTCTCAAGACTCAGGGTAATTCTTCCGGGTTGATGAGCGGGCCACCTAGCCTCTTACGCCAACGCCGCATCCACGGCCGAGGCCAGCGCCTGCAACCCTTCCTCGACATCGGCTCCCAGATGAACGCGCAGGGCGCGGCGGCCGCGCGATTCCAGCACCGCCAGATCCCCGGCGGCCTGGGCGTCGATGACCACGCCGAAGGTCAACTTCTGGCCGGGAACCGGCACATCAACAGAGTGGTCCGCGGTGATCTGCAAAAAGACGCCGGTGTTGGGTCCGCCCTTGTAATCCTGTCCGGTGGAGTGCAGGAAGCGCGGGCCGAAGCCCAGGCAGGTGGCCACCCGTTTGGCGTCGCGCACCTTGTGCCGGATGGCCTGAATTGCCGCCTCGTGCTCGGGAAACATGGGCAAAAAAGCCAGCGCGGCAAAGTAGTCGCCGGGGTGAATCTGGTTGAGATGGGCGCGCAGATAGCCGGCCAGGGTCTGGCTGGGAGCGGCGGCCTTGAGTGTTGCCGCGTAGGCCTCGGTGACATAGAGCTGGATGCCGTTGTCCACCAGCACCGGCTCGCGCACGGGGAGCTTGCCGGTCTGCTCGTAGGCCGCGGTGAGAGCGCGGGTCTCGATCTTGGCCGACTCCACGTCCGGCTGGTCGAAGGGGTTGATGCCCATCACCGAGCCGGCCACGGAAGTTGCGACTTCCCATGTGAAGAATTGCCCGAAGATCTCGTAGAGGTCGGCGATCTCGATGTGGATGACGGGATGGCCGGCGGCCTCGATGGCCGCAACCTTGGCGGCAAGGCTCGCGTCGGCGCTCTTGTCGGCTGTCGCCGTATAGCGGATGCAGGCGAAGATGCGATCGTTGCCGTAGATCTCCGGCGCGGCGATGGCTTCGCGGTCCACGGGCGTAATGCCCTTGCCGAGCTTGCCGGTGGATTCGGCGACCAGTTGCTCCATCCATGCGCCCAGGTCGTGGACCTCCGGCGAGGTGAAGATGGTGAGCTTGTCGCGGCCGGCATTGGCCGCCGTGCCCAGCGTCAGGCCCAGTTCGACGGCAGGATTTTGCGCCGGGGCCAGTTTGGCCGAAGACACGGCCTTGGCGGCTTCAGCCAGCAGCTTCTCCGTGTCGAGGCCGGCCAGCGTGGCCGCCACCACGCCAAAGGGCGAGAGCGCAGAGAAGCGCCCGCCAATGGTGGGGTCGCCATAGAAGATATAGCGGAAGCCGTCCGCCTTGGCCACCTGCTCCATCTTCGAGCCGGGATCGGTGATGGCAATGAAATGGCTGCCCACCTCATCCGCGCCCACAGCTTCCTTCATCTCGTTGAAGAAAAACTGCTTGAGGATGTTGGGCTCGAGCGTGGAACCGGATTTGCTGGCCACCACCACCAGCGTATCGGCCAGGTTGACCTCGTTGCGAGCGGTGAAGACCTGCTCGGGGTCGGTGGAATCGACGATGCGCAACTCGGGAAAATTCGGTTGCTGGCCGAAGGTGACCGCCAGCACTTCAGGGCAGAGGCTGGAGCCGCCCATGCCAAGCAGCAGAATCGTCTGAAAATCGGCCGTCTCCACCTCCGCGCCCAGCGCGGCATAGGTGGCCAGGTCTTGCTGCTGGCGCTCGACAATGTCGAGCCAACCCAGCCACTTCTCCTCGCCGCCGCGAGTCCACAGGCTGGAATCTTTCTGCCAGAAGCGGGCGACATTGTTGTTGGCGGTCCAGCTGGCGGAAGCCTGGTCAACGGCGCCGCGAAGTTCGTGAGGGAGTGCGAATCGGATGTTCATCTTGTATTTGATTGTCGCTCAAATGCGCGATTTCGGAAACATACAACCGCCGGGGAAAACGCCGTCACAATCTAGAACTGGTTGCATAAACACCCTCCAGCCAGTTAGGGAATATCCCTCAGGGGCTAAAGCCCTTTGTTTTACGGCTATTTTCGGCACGACTGAAGTCGTGCCCTGATACAAAGCCGATTTATGCAACCTTTTCTAGACAGCCATTTCAGCCGAAGCGGATATCAGCGCCGGGTTGCGTTGTGTTCTCCAGGCTGGGCCTCCACAAATGAAGCCACTGAGCCAAGAATAAAACCACAAACTGCGTGTTGGTAACAAGATACCTGCGCCACAGGCGGCGGGGCTCCTGCACGAGGCGATGCAGCCAGGTCAAGCCGCAGCGTTGTAGCAGGGCCGGCGTGTTTTTCAGAAGGCCAGCGTGATAATCAAAGGCTGCGCCAACTGCCAGAATGGGCATGGGGAGCAGCTTCCCCATCTCATAGGCAAAAACCTCCTGCCGGGGGCAACCCAGACCCACGAAAAGAATGCCCGCTTTGGAGTTGCGAATGCGTTTCGCCAGGTCCAGTTGCTCCTCTTCGGTGAGTATTCTGAATCTGGAGGGTTCCGCTCCCGCAATGAGCAGGCGAGGAAATCGCGCGAGGAGATTTTTCAGCAGCCTTGCCAGAGTCTCATTGGTGCTGCCGTAAAAAAAGACGGGGACGCCCTGGCGCGCAGCCTCCTCGCAGAGCATGACAGTGAGCCTTGGTCCGCAGACCGTATCGGGAAGCCGGGCACCTTGGAGGAGATTGAGCGCCCAGCGGACCGGCTGGCCGTCGGGCGTGACAAGATCAAGATGATTGAGGCGATAGCGGTGGGTGCTGTCGAGCGCTCCGGTCATGAGGCCATGCACGGCCAGCGCGCTCACGGTGCAACGCTGCCCGATTCTGGCGCACTCCATGATTTTGCTCACGGCAAACTCATAGTCCACCGCGCTCACCCGCACGCCTAGAATATTTCCCGCGCCACGATCCATCATTTGAGTTCGGTCTTCCAGCGCTCGACATTCTTTTCGTATATATCCTTCAGGATACCGGGCACATCGAATTTCTGCTGCCACTGGGGATAGTGGCTCTTGAACTTATCCGTATCGCTGATCCACCAGATGTGATCGCCGATGCGGTTTTCGTTGGTGTAGGCCCACGTCATCGCGCGGCCGGTAATTTCTTCGCACATCCTGATGGCTTCCCGCATGGAAGCGTTGCTGAATCGTCCCCCGCCCATGTTGTAGACTTCGCCGCCGCGCGGCTTCTGATAAAACTCATGGAAGCAATTGATCAGGTCGAAGCAGTGCAGATTGTCGCGCACCTGCTTGCCCCCATAGCCATAGACCGTATATTCCTGGCCCTGCGCCGCGCAGCGCATCAGATAAGCCAGAAAGCCGTGCAGCCTGGTCCCGCTGTGATTTGGTCCCGTCACGCAGCCCAGGCGAAAGCAGGCGGTCTTCATTCCAAAGTACCTGCCATACTCCTGAACCAGCACATCGGCGGCCACCTTGGAGGCTCCCAGCAGGCTATGAAGAGTCTGATCGATGGACATGCTTTCGTCGATTCCCTTTGTAAATGGGTGGCTCGAATCAATCTCCCAGCGAGTCTCCCGCTCGACGAGCGGCAGCCGGTTGGGCGTGTCGCCGTATACCTTGTTGGTGGAGGTAAAGATAAAAGCCGCGTCCGGCGAGTGCAGACGCGCGGCCTCAAGAAAGTTCAGCGTGCCCGTGGCATTGACAGAGAAGTCCGTGCGCGGCTCGCGCGCGGCCCAATCGTGCGAGGGCTGGGCGGCAGTGTGAATCACCAGCGAGATGTTCTTCCCCCGCGCGGCAAAGAGGCGGTTGACCTGCTCCCAATCGCGAATGTCGAAGTCTTCAGAGAGGTAAGAAGCTCCCAACTCCGCTTGCAGGCGCGTCTGATTCCACCGCGTTGAAGCCTCTTCGCCAAAGAACCGGCTGCGCATGTCGTTCTCAATGCCCACAACCTCAAAGCCGAGATGCGCAAAGAAAGAAGCAGCTTCGGAACCAACCAATCCTGCTGATCCAGTAATAATCGCTATGCTCAAAACCAGACTCCAACCAGAACACTTATGCTTGACGTTATCTTGAAAATAACAGACAGCCTTATAGAGGCGTTCACTCCCGGACAAGACTTCGGCTCATACAGCGGCGTTGCACTGCGCGGTATTCGCCCCGGCCCTTAATAATGGTAACGGGGATGGCCGAAATGATACATTGCGCCTACGGTAAAACCCTGAGGATTGAGCCGTCCAGCGGGCGGAACAATCGGCGGAATGCCGTAAGGAGGGTGCTTATAGAAATCAGGCCAGGACTGATATTCATAATCGACCCGCACCCAGAGACTCCGAAAGACGCGGTAATCTATGCCGCCTCCGCCGCTGGTGATGGTGCGGGAGTCATGGTAACGCTGAGCAGGATTTGTAAATGTCTCCATCTCGTCCGCGTTGCCGTATCCCGCCATAGCCTTTGCATAAGGGCGGAAGTTGCGATAGCGGGGCCAGGAGTAAATCACGCCTCCCTCGGCAACGTCCTCACGCAGATTTGCCGGTTGCAACGACTGCGCCGGCGGTAATGTTGTACGGCCGTAGTTGAGATCGCGAGCCTCGGCTTCCAGGCCGATTCCTTGCAGAAGGTGCGGCATATGGGGCAAGGTATAGTCGATCCACAGTGTGCCGCCGAGCAGGTGGCCATGACCGTCATCGGGGTTGTAGCCGGAGAAGCCGGCGCCGATGGATAAAGGTAAGTTATACCTGCTGGCTGCCGGTGCGGTTTGAGCAAGAACGGAGGAAGCAGAGCAAATAAAAAGTGCGGCAAGGGTCGGTCCGAGGTACGGCTTCAAGCCCATTCTGTGTCTCCTTTGCACGACATCTGGTAGCAGGACACGTTCTCCCTAGACATTCCCTGCGGATGAGTGTACATCTTCAATGTAAAAATGCAAAAAACAGCCCCGCGCGTGCTCCCCGCCGCAGGCAGGCAGACCTGGATTGAGCACACGTTCCCACGCTAGGAATAGTCATTTTAGCTGTTATCGTTGTATTCCCGGCCAGCGGGGTGTAATGCGAATCAATTGCAATCCACCCAAATCTTCCACCTCGAACTCCGGCGAAGCAGCGGGAACAGCCACCATGCCTCCCATGGGCAGTTTCAGGGGCTCAAAGCGCGCTCCGGAAATCCTCGCCTTCCCCGCAGCTACAAACAGGTACTGGAGGCCGGGAGCAGGCTCAGCTTCAGCAGCCGGATTGGGTGTGGGCAGGCTGGTGCTCGCTCTGCTGCCGGCCACCGGAATGCGCTCCACGCAAAAGTAATCCCCTTCCATCAGAAGGGTGCGGTCCGGCAGAACTCTGGGCGGAATCTTTCCGGCACGGGTCACAAGCCGGGTGGCTTCCAGAGATTTCTGAATGTGCAGTTCGCGGCCCCGCCCGTAGTCATACATCCTGTAGGTCAGATCGCAGTATTGCTGGGTCTCGAGCAGAATCGACCCCGGCCAAATGGAGTGAACCGTTCCCGCATCCACAAAGATCATCTCTTCGCGGTTCAACGGGATCATATTCAGGAGGTTTTCCAGCGTGCCCGCCTCGATTCCCGCTTTGACATCGTTCAGCGTGACGCCCGGCTTGAGTCCGCAGGCTACCTGCGCGCCCGCATCGGCATCGAGCACGTACCAGCACTCCGTCTTGCCGCGCGGATCGCCATACTTTTGCGCCATGGCATCGTCGGGATGCACCTGCACGCTGAGTTTTTCTTTGGCAAAGATGACTTTGATGAGCAGCGGCGAGGCACTGCCGGCGGCAGCCGGACCAAGCAGAGCTTCGGCATTTTCCGCAAAGAGTGCGCCCAGCGTCTGGCCGGCGTGCACGCCTGTGGCCACCACGCACTGCTCCCCGGTGAGCCAGGCCTCGCCGATCAATTTCCCATCGGCGGCCAGGTCATACCATGGACGGAGGTCCGAAAAGCCCCAGGGCCGTTCGGAAAACCAAGGCGTAATGCGAAAGGGAGCCCAGGCGGATGGTGCGAATTGCGAGAATATTTCCATGAGAATATTCCTTTATTTTCAGCGAATACAAGCCTTGCCGGAAGCTCCGGCAGCAATTTCACTTTAGCAGAGAGCCAAGCGCGCTGGCACAGAGAACGCTTCGGCCCGCCCAATGCGGCTGTGGCGCCGATGAATGAGTCATTCAGAGGCTCAGCTTGCCCCATCCTCCCTCGAACGAATAACCTAAGCGCATGTCGAAACCAGTTTCCATCTGTGTGATCGGGTCCGGTTACGTGGGGCTCGTTGCTGCCGTTTGTTTTGCGGAAATCGGCCACCAGGTCATCTGCGTGGACAATGACGAAGCCAAGGTGAAAACCCTCCATGACGGCGGCGTGCCCATCTTCGAGCACCATTTGCCCGAACTTCTGACCAAGCACCGGGGGCGCGGCGTCACCTTCACGACCGGACTGGGCGCGGCCGTGGAGCAGAGCGAGGCCGTCTTCATCGCCGTGGGCACTCCCCAGGGCGATACCGGCGCCGCCGACCTATCTTATGTCGAGGCGGTGGTGGCGGAGATCGCCCGCTCCATCAAAGGCTACAAGGTCATCGTGGAAAAGAGCACGGTGCCGGTCTACACCAACGAGTGGATACGGCGCGTGCTGCACCGCGGCGGCGTGGACCCGCAGAGCTTCGATGTGGTCTCGAACCCTGAATTCCTGCGCGAAGGCACGGCGGTCGCGGACTTTCTGCATCCCGACCGCATCGTGGTGGGCGCCAACTCCGAGCGCTCCGCCGAAGTGTTGCGGCGGATTTACGCGCCGCTCACGGGCGGCGACTATTACGCCCAGCCGGGCGCTTTGCAGGGCGCGCGCAGCGCCGCCTCGCCGGCCCGGATATTGGTCACAACGGCGCAGAGCGCGGAGATCATCAAGCACGCCTCCAATGCCTTCCTGGCGCTGAAAATATCCTTCATCAACGCCGTGGCCAACCTGGCTGAAACGGTGGACGCCGATATAGAGGACATCGCCGCCGGCATGGGCATGGACAGCCGCATCGGAGGCAAATTCCTGCACGCGGGACTGGGCTATGGCGGCTCTTGTTTTCCCAAGGATGTGGCCGCCTTTCACTGGGTGGCGCAGCAGCAGGGCGTGGACTTCCAACTGCTTCACGAGATTCGCAAGGTCAACGATACGCAGAGAGAAATCTACTTCAACAAAGTGCGGGCGGCGTTGTGGACCCTGCGCGGCAAACGGCTGGCCGCCCTGGGCCTGGCCTTCAAAGGGGGCACGGATGACATCCGCGAGTCTCCGGCCATCGACGTGATCGGCAAGCTGCTGGAAGCCGGCGCTTTGATCACGGCCTATGATCCGGCTGCCATGGAGCGCGCCAAAGAGGTGCTGCCGCCCTCGGAGAAGCTCAGTTATGCCGCCAATATCTACGAAGCGGCCAAAGATGCCGATGCGGTGTTGATTCTGACCGACTGGAAGGAGTTTGCCGAGATCGATCTGGCGCGCCTCAACCGGGCGGCCCGCTTCCCCATCGTGATTGACGGGCGCAACCTATACAAGCCGCGGCAGATGCAGGATCATGGTTTCACGTATGTGAGCATGGGCCGGCCGGCAAGTTACCAGGCGCAACAGGGCAAGCCGCGTAAACTGCTGGTGTAGAAGCGGAGTTAGCGGGGTTAGCGGAGTTAGTGCCGCTAACATGTAGATGAAGTGTTTCGTGGAGCATAAACTATTGACCATGCGCGTACTTGTTACCGGAGCCGCCGGATTTCTCGGTTCTCACCTCACCGACCGTCTTCTGGGCGAGGGCCACACCGTTATTGGCGTAGATAACTTCTGCACGGGCGACCGGGAAAACCTCGCTCACCTGGCTGCCGAGCCGCGCTTTCGCTTTGAGGAGCTGGATATCTGCGAGCCTTTCGACGTGGGCCCGGTGGACTACGTTTTCAACTTTGCTTCACCAGCCAGCCCGCCGGAGTATCTCCGCCTGGGGATCGAGACGCTGCGTGTTGGCTCCATCGGCGTCGAAAACACGCTGGAGATAGCCGCCCGTTACGGCGCCGGATATTTGCACGCCTCCACCTCGGAGTGTTATGGCGACCCGCTCGAACATCCGCAGACGGAAGAGTATTGGGGACATGTGAACCCGGTCGGCCCCCGCTCGGTCTACGACGAAGCCAAACGTTTTGCCGAGGCGCTGGTCATGGCCTGGCACCGCTCGCGTGGCGTCAGCACTCACCTGGCACGCATCTTCAACACCTATGGTCCCCGCCTTCACCCCGGCGACGGACGGGTTATTTCCAACTTCATGATGCAGGCTCTGCGCGGCCAGCCGCTGACAATTTACGGCGACGGCAGCCAGACGCGCAGCTTCTGTTACGTGGACGACCTGATTGAAGGCATCGTGCGCCTTTCGCGCGCGGACGAACACCTGCCGGTGAATATCGGCAATCCCGATGAGTTCACCATCCTCGATGCGGCTCAGTTAGTCATCGATGTGACCGGCTCAAAAAGCGAACTGTGCCTGAGGGCTCTGCCCGTTGACGATCCCGCCCGCCGCTGCCCCGACATCACCAAGGCTCGCGCCCTGCTCGGCTGGGAGCCGCGGATCTCTCTCAAAGAGGGACTGGAAAGGTCGCTGGAGTTCTTCCGGAGCCACCTATCAGCTGGCTGGTAAGCGTTTTTTTGGTATAACCCCTGTGAAATAGCATCCGCAATTCGTCATAGCCATGCCAGCAGTCGATCTGTATAATTGCCGCGACCCAATTTCCGGAGGAATGAACGAATGAAACGGCTGGGATGGATTCTTGTACTTTTATTGGTGGCCTCGCCCGCATGGGCCGACAAGAAAATCACCGTGCAACAACTCAAGGATATTCTGGTTGCCATGCAGCAGGG
>Ga0326727_10013201_pt1 | contig 18477 bp, 10 predicted proteins | sample MB2enrmetagenome_FD_207643 | JGI IMG/M metagenome (GOLD analysis project Ga0326727, IMG submission 207643) | Lab enriched peat soil microbial communities from McLean, Ithaca, NY, United States - MB29MY | ecosystem: Environmental > Terrestrial > Soil > Wetlands > Peat | place: USA: New York...
CACGTAGTCCACTCCACCTTCTTCCGCCAGCGTGATGGCCAGTATGCGCTCCTCTTCGTTGAGGAATCCGAACTCGGACATCGATTTTGTGGAGCGCTCGCCGGCGGCCTCGACGATGGCGCGAATCTCCTCCAGAAACTCCCGGCGCAGGCCACTGCGCAGCAGGCCGATATTCGGCTGAAAATCGAATTCGTCGGCGCCCAGCCGCACCACCGCGCGCGCCAGCGCCGTCTTCATGGCCACCGTTTCGCCGCCCATGGGATAGCAAATCGCCGTGGCCACGTGAATTGCCGTGCCGCGCAGAATGTCTCGCGCCAGCTCCACCCAGCAGGGCTGGAGCATCACCGCCTGGAAGCCGTAGCGCGCGGCCGTCTCGCAGTGCGCCCGGATATCCGCCAGGGTGGCGTCCGCCCTCACGTTGGTGTACTGCAAGCGCCCGATCAGTTCCTCTCGCGTCATTCCGGCCACCTCTCGATCCTCGCCGCCACCTCATCCACGCGGCTGTCCACTTCCTCGCGGCGCGGATACGACTCGATCGTGTCACGTCTGCGAGTGGAAAGGGAAGCGGCAGTCACGCCCATTGCGACTGCGCGCTCCATGGGCATTCCCTCGGCCAGGCCGACGGCCAAACCCGCGTTGAAGGCATCGCCGGCGCCCACCGTATCCACCACCTCGACCGCAAGCGCGGGAACGTGCCACAGCCCGTCGCGCGCAGCCCACACAGCGCCATTGGCGCCGACCGTAACGATCGCGTTCCGCGGGCCCAGGTCCAGCAGCGCCCGGGCGCATTCCGCCGGCGAAGGGGAGTCAGCGGCATCCAACCCCAGCGCGACGCGCGCTTCCCCCTCGTTCGGCGTCAGGGCGAAAACGGAACTGAGGTCGCGACGGCGGAGATCCTGCGCGGGCGCTGGATTGAGAATCGCCGGGATCCCTCTTTGCGCGGCGATACGCGCACCGGCGAGCGCAGTTTCCAGGGGGATTTCCAGGGGCGAGAGTACCACTCCCTCGATAGCGGTGTTCGTAACATCCGCCGGGCTGAACTCGCCGTTCGCGCCGCTATCGATCACGATGAGATTCGATCCGCCCGGCCCGCAAACGATGAATCCCACGGCCGTCGGCTGGTGCTGCGCGTACAGGACGCCTTCGGTGGCGACGCCCTCGCGCCGCAGCAGATCCAGAAAGTCCTCGCCGAAGTTGTCGCGGCCGACTTTGCCGACGAACCCGGTTCGCGCGCCGAGCCGCGCCGCGCAGCACGCCATGTTCGAGCCCTTGCCCCCGTGGGTCACGCGGTAATTCCGTCCAGCGACGGTTTCCCCGGCCACCGGCAAACGGTCCGCCTCAATCACCAGCGCGACGATGTAGCTGCCAATAATCGTTACGTCAGCCATGGCGGCTCGGCGGGCCTCGAAGGGCGCCCGAACGATGCGCTCCCTGTGACAATCCTACTTTAGGGGGATTTCCAAGTGTCGCGCAGGCAATAGAATCGGCACGATCAGTCTCTGTACTGCAAGCTCCGAGTGTGGGGTCCGGGACACAGTACAGCGGGCAAATATATGCTGTGCGTGGTGGGGTTCTCAGCTTTCGGGAGGCTCAAAGTGAATAGTTTGAAAGCACTTCGTTGGTGCATTTTTCTGGCCTTGCTGCTGGCGGCGATTGCATTCGCTCCTCTGACAACTGCCCAGAACGCGAATACCGGAGAGGTCAAAGGCTCAGTGACCGACGCCACGGGAGCCGTTGTGCCCGGGGCCGGGGTTTCCATCCGCAACGTGCAAACCGGCGTGGTCACTCCGACAACGACGAACGGATCGGGCATATACGATGTGCCGTTCCTGACGCCCGGTAACTACGTCATTACCTTCTCGAAGGAAGGCTTTCGCAACGTCGTCCGCGAGGGAATTGTTCTTCAGGTGGAAACGATGGAGATCAACGCCACGCTGCAGGTGGGCGCTTCCGCGCAGGAAGTAGTGGTGAACGCCACCGCGCCGGTGATCGAGACCGAAACCAGCGACCAGCACGTGGACCTCAGTATGCAAACGGTCATTAATGCCCCCGACGTGGGCACCGACTGGCGCGCCGAGATGACCCAGCTCATTCCCGGCGTCAACACCGGAGGAGGAACGGAGCAGGCCAACGGCCAGCAGTTTGGAGTCAACGGGACGCAACAGTACAACGTGAATTTTCTGATCGACGGGTCGGCGGGCACCGCGCCCAGGGACTATAACGGCAGCAACTACTATATGCCCCTCGATGCTATCTCCGAGGTCAGCATCAATTCCAGCAACGCGCCCGCGCAGTACGGCAACGGCCTCACATCCATTAACGTGATCACCAGGGGCGGAACGAATCAGTTTCACGGCAGCGCTTACGAGTTCGTTCAGAACAACGCGCTCAATGCCCGGGGCTTCTACAATCAGACAGGCACAAAAGCGATCGAGCACTGGAACAACTACGGCGGCAGTGTAGGCGGGCCCATTAAGAAGAACAAGCTGTTCTTCTTCTTCGCTTACCAGCGCAACCCATCGTCCACCCCGACCGGGGGTGTGTACACGTACCCCACCGCCGCCATGCAGGCGGGCGACTTCTACGGCATGACCGGCGCCACCGGCTCGGCCTTCAGCCCCAACGGCATTCTGCTGGGAACCTACGATCCCGTTGCCCAGAAACTGCAGGGCTACTTCCCCAAAACCGGCGCTCCGGGATGGGTGGCCGGATGTCCCGGACCGACGACAGTGGGCCCGGGTACGCCGCAGACCTGCCCCACCACCAACAACTACATTTTCAGCGGCACCGCCCCCAACAAGGACACGTGGTACACGACGAGGGAAGACTACGACATCAACGACAATCAGAAGCTGTCGTTCAGCCTGAACTACTTCCCGACGGTAACTTCCTATGTGGCCGGAGATCCTCTCTATCCCAACGATGCCACCGACTATTCGGTGGGCGACACCGACAACCTGACGGCTCAGATCTCCCACGTCTATACCATCAATCCGACGACATTGAATGAATTCCGCATTGGCGGGAGCCGGGAACTCGACAAGTATGTGCCGCCTTCGCTCGGCAAGAACGACCCGACGACGCTGGGCCTCGAACCGGCTTACGGCAGCAATGCTCCAGCCAACATCTTCCCCAAGATCACCATCGATCAGGGGGCCGGGGCAGGATGCATCGCCGAAGGCGCGGGATGCGGTGAAAACGGCAACATCGACGCCGTTCTCGGAGAGGGCATTTATAATGTCTCCGACGTCGTAACGCTGGTTCGCGGGCGCCACACCATTAAGGTCGGCGGCGAGTTCGACAAGCTCTACCAGGACTACTCATACTGGGGCGCGCTGAGCTCGGGCAACTTCGAGTTCAACGGGGGCGTAACCGGAATCCCGTACGCCGACTTTCTGTCGGGCGACGTGTACGGCTGGTATGTCTACAATTACGATCCGACCAGCGCTCACTCGTGGCAATCGGCGGTGTTCGCCAGCGACGACATCAAGGTCACCCCGCACCTAACCGTGAACCTCGGCATCCGCTGGCAGATCCAGTCGGGCTGGGGAGTGAACAACAACCTGTTCGGCAACTATGACCCGCTTCTGCCCAATTCCGCCGATGGCGGACAATACAAAGGCGCCATCCTCTTTGGTGGGCAAAGCGACGGTCAGTATGGAGGCCACGGCACTCTGTCGACGATCCAGAACGCCAGCTACAAGGAATTCGCGCCGCGCATCGGCGTGGCCTGGTCGCCCACCGACAAGTGGGCCATCCGAGCCAGCTACGGCATTTTCGACGCGCCGCGCGATGCCGAAAACTACACCGACGGAGCGCTCGGCCTGGGATTCAATCCCCATAACAACGGCGGCGGAGGATACGTCAACGGCAGCTACGCTTTCAAGCTGGCCGTGGGGCCGGCTCCCGGCACCGTGGTGTTCCCGACGCTGGCCACGCTGTCGCCGGAAATCGACAACTGGAGTGGCTGGGTGGAGGAGTACCCGTGGAACATGCCGATTGTGTACATACAGAATCTCCTCTTCAGCGTGCAGCGTCAGCTCCCCGGAGATCTGCTGGTGGACACCAGCTACGTCTACACGCGCGGAACCAACCTGAATTTCTCCACCAACGTCAATGAGGCGCCGGCAGGCGCGCTGGGTTGCACCGGCTACAACTGCGGGAATCCCAACCCGATTTTCAACTCGATCATCGCGCAGAATTACACCGGCTGGTCGAACTACAACGCGCTGCAACTGCGACTGCAGAAGAGGTTCTCGTACGGCCTGAACTTCCTGTTCAACTACGCCTGGTCGAAGTCGCTGGACACGGGCACGGGCAGCGGGCACGGGTCCACCATCGACATCTATCAGAACGCCTACAGCCCCGCCGCGAACTACGCCCTATCGGACTTCAACGCCACCAGCACCTTCGCCGGACAGGTCCTCTACGAACTGCCCTTCGGCAGGGGCAAGCAGTTCGGGCTGCACGGCGTGGCCGACCAGGTTCTGGGCGGCTGGCGCATCTCCACTGTAATGGAGGGCCGAACCGGGGTTCCGTATACGCCGGTGATCCAGTCCTCTGTCGGGGGCGGGATCGATCCGGGGCTGGGTCCGTCGTTCGGAGTGGCCAACATGTATCTTTATCCCAATGTGGTTGGCAACCCCAACGTATCGAATCCTTCGCCCGGCCACTGGTTCAATCCAGCGGCCTTCGCTAATCCGGCCCCGGGAACATTTGGCGATGCCGGACGGAACATCCTGATTGGACCCGGCTTCTTCAACGTGGATATCAGTCTCGGGAAGACCTTCTCTCTTCCCTGGGAAGGAATCAAGCTCGACATCCGGGCTGATGCGACCAACGCCTTCAACCACGTCAACTACTACAACCCGGACGCGAATGTCGGCTATAACAGCAACGGCACGCTGGCCGATCCGACCGCGGGTACGATTACCAATCCGGCGGGATACAACGCCAACATGCGCATCATCCAACTGGGAGCGCGGCTGACGTTTTGAAGCTCCCGCCCTGAGCGGGGCGGCCCCGTGGCGTGCAGAGACGCTGAATCTCCGCGCGCCGCGGGGCTTTTGCGTCATCATGGGAAGTTCTCCATGAAGAGCCCTCAATTCGCTTCAATTCTCCTGGCCGCCGCCGTGGCATTCGTGCCAGTTGGTGCGCAGACTCCCTCCGCCACCGAGGTGCACGAGCATCTTCGCAGGGCGGCCGAGTATCTCCGCGCGCGGGATGCGAATTCCGCAAGTCGGGAACTGAAGGCCGTTCTCGCACTCGACCCGAAGAACAGCGAGGCCTACGCCAACCTGGGCGTAATCGCTTTCTTCAGCCGCGACTACTCGCAGGCGGCGCAGTACCTGCACAAGGCTCTGGAAATCGATCCATCGCTGACGAAGGCGGAGGCTTTGCTGGGAATCTGCGAGCGCCGGCTGGGACATCCGTCGGCCCAGGCGCTCCTCGAGAAGTCCTTTCCCAGGTTGAAAGACAAGAGCCTGCAGGTTCAGGCGGGCCTGGAGCTGGCGAATCTCTACTACCAGCAGGGCAGTCTCGATCGCGCCGCGTCCACGATGCATGCGCTCGTCGATCTCGATCCGGACAACATCGAGATCCTGTACATGGCGCAACGGGCGTACTCCGACCTGGCCGACGACACGCTGAACAAACTGGTGGTGCTGGCGCCAGGATCGGCGCGCGTGCAGCAGGTGATCGCCGAGCGGCTGGTGAACGCGGGCGATCTCAAACGCGCCACGGAACACTACCGGAAGGCGCTGGAGATCGATCCGCGTCTGCCCGGCGTGCGCCTGGAGCTGGCCCAGGCGATTCTGGAAGCGCAGCCCAGCGATACCGCGACGCAGAGCGAAGCGGAAAAGGAGCTCGAAGCGGCCGTGAAAGCCGATGGCGACAGCGCGGCCATCGAATGTGTGCTGGCCCGGCTCGCGCTGGATCGTTCGGACGTGGACGGCGCCTACACGCACTACAAGCAGGCGTTCGCGCTCGACCAGGGAAGCTCGGAGGCGCAACTCGGACTCGGCCATGTTCTGGAGACCATGGGTAAAGCCGAAGAGGCGCTGAAATACCTGCGCATGGCGGTTCAGTCCGAGCCGCTGAACGACGAAGCGCATTACCGGCTGGCGATGGTCTGCAGGAAGCTTCAGTTGAAAGAGGAGGCTGACAAGGAAGCCCGGCTGTTCCGGGAGGTCAAGCAGACTCGCGAGCGAGTGGCCGGCCTGTATTTTGAGATGAACAAGAAGCCACCGGGCGCCGAGGAAAGTATTCCCGATGCGGAACCGTAGTCTGCCAGTTGCGTTGTCCTGCGTGGCTGCGATGGCCGCCACGAGCCAGCAACCGCCGGAGCCCGTCGATATCGCCCCGATCAGCGGCGACGTGTACTACCTGGTGAATCAGCGCAGCGGCATGCAGGCCGGAGTGCAGGGGAGCAGTCAGCCGGTGCAGGAATCGCGAAGCTTCACCGACATGGGTCAGCGCTGGACCCTCACCAGGGTTTCGGGCGGGGCCTGGCAGATTGCGAACGCAGCAACGGGACTTTGTTTGGAAGCATCGGGGCACCCAGCGGAACGTGGTCCGCACGCCGATGTCCCCGGCACGCCGCTGCCCGTGGTTCAGATGAGCTGCTCGTCGATCGAAGCGCAGAGATGGGCGCTCAGTGCGACACGGAACGGTTACTACACCATCACCAATCAGGTCACGCGGCTGGCACTCGACGCGGGGGCTGCTCTCGACCAGACGCCGTTGTCGCGGCGCGCGCCGAACCAGAGCCAGCAGTGGCTGCTTCGTCCCGCGTATTTTCGCGGCTTCGATAACGCCCTTCTGGAAAAGCAGGAAGCTGCCCGCGTCGCCTACGGATTGCCATGGTGGAACGACAACGGGCGGACCGAGGATGTCCTCGAAATGTTCAAGAGCCACGGCATCAACATGGTTCGCTTGAGGCCCGGTTCCGTGCCTCCTTACGCTAATGTCTCCGCGGCCGGTTGTGCGGGCAACGCGTGCTATGGCGAGACGGAAGCCCAGGATCTGGACGTCGCGAAGCGGGCCAGAAACCTCGGTATGAGCATCGAACTCACGTTGCTGTTCGACGGTGGCCGCTCCGCCAGCGTTCCGCCCGCCTGGACCAGCGACACCGAGCTAAGCCAGTTGCAGGCCGATCTGTACGCCTATGTGAAATCCGAGATTCTGGCGTACCGCCAGGCTGGCACCATGCCCGATCTGGTGGCCATCGGCAACGAAGTGGATACGGGGTTTCTCGCGCAGATCGGAAGCCCAACCGGGCAGAACTTCGGCGGTTTTGCAGCGTTGCAGACCACTGCCGCGCAAGCCATCAAGGACGCCGCCGCGGACCCATCGGCCGGTCCCCCCATTCCACCCCCGCTCACCTGTATCCACATCACGCCGGCGTGGGATCTCACGCAGTTTTTTGCGCTGGCCAATCAGTTCAAAGTCCCTTACGACGCCATCTGCCAGAGTTACTATCCCATCTATCATGGCCCCCTGACCGACGCTCAGGCCGCTGCGTCGAATCCCAACAAGCAGCCAGTGGAGCAGGACGTGCTTACGCAGGCCGCGAACAACATCGCAAAGCCCATCTTCATCATCGAAACCGGCGAGCATTACGCCAATGGGTTCCAGGCGAACGATCCCTGGTATTTGCCCCCCACCCCGGCGTCGCAGCGCCAGTTCATGCTCGACCTGCAGACCGTGGTTCAGGGGTTGCCGAACAACCTTGGCATGGGAATCGCCTGGTGGGACCCGGCCGGCGTGGACATCCACAGCGCCAGCGGCCAGTTGATTAACGGCGACAATCTCCCGGACGCGATCTACGTGTGGAACGGGCTTACGCTGTTCGACAACACGACCGCGTCGCTGCTTCCCGCCGTCGACGCCCTCGGCGGCAACCCGTAGCCGGCGATTCGCCGGCGCGGTATCCAACTTTAGAGGGATTTGCCGCGACGCTGTCGGCGCTACGATCCTGCTTACGACCAGACGATTCTACTTTTTCATCGTCTTCCTTGTGTTTTCATCCGGCCTGCTGGCGCAGTGGGACGATTCCCTGCTTCGGCCCTTCGCGATGGACCACCGCGATGCGAAAGCATCCCCGGCCGACGTCTCGTTTCTGCTCGATGGGCCCGCCGGCAAGGACGGCTTCATCCGCGTGGAGAACGGCCATCTGGCGAAGGGCAACGGCCGGCGCATCCGTTTCTGGGGCGTGCACTTCACCGACTGGAGCCGCGGCTCCGTGGAGATCCCACCCAAAGACGACATGCCGATGTGGGCATCCACGCTGGCCCGTTTTGGGGTGAATCTGGTCCGCCTGCATTTCCTCGATCTCGATTCGCCGCGCGGGCTGATCGACGCTTCGGGTAACGACAGCCGATCCTTCAATCCGCAACAGCTCGATCGCCTCGATTTTGAAGTCGCCCAGTTCAAAAAGCGCGGGATCTACGTCGATCTCAATCTGAACGTCGGAAGGTCTTACAAAGCGGGCGATGGCGTCGCCGATTACGCAAAGATCCGCTGGGCCAAGGGACTCACGCTCTACGACCCGCGCCTGATCGAACTCGAAAAGGAATACGCAAAGCGGCTGCTGACGCACGTGAATCCTTACACCGGGAAGGCTTATCGCGACGAGCCCGCCGTCGCGCTGGTCGAGATCGTGAACGAAAACGGCCTGTATCCGGGCTTTCGCGCGCCCACGGCATATTACGACGACGAACTGACCGCGCAGTACAACGCGTGGCTCGAGCAACATCCCGAGCAATTGGCGAAGGTGCGCACCCCGGGCTCTCCGGTGCCGCGACTGAAGTCGCAGGAAATCGCTTCTGCGCCGAAAGAGCGCTACGAAGCGGAAGCCGCGTTCTACATGGACACCGAGCGCCGGTTCTACGAGGGGATGAGCGCGTATCTGAAGAACGAGCTGGGCGTGAAGTGCCCGATCATCGGTACCGCCGACCACAGCCACAGCGGCAGCCCCTATCCGATGCTGGCATCTCTGGCGCAACTCGACGTCGTGGACGGACACGTCTATTGGGAGCATCCGGAGGAGCCGCCGCCAACCGACACGCCGATGGTGAACGACCCGCTGCACTCCACAGTGGTGCAGCTTTCGCGCACCGCAGTCGCCGGCAAGCCCTACACGGTGAGCGAAACGAATCATCCGTTCCCCAACGAATTCGCCGGCGAGGGCATCCCCATCATCGCCGCGTATGGCGCATTCCAGGACTGGGACGCCATTGTCACGTACACCTTCGAGCCGAAGCGCGCGCCGGACTGGAAGCCGTACGTCGGAGACCCATTCGATATCTCGCTCGATCCCGTGCGCATGACCGAAATGGCCGCGGGCGCTTTGATGTTCCTGCGCGGCGATGTGCGGCCCGCGCACGAGACGGTGGACCGGACCTATTCGCCGGAGGAGGTTCTGGAGAGCCGGCGCCTTCCTCATTCCGAGCAGCCCTATTTCACGCCGGGCTTTCCTCTGATGCTGCCGCTCCAGCATGAGGTGCGCATCCGATCGCTCAACGGTTCACCAACCGAAACGTTCACGGCGCACGATCCCGACCCGATTGTCTCCGATACCGGCCAGCTCGCCTGGTACAACGGCGAGGTCACCGTGGATACGGAGCGCACGCAGGCGCTGGTCGGATTTCTCCGGGCGAACCATCGGGTGCTCCGCAATCTGAGCGCCGACGTGACGAACAATTTCGCGACGGTAGTGCTTTCCTCGCTCGATGGGCAGCCGCTCGCCCGGTCGAATCGCATGCTGCTCACCGCCGGTTCGCGGGTGACCAACACGGGCATGGAATGGAACGACGCACGCACCAGGCTGAAAGAGTGGGGCGGCCCACCGACGCTGATTGAGCCGGTCGCCGGCACGGTGACGCTCCGCAATCTCGCGAAGGCCCGCGGCGTGACTGCAACGGCACTGGACGGCGCAGGCAGGCCCACGGGCGAGTCGATTCCGGCGAAGAGAACAGCCGAGGGATGGGGCTTTCCGATCGGCGCCCCGGTCACCACCTGGTATGCGATTTCGGTGAAGCGATGACGCGCCGCGATCTCCTGGGCGGGGCGCTCGGAGCGGCAACCCTGGCGTCGCTTCGTGGCGAAAGCCTGCGGGAGGCGCCAAGAATCAGGGAATCGTTCGACTTCGACTGGCGGTTCTTCCATGGCGACGCAGCAGGCGCTCAGGAACCAGGTTTCACCGATACCTCATGGCGCAGTCTCGATTTACCGCACGACTGGAGCATCGAAGGGCCATTCTCCGCCAAAGAGCCGAGCGGCGGATCGGGTGGCTACGCGCCAACTGGGATCGGCTGGTATCGCAAACGATTCGTTCTGCCCTCCTCATACCGCGGCCGCCGGGTTTCCATCGAGTTCGACGGGGTTTATCAGAACGGCGAAGTCTGGATCAACGGACAATACCTCGGCAAGCGGCCCTACGGCTACATCAGCTTCGCATACGACATCACGCCGCACCTGAACGCCTTGGGGGAAAACGTCATCGCCGTCCGCGTGGATAACTCGCTGCAGCCGAATTCGCGCTGGTATTCCGGCTCGGGAATTTACCGGCACACCTGGCTGGTTGCGGTGAATCAAGTCCACATCGCGCGCTGGGGAACGTTCGTGACCACGCCGCGCGTTGCGCGCGATGCCGCGACAGTTCGCGTCAGAACCTGGGTTCACAACGACGGCGTCGAGACTGCAACCTGCACTTTGGCGACGTCGGCGGAAGGGCCCGAGGTTTCGTCGTCCCAGGAGATCGGACCCGGCGCATCGTACGAATTCGTGCAGGAGCTGAAGGTGGATCGCCCGCGTCTGTGGAGCGTCGCCACGCCCGCCCTCTACACACTGCGCAGCACGGTGCGCGCCGGCGGCCGGGTGGTGGACGAATACGAGACGCCTTTCGGAATTCGCGAGGCCGTGTTCGACGCCGGCCGCGGGTTCCTGCTCAACGGCGAGCATGTGAAGCTGAACGGAGTTTGCCTGCACCACGACGGCGGCTCAATGGGTGCCGCTGTCCCCGAACGCGTGTGGGAACGCCGGTTCGAGATCCTCTGCGGCATGGGCTGCAACGCCATCCGCACCAGCCACAATCCGCCCGCGCCCGAGTTCCTCGATCTATGCGATCGCATGGGCTTTCTGGTGATGAACGAAGCCTTCGATGAGTGGAAGGCGGGCAAAGGCCAGCTCCACGGCAACGGCTACTCGCGCATCTACGACGAGTGGCACGAGCGCGACGTCACCGATTTTGTTCGCCGCGACCGTAACCACCCTTCCGTCGTTCTGTGGAGTTGCGGCAATGAAATTCCCGACCAGCTCAGCGAGCAGGGCGGCGAAATTCTTCGCGAGCTGCTGGCCATTTTCCACCGCGAGGATCCAACGAGGCCCGTCACCGCCGCCTGCGATCAGATCGCGGCCGAGCCGAAGGCCGTGCCCGTCGCGTTTCTCGATCAGCTCGACGTCATTGGCTACAACTATGCGGACCGCTGGCGCGAGAGGCGCGAGCTGTGCTACAGCATCGACAAACTGGCGCATCCCAACTGGCGCATGATCGGCACCGAGAGCGAGGGCATGGGCGGCGTCCGCGGGGATTACCACGACCTGGTCGAACCTCCGGATCCGCAAGTCACGCGCGCAACCTTCTGGATGTCCGGGCCGGCCAGCCGCACGCGCGGCCTGGATACGGAAGAGCTCTGGCGCTTCGTGCGGACCCGCGATTATGTGGCCGGCGATTTCATGTGGACCGGCATCGATTACCTGGGCGAGGCGTTCGGCGGGCGGTTTCGGGGTGCCAGCTCGGGTGTTCTGGACAGTTGCGGTTTTCCGAAAGACGGCTACTTCTTCTACCAGAGCCAGTGGACGGAGAAGCCCATGGTGCATCTGTTCCCGCACTGGAACTGGAAGGGGCGCGAGGGCCAGATCCTGCCGGTGATCTGCTATACCAACTGCGACAGCGTGGAGCTTTTCCTGAATGGCAAATCGCTTGGGGTGAAGGCCTACAGGTTCCCGCGCTACGGAATGCAGGAGCGCTATGGGAACTACGCCCCGTCGGCCGTCGATGCCGTCCGTACCACGTCGGATCTGCATCTCACGTGGGACGTGCCGTACGAACCGGGCGTTCTCAAAGCGGTCGGCCGGAAGAACGGAAAGCCGTCCGCCGAAACGGAGGTCTCAACCACCGGTGACCCGGCCGCCCTGGCGCTCACGGTGGACCGCAGTGTCATCCGCGCCGACCGCCGCGACGTGGTCCACGTCACCGTACGGGTGCTCGATGCACAGGGCCGGGTGCACCCCGAGGCAGTGAATGCCCTGACTTTCGAAGTCTCCGGCGCAGGCCGGATGATTGGCGTCGACAATGGAAACATGGCGGACGTCACCGCCGATTTCAAAGGACGATCAGTGACAGCGTTTCACGGCATGTGCCTGGCGATTGTGCAATCGGCGGCGAAGGCGGGTGAGATCCATGTCGCCGCCAGCTCCGCGGGGCTGAGGCCGGCAACCGTGACCGTCCTGACCAAACCGGGTTAGAATCAATGCTGTTCACTTTGTGTGCAAGGGACACGCGGCGTCAGCCGCGTCTCTTCGGTACCGGCCAACGACGCGGCTGGCGCCGCGTGTCCCACCGGCGGAAGAACCCAGAGTGAACAGTATTGCGAATACCACCAGCAACGCTGCCCCTATGCGAAGTGCGCCGCGTCCGCTCACATCCGCGATTGTCGCGCTGAGCATTGTGCTCGGTATCGTGTCTCTTCACGGCGCTCTGCCCGGCTATGCGAAACGGGTGTGGCACGCCGAAGACGGGCTGCCTGAGGAAACCGTACAGGCGTTCGCGCAGACGCCCGACCATTTCCTGTGGGTGGGCACCACCGGCGGCCTGGTTCGTTTCGATGGCGCGCAGTTCGTCGTTTTCAATCGCGACAATACGCCTGCGTTCCGCGAGAACAGCGTCTTCTCCCTGCTTGCCGCCGGCGACGGGACGTTGTGGATTGGCACCGAAGGCGGCGGGGCCATCAGTTATCGAAACCGCTCCTTCCGCCTCTGGACCAGAGCCGATGGACTGACCAACGGTTATATCCGCACTCTTCGCGAGGACGCCTCGGGCCGCATCTGGATGGGCACCGACGACGGGCTCTTTCGGCTGAGCGGCGGTCGAGTGGAGCGCGTCGATGGGCGCGATGGCCTGCCCGCCGTCGCCGTCCATTCCATCTACCTGGATCGCCAGCAGCGCCTTTGGGTGGGCGGCTTCCATTTTCTGTGTTTCGACCACGACCATGCAACGGAATTTCACCTGCCCGGCGGGCTCACCGATAACGTCAAATCAATTCTCCAGTCCCGCGATGGGACGCTGTGGGTGGGCACAGTCACGGGTTTGTGGCGGACCAGTTCCGTCCCGTCTTCGTTCCCGCCGGTTTTCTCGCGCGTGAACCAGATCAGCAGCACCGTGCGAACGCTGCTCGAGGACGACGACGGCGAGCTCTGGATTGGCACCATCGGCGAGGGTCTGTTCCGCTATCAGAACGGGAGGCTCTCCAGCGTCGCGGCGAGCGCCGCCCTGCCCAGCAACACCATTCTGAGCAGCTTCTTCGGCTCCGAGCACAACATCTGGATCGGCACGCAGACCGGCCTCGTCCGTCTGAACAAGACCGCCGCGGACACCGTGGCCCTTCCCGATTTTGCCGATGCCGATTTCGGAACCATCTACGGAGATCGCGATGGAACACTGTGGGTGTCCAGCACGCATTTGTTTCACCTGCAGGGACGCACCGCCCGGATGGTCCATCTCCCGCCGCCGCTCGCCAGCGTGCGCATCCGCAACGTTTTCCGCGACAGCTCGGGCACTCTGTGGTTCGGGACCGAAGGCGAAGGCGCATTCCGCGAGGTGAACGGCGTCCCGCGCCTTGTGCCCGGCATCAACCCGTACGTTCGGGCGTTCGCCGAGGATCGAGCCGGAGCCGTCTGGATCGGCACCGATGGCGGCTATTGCCGCTGGCGTCCCGATGGCCGGCGGTGTTTCGAAGAGCACGAGAGCGTACGATCGATGTATGTCGATCGCCAGGGCGACGTGTGGGTGGGCAAGGATCGTGGGTTGACGCGGCTGCGAAATGGCGGCGATGTCGCCGATTCGCCCATTCCGCGGCTGCGGCGCGAAAAGGTCTGGGCGATCCATGAGGACCCCGAAGGCGGGCTGTGGCTGGGCACCCGCACCAGCGGGCTCTTCCGCTGGAAGGACGGCAAGCTGAGCGCGTGGAGCACCGCCCAGGGTCTCGCCAGCAACAGCATTTATCAGATCCTCGAAGATCGCCGCGGCTTCCTCTGGCTGAGCGGCCCGAACGGGATTTCGTCGATCTCCCGGCGCGATCTCGAACGCGCTGCGCTTGCCCCATCGTTCCTGCCTGCGGTGAAGCTGTATGGAACATCCGAGGGCCTGCAGACGACACAGATGTACGGCGGCGTGCAGCCGGCCGGTTGCATCAGTGCGAGCGGGGAAGTCTGGTTCCCGAGCACGGCCGGCGCGGTGCGCATCGGCTCGGACGCGGGCGACCCCGTGGCCGCGCCTCCAGCGGTCATCTACCGCGTGGAGGTGGATGGCCGGGACGTGGCCTTCGGTTCCGGCGGGACCATCGTGCTGCCGCCCGGCGAGGGCAAGCTGAACGTCGAATACGGCGCCATTCAGTTCCGCTCCCAGGACCGCGTGCGCTTCCGTTATCAGCTCGAGGGGTTCGACAACGGCTGGACGGAGACGCGGGCTCGCCGGGCGACTTATACCAACATCCCGGCAGGCCGCTACCGGTTTCGCGTTCTCGCCTTCGACATTGCTCAGCCTGGCGCCACTTCGCAGGCATCGGTCGCCTTCGAGTGGCGGCCCCACTTCTACCATGCCTGGTGGTTCTATTTTGCGTGTGTCGGTTGTATGGGCGCGGCGGTCTGGTCGTTCTATCGCGCTCGCATGCGCCAGGCCCATGCGCGCTTCGAGGCCGTGCTGGGAGAACGGAACCGCCTCGCGCGCGAGATGCACGACACGCTGATTCAGGGTTGTACCGGTGTTTCGGCATTGCTCGAAGCCGTTGCCTCCATGTCGAAAGAGCAGACTGCGGCAGCCGCGAATCTGCTCGACTGCGCGCGCGAACAGATTCGCGTAATCACCGACGAAGCTCGCGAAGCGGTCTGGAACCTGCATCGCGGGGGGCGTTCGGAAATCAGTCAGCTCGTGGACCAGATGGCCAGGCAGGCCTGCGCCGCTTCCCACGTGCCCGTGCGGTTCGAAAGCTCCGGCAAGCCGGTAGTGCTGGAACCCACCGTGGAGCACGACATCATGATGGTGGCGCGCGAGGCGGTGCACAACGCCATCCGCCACGCGCACCCCAGCGAGGTGTCGCTGAGGATGCAGTTCCAGCGCGGCCGAATCCGGCTCAGCGTGCTCGACGACGGGTGCGGCTTCCTGCCGGACGAGGTGGGGCCTCATGACGACGGCCATTTCGGGCTGATCGGAATGCGCGAGCGCACCGAACGTCTGGGAGGGCAGTTTGCCGTCCGCAGCGCGCCGGGGAAGGGAACCGAGCTGTGCGTCGAGGTGCCGGTGCGTCCGCCGGCGCGGGAAAGACAAGGAGTTCTGAACGGATGAACGCAGCGCGTAAGTTCAGCGTCCTGGTGGTGGAAGACCACCCCATCATGCGGCTGGGGATCGCATCGATCATCAATGCGCAGCCGGACATGACGGTGTGCGGCCAGGTGGAGTCGGGAGAAGAGGGCGTTCGCGCGTTTCGCCAGTATCGTCCCGACGTCACCCTGATGGATCTGCGCCTGCCCGGGATGAGCGGCGTTGAGGCGCTGCGCATCATGCGCAGCGAGAACCCCGCTGCGCGTTGCGTGGTCCTGACCACATACGAAGGCGATGAGGACATCCACCAGGCGCTGGCGGCGGGCGCGGCCGCCTATGTGATCAAGGCGATGTCCTACGAGACGCTGGTGGATGCGCTTCGCCGGGTGCACGCCGGAAGCCGTTACCTCCCGCCCTCGGTGGCGCGCAGCCTGGCCAACCGGACGCCCAATTCCGATCTGAGCCCGCGCGAGCGCGAGGTCCTGAGCCTCATGGTCGCCGGCAAGACGAACAAGGGAATCGCCGATGCGCTGGGCATCACCGAGGCTACCGTGAAGTGCCACGTCAGCGTGATTCTGCAGCGTCTCGAGGCGGAGGATCGGACTCAGGCGGTGGTTGCCGCCCTGCAGCGCGGGCTGGCGCATCTGTAGACGAACGCTGCCCGGTCAGGCCACAGGCACCTCTACGCCTCGCTCACGTACAATGGGCTGCGTGCAAGCGCCGTTCGTGGAAGCCGTTCGTGCCGGTGGCGGCAACGAGGCCGACAGGCACGCGCTTCCTCTCGGCGGCTGGCTCTTGCTCCTTCTCCTCGCCTTCACCACCTCCACCGTGTTCGTGCGCGAAGCGTGGGCCCTGGCGTCGTTTCAGATGGGCGTGTACGTTCTGCTGGCGGTCTGGGTGCTCGTGCTGGTGTGGCGTCGCGCGGAAGCCGTGGAATTCAGCCTGACGGCGGTGCTGGTCTGCTGCATCCCTCTATGGGGAATCCTGCAGATCGCCGCCGGGCTCACCAGTTCCGTGGCCGCGACCCGCGAGGCGGTTCTTCGCTGGGGCGCGCTGGCCGCGGTCTTCTTTCTCGCAGTGATGTGCGGCCGCCGCCGCGACGCCCGGCAAACATTCCTGGGAGTCTTCCTTTGCTTCGCCACCGCCCTCGCCGTGTTGTGTCTGATGCAACTGTTTACCTCCCAGGGCCGGGTGCTGTGGAGCTTTCCCACCGGCTACGACGAGGTCTTCGGGACGTTCCAGTATCACAACAACTACGCGCAGTTCGTCGAGCTGGCCCTGCCCATCGCTCTGTGGAGAGCGCTGCGCGACCGCCATCGTTCTTTCTGGTATGCCTTCGCCGGCGGCATCCTCTATGCGTCGGTGATTGGCAGCGCTTCGCGTTCGGGGACTCTGTTGTGCACCGTGGAACTCCTCGCCATGCTGGTCGTCGGCCTGGTGCGGCTGCGCGATCCCGAAACGGGGCTGCCCTCGCGCGCGACTTCCGCCATGTTGCTGGTGGTGCCGGCACTGGCTGTGGCATTAACGCTGGTGGTGGGCTGGGAGCATGTCTGGCAACGTTTCCAGCAGGAAGATCCATTCCATGGCCGCCGCGAATTTCTGGATGCCGCGCTGCGCATGGCCCGCGACCGGCCGCTCACCGGGCATGGGCTGGGCACGTTTCCGGACGTCTACCAGCGTTTTGCCGTGCGCGACTTTCCCTTCTATGCCAACCACGCCCACAACGATTGGGCGGAGTTCGCCGCCGACGGGGGCATACCTTTTCTGCTGCTGGTCCTGATTCCGTTCGCGGCCGCTGTTCCCGCCGCGTTTCGCCACCCGTGGGCGCTTGGCCTGGCGGTGGTGATGGCCCACGCTTTGGTCGATTATCCGTTCCCGCGTCCGGCCGTCTCCGGCTGGATGTTCGCGTTGCTGGGGCTTATCTACGCAGCTCGCGAGTCCCGGCACAGCCGTCCGCTGGCGAAGTCAGCCGAGTTTCAGAGGGTGTGAGGGCCGCACAATCAACTGGCCCGAGTCCGAGCTCGCCGCCGGTTCCCGCGTCAGATAACGAAGAAAAACGTAAAAAACGAATAAGAGAATCACGCCGATGATTGCCTGGACGATCAGCCGCTGGAGCGCTTTCGAGCCCCGCATGCGTTCGCGTTTTCGCTGATGGCGCGGTTGCTCCGTGCCGGGCTCAGCGCGCGCGTAGAAACGCAGGCGGCATTTGCGGCAACGCCAGGCGCGCTGGTGTCTTGCACGATGAAACCAGTCGGCCCACTGGGTACGTTGCGCCGATCGAATGTCTTCACTGCCGCACTTGGGACAGGTCATTGGGGTCCGTGAGGTTGTAAGGCTGTGGATACCACCACGAGCATACCGGAAATCCGCGGCGTGCCGAGAGCCCGGGCATAGGCCAGTCTCAGCCGCACCAGCGGCTGGTTACGCCCGGCAACGAAGGTCACCGAGTCGGTTTTCAGCGTCTCATGCGACAGATCCGGCGATGCCGCAAGAACGGCGCCGGAAAGGGAATCCTGAACCTGCCAGCGCAAGCCTGTGTCGGGGGCGATATCGCGCGTGCGATAGCTGTACTTCAGCTCGTATCGACCCACGGAAACAGGCACGGTCTGTTCCGCCACGACGCAGTTCTCGGGCTCCCGGCCGGTCAGCTCCACCTCCAGACCCGAGGGCCCCGGCCAGGAATGCAGACCCTCGTAGGAAGGCAGGCGCCAATCGAAAGCCACCGGCACAGGCTCGCGCGCAAATACGGAATTGTTGGGGAGCGTTTGGTCGGCCACCACCCAGCGGCGGTCGGCGAGCGCGCGCCAAAGCGAGATTGCCGGTGCGGTATCGCCCTGATCGATGGCGCGCTTGATCGTCCCCAGCAGCAGCGGCCGGTC
>Ga0326727_10013203_pt1 | contig 18474 bp, 19 predicted proteins | sample MB2enrmetagenome_FD_207643 | JGI IMG/M metagenome (GOLD analysis project Ga0326727, IMG submission 207643) | Lab enriched peat soil microbial communities from McLean, Ithaca, NY, United States - MB29MY | ecosystem: Environmental > Terrestrial > Soil > Wetlands > Peat | place: USA: New York...
CATCGTCATGGGTCTGATTTTAATGTGGATCGTGACCGCGATTGACTATCACAACCTTATCGACCGGGCCATCATTCTTTATGTCTGCGCGGTGGCCGGCTTGCTCGCAGTTCTGGTGATCGGAAAGACCGTATTAGGTGGCAAACGCTGGATACCCGTGCCCGGTGGGTTCAATCTGCAGGTTTCCGAGTTCGCCAAGTTAGTGATATTATTGATCGTAGCCCGCCAGCTTGCAAGATTTTCCACGGATGTTCTAGAACTTCGGGATCTGCTGCGGATTGCGGTTTTGGTTGCGATCCCCATGGTTTTGATCGCTGCCGAGCCCGATCTCGGCACGGCTCTGACCTATCTACCCATCCTCCTGATTGGTGTTTTTCTGGCGGGAATGCGTTGGCAGTATTGGACGGCAATAGCGGTGGTGATGGTGGTGCTGGTACCTTTAGGCTTTCACTTCATGAAGGATTACCAGCGTGATCGGATTTTGACGTTCCTCGACCCGGACCTCGATCCGAAAGGAAAGGGATATCAGTTGATTCAGTCCCGTATCTCGGTCGGCGCCGGAGGAATGTGGGGTAAGGGTGTGACGAAGGGTTCCCAGACGCAACTTGGATTCCTGCCAATCCCGCACACCGATTTCATCTTCTCGGCCTTTGCCGAGGAGCATGGATTTGTCGGAGTAATCGTTGTCTTGTCGATGTATTTCGTTCTGCTGATGCAGATCGTGCAGAATGCGCAAACCGCCCCGGATCGGGCGGGAATGTTCGTGTGTATGGGAGTCGCAGCACTTTTGCTGTTTCATCTGCTGGTGAACGTGGGGATGGTGGTCGGGCGAATGCCGGTTACCGGGATCCCTTTGCCGCTCATGAGTTATGGTGGGTCCAGTCTTTGGTCGGCTTTTATGATGCTGGGCCTTGTCAACAACGTTCGTATTAGAAGGTTTGTGAATTAGAAATTTTGGGAGCCCGTGAAGAACTCTCGGCGATGGCTGTTTCTCGTGTTTCAGCCGCTGATGAAGGAGCGGTTCCCCGGCGCGATTCGGTTGTTAGAGAAGACGTCTCCATCCGGAACGGCCACGCGTGAAGGCTGACAGGTTCACCTGGGCGCGCTTGCAGTAGGGCGCGTATTCAAAAGGCACGCAAGGGCGAAACGCTTCTCTTCGTCGCCGAGTTCCTGAATGGGACCCGACGGAGAGTGTAATGTCAAAAGAATTGATCGTCTCCGCGACGCGTCATGAAACGCGCGTCGCGATTTTGGAAGATGACCAACTAGTCGAAATTTTTCATCAGCGCGAGAAAGAATACTCGCTCGCTGGTAGTATCCACAAAGGCAGGGTGACGCGCGTGCTTCCGGGCATGCAGTCCGCTTTCGTCGACATCGGCCTCGAACGCGATGCGTTCCTGTATGTTTCCGATTTCTTCGAGGACAATGACGAGTACGACAAGATCGTTTCCGGCGTTGAGGAGAAGGTGCTCAAGCTCGAGCGGTCAGGCGGATCTCAACAAGCATCCCCTTCCCTGATTGCCGCGGAACCGGATGCCGCGGTACCTTTGGCAGCCGCGGTACCCGGAGCGTTGATTATCCAGCCCGCTGAGATGGGAGCAGTCCAAACAGCACCGCCTGCCAATGGGGACTCGCGCCGGCGGCAAGGTGGCGAACCCGGCGGACAGCGCGACAATCGTGATAGCCGCGGAGGCCGAGGAAGGCGCGGACGGCGGCGCCGCCCCGCTGCCGGAGGTCTGCCGGAATCGAAGTTCTTCTCCCCCAGGGATGCGCGCGAGGCCCGTCCTGCAGTGGAGCCTCAGCCCGTGGTCGAACCATTCGGAGCGCCCCCCGCGGAAATTGACAGCGGCATCAGCGTGCTTCCTGGAGAATCGATCTCGAAGTACGTTGGACACACGCCTCCGGCTTCCTACCATCCTGAGGAAGAAGGCGAGCCGGAGAGTGTAAGTGCTGCGGAAATGGCTTCCGAGGTGGTGCATGAGGAGCACGACTCGGCCGTGATCGACATGGAAGCCGAGGCCGCCGGCGAAGGTGAGCCGGAGGCGGCACAACCGGAAGAAGCCGAAGTACCGATAGAGACGGCGCCGATGCTGGAAGACGTTTTTATCGAAGCGACTATCGAGATACACGAAGCTTCACCGGATTTGGAGGAGGTGCTGGACGAGCTTGATTTTGAAGGTGAAACCGAGCGGCTGCTCGAAGCCGCTGCCGCCGTAGAATCGCCTTCGGGACCGGATGCCGAGGCCGGCGAAGAAGGTCCGGAACCTGCCCGCATCCCGCAAAGTCTGACGGCGGCTCTGCGCGAACAGGGTGGCCGCCTGCCGCACCGGATGTCGCGGCGGTCCCGCCGGAGAATGCGCGGTGATCGCGGCGGACCCGATAGCGGGAGTGGCGCCACCAACTCACCGGTCTCCGCGAATGGCGAGCCCCAGGTGGTAGCTCCCTCCGATAAAGCAGAAGTCAAGACCCAACCCGAACGGACCCAGGGAAATCGCAATCGCGAGGACCGCCCCCCGCGCGAAGAGCGTGTCCGTGAAGAAGTCCGGCCAGCCATCCCTTCCATAACGGATTTGCTGAGATCCGGGCAGGAAATCATCGTCCAAATCGCCAAGGAACCGCTCGGGCAAAAGGGCGCCCGCATTACCTCCCATATCGCCCTGCCCGGGCGATTCCTGGTCTACATGCCGACCGTGGACCATATCGGCGTGTCGCGCAAGATTCCCTCGGATGAAGAACGGCAGCGGCTCAAACGGATTCTGCAAACGCACCGGACCGGCATCCCTGGCGGCTTTATCGTTCGAACAGCGGGCGATGGCCGATCCGAAACCGAACTCAAGGCCGACATGATGTTCCTCTACAGCTTGTGGATGGACATGCGCCAAAAGGCCGAGAAGAAGCCGGCGCCCTGCCTGCTGCACCATGATCTCGATGTGGTAGAGCGAATCCTGCGCGATCAACTGACCAGCGCCTTCAAGACGGTCTGGGTGGATAACGAGCTGATCTACGAAAGCGTCCTCAGCTTTGTCCAACGGTTCCAGCCGGCTATGGTGAGCCGCATCAAGCTTTACACGCGGCCGACCCCCATCTTCGACGAGTTCGGAATTTCCCAGGAGCTGGAAAAAGCCCTGCGGCCCAAGGTCTGGCTCAAGAGCGGTGGCTATATCGTGATTAACCAGACCGAAGCGCTGGTAGCCATCGACATCAATACCGGGAAATACGTCGGGAAAAGCAACCGCCTGGAAGACACCATCGTCAAGATCAACACCGACGCGGTAAAAGAGATTGTCCGGCAGATCCGGCTCCGTGATCTGGGTGGCATTATTGTGGTGGACTTTATCGACATGGACGAACGCAAGAACCGGCAGAAGGTGATGCAGGTCCTCGAAGAAACCATGCGGGTGGACCGAGCTCCTTACAAAATTCTGCAATTCAACGATTTTGGTTTGGTGGCGATTACCCGTAAGCGCGTGAAGCAGTCTCTGGAGCGGGCTTTGTGCGTGCCCTGCCCTTATTGCGAGGGTGCGGGTTCGGTCAAGAGCGTACAGACGGTAATAGGTGAAGTGCTCCAGGAAGCCCATAAAATTGCTCGCGCGGTGGAGGGCGATAACGTCGTGCTGCGCGTAAACCCGGAGGTGGCTAAGGTGCTGAAGAGCAACTCAAACGACCATCTCGAAGAGATCGAATCGACTCTCGGTAAGACGGTAATTATCAAGAGCGATCCTTTACTGCACCAGACCAAGTTTGACCTCGCATGATTCGCTGTTTCCTAGCTTTGTTCATCGAGTTGAGTGGTTTATATATGTCCCACGCTCAAACCAACAAGCGCGTCCACCAGGGCGCGTTTGACGTGATCGGCATCGCCGCCAGAACGACGAATCTGGATGAAGCGGGCCCCAATGGTGTGATCCCGCGCTTCTGGCGCCGGCTGATGGCAGAAGGCCTGCTAGATCACATCCCCAATAGAATTGATACTGAAACAATCGCGGTTTACACGGAATACGCGAGCGACGAGAAAGGCGCCTATACCTTCGTGCTCGGCGCACGCGTGAAACCGGATACTGTGGCGCCCGAGGGAATGCGGAGCATCCACATCCCTGCGGCGGATTACGTCATTTTCCCAACCGAACGAGGCCCGGTTGAGAAGGTCGTTCCCCAGACGTGGCAAACAATTTGGAATTCCTTTCCACCCGACGGACCCATGCTGCGTGCGTTCCAGGCCGATTTTGAGTTGTACGGGAAGGCGGCGATGGACCCGAAGAATTCCCAGGTGTTTCTATACGTCGGCATCAAGTAGCACTCGATTTAAAACGAATTCCAATCAGTAAGTCACCTGATTTTTTACGCGCCAATACCCTGAAAAGGTTAGCGGTGATTTATATCGTCCGCATGACAAATTTTTATGGAATATTCTAATCAATTTGGGGTTGACTTATTCGCATAGTAGGTTAAGCTTTATTCAGATCTCTCCTCCAGGTAAGAGTAGATCTTGAGGGCGCGTAAACCCTCAGGAGGCGAATCGTATGTCCAAAATCGTTCTGGCCGGCTTCGACGCAGACAGCGCCCAGAAGCTCTCAAAAAAGCTTACCGGCCTGCATCATCAAACCGAATTATCCTCTAGCGATTCGGCGTATCTTACCACCAGGCACGCGGATCTGGTGTTCCTCTCCGGAGACGACGTCCGATGCCAGCGGAATCTGGCTTCTTTCCGGACCAAGGCGCCCGAAACCCCCGTGATTGTCGCCAGCCGCGCGGTGGAGGATTCCGACTGGCTGACCGCCCTGGAAGCGGGCGCCACGGACTACTGCTCGGTGGACGTGGACCCCGCGAATCTGGACTGGATGCTGAAGAACGCTCTGGAGTGCCGAGTCTTCGCCGGCGCGGCCTAAACCTAGCCGCAAAATCCCCGAACCGATCGCGTGCTATCCTCGTAGCTTCTGCTACATGGCCGCTGACGTAAAGACCGCAACCTCCCCCATCGATGATTCCAAACAGCCGCTTCCGCCCTTACAGGTGTGGGCGCTGCCGGTACTACTCGCCTGGGCCATCCCTGGCGGCGGCCACTTTCTGCTGGGCAAGCGCGGCCGCGGAATCATGATCCTGGTCTCCGTATCCCTGATGTTCTTCTTCGGGCTGGCGATGGGCGGCGCGATGTTTAAGCCCGAGAGCGGCGACCTGCTAACCACCCTGATCAACTATGGAGGATTCGTCGGCGACCTGTCGAGCGGAGCATTGTATGTAGTGTCGGTGATGCTGGGATATGATCAGCCGGATACCGCGGGACATGTTCACGATTACGGCACCAAGTTCCTGGTGACAGCTGGCCTGCTGAACATTCTGGCCATGGTAGACGCGTTTGAGATTGCAGCCAAGCGGAAGAGCTAACGTGAAAATTAATCTCTCTCACTTCGAAGCGGCTTTACTTTTCGCCCTGTTTGCCTCCGTGGTATTGGGCATCGTGACGAAAAAGACGGACCGCGAAAGAATCCAGTACGGCGCCAAGTGCTTCGGCTACTTTCTGCTCGCGCTGTTTGCTATCGGCTGGGCCATGAAACTCGGCCACGGTTAGACTCTTCGATAGAATTGTGGCGTGGCGCCGCAGTTCACTATCCTGAATCCGTGCCCTAAAAAGTGGGACCAACTGGAGGGCGAAGGCCGTCAGCGCTACTGCGACGCTTGCCGCAAAAACGTACATTCGATCGGGGAATACTCCGCGGACGAGTGGGATAAGATCTGGCGCGAATCGGGCGGTAATGCCTGCGGCCTGATCGCGTCCGAGCCCTTCGCCATACCCCGCAGCCGGCGTGCCATTTTGATGGGAGCCTTGCTGACGGCGGTTTCTCCCCTGATGGCCGCGAGTGGCTTTTTGAAGCAACAGATGACGGTGACCGTTGCTGGTGAGCGCCAAGTGGAGGCTGCCGTCGCCCTCCCGGTAGAGGTCACGATGGGCGTGGTCGTGTGTGTCAAGAAAAAGCGTCATTGGTGGCTCTTTTGATGCCGGAGACCGAGCCAGCGCGGCGTAGTCCGCGAATACGCCTCAAACGCGAACGGGTCACGCGCCTTTAAGTGGGGCTCCTCCAGGAACGCTACCACCATGTCGAATGCGGCGAACAGCACCACTCCGTAAACGGTCAGCGCGAGAGACGCAAACAGGATGGCCTGCCCAAATACAACCGCAAGCACTCCGACATACATCGGATTGCGCGAGTAGCGATACAATCCGCCGCGCACCAGAGTGCCTGGCTCTTCGCCCAGGACGGACCGCAGAGCGCGGGTAAAGAAGATCGCCGGCGTCCCGTTTTCAGCCAGAAAGGTAAGCAGGCACAGGAGATAGATCGTCGCGCCCGCAATTACCAGCGGCCAGCCGGCCTGCCACCAACTGCCTGCGAGTGCGGAACCGTTATAAATTGTCCAAGGCGCCAGGACGGCAACCGACCCAGGAACGAGCACCGTAAAGATCAGCGCGCGAAGCCACAACATTCGACCCAAGTCTAGCGCGTTTCGAGGCTGGTGAGGGATAGGATCAGGCGGCTAGAATTGAGGGAAGAATGATGCCACGCATTTTCCCGACGATCTGGAATCGAGATGTGTTATCGACGGCCCTGCTTGTGATGGTCCTGGTTGTGGCGGTTCCGCTTGGCGCACAAACCGGAGCCACCTACTATGTTTCGACGGCGGGCAGCGACAGCAACCCTGGCACATTGGGCGCGCCTTGGCTGACCATTCAGCACGCTGCGGATTCGGTCGCGGCGGGCGCCACGGTATACGTATTCGGAGGAGTCTACTCCGAGTCTATAAACCTTCCGGCCTCTGGTACGTCCGCAGAGCCTATTACCTTTGAGAGCTACCCTGGACAGACCGTCGTGATCGATGGAACCGGTTTGAGCTGCTGTACATCGAACCCGCCGTCGAGCGGGAACCAGACGCAAGGCCTGATCAATATCGTGAACCAGAGCTACATCATCGTCAACGGATTTGAAATCCGCAACTTTACAACCGGCAATCCTTCGTACACTCCAGCCGGCGTTTGGATCACTGGCTCAGGCGCCGGCGTCCAGTTGCTGAACAATCTGGTCCACAACATCACTACCACTTCGGAGAAGGATGGCAATGCTTTCGGCATCGCCGTCTATGGCGCCTCGAAGACACCCATCACTCAGCTGGTTATCAGTGGTAACGAAGTATACAGCCTGAAAACAGGGAACAGCGAGTCAGTGAACGTAGATGGCAACATAACTCATTTTTCCATTACCAACAATCTTGTTCACGATAACGACAACATCGGTATCGCGGCGATTGGATATGAGGAAGTGGGACCCGTGGGCTACGACGAGGCAATGTACGGGGAAATCAGTGGGAACACGGTTTATAACATCAGCGGAATTAGCAATGCGGGCGAAGGCGATTCGTACGATGCCGACGGGATCTATTGCGACGGGTGCGGCTATGTCACGATCGAGAGGAACCTGATCCATAACGCGGATTACGGAATCGAGGTGGCCAGCGAACACAGAAGGTGTCTGAGCAATGGCACCGAATGGTCGGGCCCAAACGATACCGGCACAGCCGAGACGGGCACTTACCCCTGCAATGGCAGGTACGTAACCGTGCGCAACAATGTGATCTATGATTCGAATGCGGGCGGTATTTCCATCGGTGGCTATGCCAACGATATCGTCGTCAGCGCGGGCGACATGTGCTGTGGCGGGAGCGCTCATGTCGTGATTGTCAACAACACTCTGTACAACAACAGCACAAAGAACCAGGCGGGCGAATTCCAGATTCAATACCATTCGGGCAAAGCCCAGGAGAACTACTTCGAAAACAACATTGTCTACGCGGGCACATACAATACCTGGATTAACAGCTTTGTTCCAGCCAACACAACGTACCCAGCCCCGCCGGCGACGCTCAACTGGAATCTCTACTACTCAGCGAAGGGCTACGTACCGGGAACGTCAATCTACTGGGCTGGCGTGAACAGTTATAAGAGCTATGCGGCCTACCAGCGCACTACCGGAGAAGATGCCGATTCCCCAAATGCGAATCCCCTGTTTGTCAATCTCGGAGCCACGCCGGCAGACTTTGACATCACCGCTACTTCGCCGGCCGTGAATGCCGGCGGCACCAGCCTCCCCTGCAGCGTGGGCTGGTGTGATCCGGAAGGCAGTTCCCCCAACTTCATTTATGGAAGCAATGATTTCTTCGGCAATCCGCGGGTCAACGGCTCGACTATCGACATCGGCGCTTACCAATCAACTGGAGTTAGTAACTCGTTGACGGTGACTCTGACTGCCGGGACTTACACTCTTGAGGCTGGTCAAGCGACTACGCTGACCGCCGCAGTCTCCGCCAGTCCTGGTGACGGCGGGACGCCGAGCGGCACAATCAACTTCATGCTGGGTTCCACTTTGCTGGGAACGGAAGCGCTGGTTCCGGGTGGCGACACGGAATCCACGGCGAGTCTGCCGCTGAGTACATCCGAACTCGCGCCGGGCGCCAACACGCTAACGGCAGTGTACTCGGGGAATTCGGTGTATGGGAGCGCGAACTCGGCGCCGATTTCGGTGACGGTTCAATAGCGCTCTCCATTTCTGCCAGCGGCCCCTTTGCTTTCCCGGTTTCGATCCAGCGCCCCACACCCTATCGAGGCGTTTCCGCATCCGGCGCCGCTTCCGCGCCCAAACCCGCGTAACTCTCTTTCACCTTGGCCACTTTCTCGCCATTGAACGTGACAAAGGTGATCTTGCCAGGGGGATGGCCGTAGATCCAATCTTCCAACTCATCGCCTTCCTTGGTTTCGCGCACCTTGCGCTCGGGGCGGCCCAGCGCCAGCAGCACCTGGTCGCGATCCATTCCCGCTTCGGCGCGCTTTTCGGCGATGGCCTTCTTCACCGCCGGCGGCAGGGTATCCGCGTACAGCGTGGTCACGGAGTGCTTATCGAAGTCCAACAAAGGCGACAAGAGCTTCTTCACAGCCGCGGAATCCATTTCGCCCAGCGGTTTGTGAAATTCCAGCGCAATTACCGTCCCGGTGGTGGCGGTGGCGTCGCCGCGCCCCAACGGCGTGGTCTGGTTACCCATGCCGATGCCGCCCTGCACGTGGTCATACCAGTGTTGTCCGCTCTTATTCCCACCGTTGATTTCGAAGAGAATGCTCTCTTTTTCAATGGTCACCTTGGTGATCTGGATTTGATCGCCCATGCGCGCGGCGGGTCCATTTTCACGAATCAGGGTGACCCACTTGGGCTGATCGTATTTGCCGCTGGCTTCGAAATCGAGCGGCTTCTTGGAGCGCGGCAGTGTTTCCTTGGTGGTGGCGTATTCGGCGGTCAGATTGCGCACCAGTTCGACGCGCTCCATCTCCGTGATGCGGTCTTCTGCAAAGGCTGACATGGCCAACAGCACAACGGCTGGACGAAAAAAGCACGTCATGATTCTTCCCTCCGGCGAACGTCCACTAGATACGCCTGCTGCCGGACCAGGCGCATCTTCCAAACCGCAAGAGCCAACAGGATCAGCACTACAGTAGTAAGCACGCTGCCTTCCGGTCCATACTGGCCGCCCGACCAGAGCGGCGTTGTGTTCCACTGAATCTCGTAGCCCGTTATTCGTATTTTAATCCCGCTGATGTCCGCTCCAAACAGAAGCAGCATTAAATTCCAACCGTAATGCATGCCGATGGGAAACCAGATGTCATGGGACTTGACGAAGGCGTAGCAGAACAGGACGCCAAATCCGGCGGTGTTGGCGAAGGCCAGCCAGGTGGCATGCGGGTTGGGGCCGTGCGCGAGCCCGAACAGAAGGCCGGTGGGGAGAATGGCAGGCCAGACTCCGAACTCGCGCAGCAGCACTTGAAAGCCAAAACCGCGGAACAGTATTTCCTCTCCTACTGCGCCCAGCAGTAGAGCGACTGGGACGAACAGTCCCTCCCGCCAGTTCACGGCAGGTGATGCCGCGGAAACCACGGCGGGTACCTCGTGGGCCCGGCCGGTCAGCAGGAGGAGCAAAAGCACGAGAGTCGCGGCGGCGAAACCCAGCCCGAGACCCGCCGCTGTGTTGTACGCGCCTCCACGATTCAGCGGCATGCCCAGGGCTTCGAATCCTTTATCTTCAAAGATTCGGAGACAGAGAAAATTCCCCACCAGCGCAGCGGCCAGCACCGAGAGAATGCTGCCCAGCAGCAGATTGAAAACGTTGAAGAACACCCACCCCAGAAAGAAGACGGCCGTACCGGCGAACAGGACGTAGACACCGCTTTGGAGCAACGGTTGGATGGGGTCGCGCTTTTTTTCGACGATATCCGGGGTCATGGCAGCCAAGTCACTCCACGTGCTGCTACTTGCGCCGGAAGCACGGTTGCGCCTTCCCCAAGAATCACGTCACGCACGCGCTCCCGCGCATCCGGCTCGGTTAGAAATAGGACACAGCCACCACCGCCGGCGCCACAGACCTTGGCGCCGGTTGCCCCGGCTTTGCGAGTGGCACAGACCAGACGGTCGATCAGTGGGGTGGTAATCCCCGGAGCGTTGTCACGCCGGTGCGTCCACTCCTCGCGCAGCAAACGGCCAACCTCGGTCCAATCCTGTTTTGCGAGTGCGGCGCGCATCTGATTGGCAATGGCGGCTATTAGATCGAAGTTTCGGTGTATGCAGGCATTGCCATCGACGTGACCCTTCATCACTTCCCAGTTATTGATGCCGGAATTGCGGGGCTCCCCGGTGTAGCTCAGCAGGAAGCGGGCGTCGAGTTCAGCCGGATCGAGCGGAATTGGCTGCCAGCGAACGCCATCGACGTTGAGTTCCACGGCGGACACGCCGCCGTACATAGCGGGGTAATAATCCTGCGAACCGGTGGGCACGCGAACCACCCGCGCCTCTATGTTCTGGGAGATTTCGCGCAACTTCTCAAGCTTGTGATTGCGGCCGGTGAGCTTATTTAACACCGTGGAGAGGGCGATCAGAAGGGCCGATGATCCGGAGATTCCAGCCCCTGCGGGCGCCTCCGACTCGGTCTCGATTTCGACACCGTGCTCCGGTGCAAAGTATTCGAGTGCGCGTGCCAGCAGGGGCAACTCCCAATGCGGCGCGGCGCGCAATTCATCGAGGGAAGCAAACTCCTCCCGCGTGCTCAGGTCGCGCGATTCCAGGACGATCCGCGCGTCTTTCCGTGGCCGGACGATGCACCTGGCGTATACGTTGACGGCAAAGTTCACCGTGACGGGTTGAGAGTGAAACAGGTAGAGGGGCCAGATATCGAGCGTGCCCCCCGCGAGATCCACGCGGCAGGGCGCCTTGGCAGCAATTTGCATATCGTTAAGAGGGGAAGCGATTACTAAGATGGTATGCGATGAGTGTACGGCGGATCTTACAACTCGGCGATCCGGTCCTCCGCGAGCCATCCGCCGCGGTGACGGACGCCGATGGAACGCTCCAGGATTTGCGCGACACCCTGCATGCGTTTCAACGTGAGCACGGCTTTGGACGCGGAATCAGCGCGGTGCAAATCGGGCGCTTGGAGCGCGTGATTTATATCGAATTTGATGGCGCTGAGTATGGGCTTGTTAACCCGGAATTCACAGTGACGAGCCCGGGGAAATTCATCTTGTGGGATGACTGTTTTTCGTTTCCGAATCTGCTGGTCAAGCTGGAACGTTCCGTCTCGGTGGAACTCCGGTATCGCGACTCGCAGGGACACGAGAAAACGCTGAGCGCTTCCGGAGCGTTGAGCGAGTTGCTGCAGCATGAGCTGGATCATCTGGACGGGATTCTGGCTGTGGACCGGGCGATGGATCGGAATAGCCTGGCGACCCGCGAAGAATGGCTGCGCCAGAAAAATACTTAAGTATCTACTTGACAATTGCGCGGCAGTGTCCAATACTCAAGTGGAGGCTTAAGCGTTATGGCAGAACCGACACTCATTCACAACACCTTCGTTCTGGAGCGCAACTATCCGGTTACCCCGGACCGGGTATTTTCAGCGTTCGCTGATCCGAGCAAGAAGCGGCGCTGGTTTCTGGAAGGGCGCGCCCACGATGTGGAGCACTATGAAATGGACTTCCGCGCGGGCGGCAAGGAATGCTCCCGCATCCGATTCAAAGAGGGTGCGCCCGTGGCCGGCATGCAGTGCACGAATCAAATCAGTTACGTGGATATCGTGCCCAACCGCCGGATTGTCTTTACATCCACGATGAGCCTTGGTGAGCATTGCATTTCCGCTTCGTTGGCCACCTTCGAGCTGCTTCCGGCGCAGGCTGGGACAGATCTGATCTTTACGCATCAGTGCGTCTTTTTCGAAGGCGCGGATGGTCCCCAGATGCGCGAAGCAGGGTGGCGCGGGCTGCTGGACCAACTGAAGCATGCCACCGAAACAGCCTGACATCGACCGGGTGTTCCAGGCGCTGGGCGACCCTAGCCGTCGCTTGATTCTAGAGAGGCTGACGGCGGGCCCGATCTCCGTTTCACGACTGGCGGAGCCTCTTAACATTACTCTGGCAGCGGTGGTTCAACATCTCCAGGTGCTGGAGGATTGCGGATTGGTTCGAACGGAAAAGGTGGGCCGGGTGCGGACCTGCCGGATCGATTCCGCCGGGCTTTCGGTGGCGGGGAAATGGATTGCAGATCGGCGTCCGCACTGGGAAAAGAGGCTGGATCAGTTAGGCGAGTTACTTTTGGAAACGGACGAGAGCGAAAAGGAGAAAGAAAAGGAGAAATAGCTATGCGGAAACTAATCGTGTTTAACCACATCACGCTGGATGGATATTTTGTCGATGGCAATGGCCAGTTTAACTGGGCGCGCGACGGTAGCGACGATCCCGAGTATTCGGCTTTCGTTGCCGAGAACGCCAGTGGCGGCGGAGAACTATTGTTCGGCCGGGTCACCTACCAGATGATGGCCAGCTATTGGCCTACTCCCGTCGCAAGCCAACGCGACCCGGTGGTGGCCGCGGGAATGAACCGGTCGCCGAAGGTCGTGTTTTCCCGAACGCTCGATGACGCGTCGTGGAACAATACAAGGCTTGTGAAAGGCAACATCGTAACGGAGGTTCGGAAGATGAAGGATGAACCCGGGCCGGGGCTGGTGATTTTGGGGAGCGGTAGCATTGTCGCGCACTTGGCGCCCGAAGGCCTCATTGACGAGTATCAGCTGATGTGAGTCCGGCGGCTCTGGGCAAGGGACGAAGTATGTTTCAGGGCATTCCACAACCTCTGCAGTTCAGGCTGACTAAGACCAGGATCTTTCGGGACGGAAAGGTGTTCATCTGTCTGGAGACGCCGAGTTAGGTGACTAGCCGTTATTGCTCCACCGTCCGAAGACTGGCGCTCACCTTTTGGACCGGCGCATCAGCGCCCCCGGTTCCCTCTAGCGCAGCCTGAATCAAGGTGACCTTCGACGAAAGCCGCCCAATCTGCTTCTGCTGTTCGCGGATAATCGCCTGCTGTTCTTTGGCGGCCTCGATCAGCAGGGCGGTCAGGCGGCTGTAGTCGACTCCTTCAGCGTTTTCTCCCTTGCGGTCCCAGGTCACCACTTCCGGAACCACCGCACCGACTTCTTCGGCAATCACCCCCACCTCGTGTTTACCGGTGGCCGTCAAGTCGTAAGAGACGCCGCGAAGTTGTTCCACCTTTTCCAGCGCGCTTTGAATGGTCTGGATGTTCGTCTTCCAGCGGCGCGAACTATATACGCTCCAGCCATCGGCGAACGCCGGCCCGGCGCCCTGTGCAATGGTGAACACGTGCGATGGAGTCGCGGTTCCTATGCCCACGTTCACCGCCGCGCCGCCGCCCAGCGGACCGCCCAGGACCAGGGCGTTACTCTGGCTGACAATAGCGCCCGCGCCTATGGCGGTGGAAAAACTCAGGTTCGTGGATTTGATGTCGGGACCCGCTGAATATCCTAAGGCCGTGTTGTTGCTGCCGGTAATGTTGTAGTAGAGCGATAACATGCCGCTTGCCGTGTTTCCGCCCCCGGTCGTATTGAACGCGATCGAGCCGTAGCCTGCTGCGGTGTTGTCGTCGCCTGTGGTGTTCTGCTTCAGCGCGCTCCACCCTTCCGCAGTGTTGTTGCTCCCCGTCGTGTTGGCGGGGAGAGTAGCGGCGCCAGTGGCCGTGTTCAACGACCCCGTGGTGTTGCTTTGCAGTGCTTCGCCTCCGGTGGCCGAGTTCTGGCTGCCCGTTGTGTTGGCCTGCAGCGCGCCTACTCCAACTGCATTGTTCAGGTATCCCGACGTATTTAGCCGGAGTGCCCCGTAACCGATAGCTTCGTTCTCATAACCGGAGGTGTTGGTCTCCAGAGCGTCCACCCCAAGTGCGGTGTTAATAGTGCCCGTGGTTGTGGAGTTCCCGGAGAAGCCGAGAAATGCGTTGTGGTTCACCAGAGAGCCAAATGCAAAGGGCGAGCCCCCGAGACTAAAGCCCGCGGACGCGTTTACGGCGCCATTCACGTCCATCGCAACCGCCGGCGTAGCGGTGCCGATGCCGACTTGCCCCGAAGAAGTCTGGAAGATGGCCGAGTTCCCGAGAGTGCCGGCGTTCGTCCAAAGCGGAATGTAACCCGTGGTCCCGGAGCCGGTGATCTTGGCAGGGGGAGGTTCACCGGCTCCGGAGGAGCGTTGTTGGGCATAACCCGAAGGAACGCAGCAGAAGACCGTCAGGGTGGAATAGATCATCACATGGAGGCCGGTCCTTCGGTACTTTCCGGATGTATAAGTCATTTCTAATTTCCTCTAAATTGCTCGATCTGCTTAGTTGTACAGGCATCGCGCCCCAGTTACAACCCGCATGTTCATGTAGGGGTATATGTTGCGGGTCTCCATACTGTAGGCTAATGTGAATGCATCGCTTCATATGGGTTGTTTTTTTCATTTACTCGATAGTGGGCACACCCTGTTTCGCAGACGAGGACGGGACTAAGCTGGCGCCTCTCTTCGCCCAACAGGTCGACCGCCGGCTTGAGGTTCCGGACGAAGTGCAACGTGCCTATGCGGACTTACTGGCAGCCGACTTAAAGGCTCAGAATCTTTCCACCGCCCAGTATGTCCTTATTGTTGACCGGAACATCTTTGTGCAGGCGTTGTTGATTTACTGGATGTCGGCGGATCACACGTTTCACTTCATCGGCGCTTCGCCTGTATCCACCGGAAAGCCTGGCCGTTACGAACACTTCGTCACGCCGACAGGGGTTTTCGAGCACACGCTGGATAACCCGGACTTCCGCGCGAAGGGGACAATGAACGAGCTGGGCTATCGCGGTTTCGGCGCCAAGAGCATGCGTATTTACGACTTCGGGTGGCAGGATTCCATCCGGGGATGGGGCCGCGGCGGACCGGGAAAGATGCGCTTGGAAATGCATGCAACCGATCCGGACCGGCTGGCTCAGAAGCTGGGCACGCCTCAATCCGAGGGATGCGTACGGATTCCGGCCGCGCTGAACGTGTTCATCGATCATTACGGAATCCTGGATGGCGAGTATGACCAGGCAATCGCATCGGGGGAAACATTCTGGGTGCTTCCCAAGACGCGCGAACCAACACCGTGGTCTGGCAAATTCCTCGTAGTGGTGGATACGGGACGCACGGAAAGGCCGGCATGGTCGCCCGCTCCAGCCGCGAAATAAGGTGCTAGTGCGCCACCACCGGGCCGCCTCTTGGCTTCACTTTCCTCAGGCACCATACGATGGGGATGCAGCACAGGCACACTAGCGCAAGATAGCGGAAATCGTCAATATAAGCCCATAGTGCAGCCTGGGTCGAAAGTTTTTGCTGAATTACTCCGTAAGCCCGCTGCCGGCTGAGTACGGGGCCGGCGGTTTGGCTGAACGTTTGCTGCAAGGCCTGTAAACGCTGATCGAAGACTAACCGCCCTGTGGCCAGGTCATGAACCATCTCCGCCTGATGGACCTGTGCGTGTCGGGCGACGAGAGTGTTCACCACGGAGATTCCGACGCTGCCGCCCACGTTGCGCATCAGGTTATAAAGGCCGCTCGCATTGCCGATCTGTTCATTCTTCAAAGTGCCCATCGCGGTAGTGGAGAGCGGAACGAAGATCATGCCGGACGCCATGCCGCTGATGACGACAGGCCACAGAAGCGACCACTGGGACATCTGTAAATCCGCCCCGCTCATCCAGTAACTGGTGAACGCGAACCCCGTAAAGCCGGCAGCGATGATCCAGCGGTTGTCCATGCGGCTGGTTAGCAGCCCGATGAAAGGCATGGCCACCACAGCTCCGATTCCACGCGGGCTGACCGCAATTCCCGCGGCTTGCGCAGTGTACCCCATGAGGGTCTGAAAGAACAGCGGAAGCAGCGTCACGATTCCATAAATGGTGGCGCCAAAAAGCCCAATAAGAAGCGAGCCCAGCGCGAAGTTCCGGTTACTGAAGATGCGGAGATTCACCAGCGGCTGCTTGAGGCGCATTTCCACGATAAGGAACGCGGTGAAGCCCAGGACGAGAATGACGAAGTTCCAGCGAATCCAATTTGAACTGAACCAATCGTCTTCTTGGCCTTTATCAAGGATAATCTGCAGCGCGGCCAGCCAGATGGCCAGGAGTCCGAACCCGATCGTGTCGATGCGCCCAGGCTTCGCGTTCTTGATGTAAGGGGGGTCTTTGACGAACTGCCAGATCATCCAGAGGGCTGCGGCGCCGATGGGGATGTTGATATAGAAGGCCCAGCGCCACGAATAACTATCCGTAAGCCAGCCTCCGAGCGTGGGGCCAAGCACGGGCGCGACGACGACGCCGAGAGCGAACACCGCCATGGCTGAACCTCGCTTGGCGGGAGGAAAGCTTTCGAGCAGGATGGCTTGCGAGAGGGGTTGGAGCGCTCCGCCGCCCGCACCCTGAATAGCGCGCGATACGAGAATCATTCCCAGAGAGGTGGCCGCCCCGCATGCAAAGGATGAGGCGGTGAAAATAACGATGCAGGCCAGCAAAAAGTTACGGCGTCCGAAGCGGAGCGAGAACCAGCTGCTCGTCGGAAGGATCACGGCATTCGCCACAAGGTAGCTGGTAAGCACCCAGGTGGCTTCGTCCGTGGTCGCGGAAAGGCTGCCGGCAATGTGTGGGAGCGCGACCGAGGCGATGGAGGTATCGAGAACCTCCATAAACGTGGGGAGCATCACAGCCGCTGCGATCAGCCACGGACTGCAATCAGGGCACCACGCGAGCGGGTTTGGTTCTTGGTCGGGCAAACGGGACCTAGCGTTTTGGATGCCTAGAGCGGTTTTCGGATTCCGTTAGTCTCCGGTTCACTAAACGCCCGGGTATCTCCCGGTCCAGCGACCGCGGCGCGTCCGGTCACCTCGAAAGCCCCTTGTCCGCTGCGCTGCTGCTGGAAACTCGCGCGCGGATTCATCGCGGAGCTTTGTCCGGCATAATGCACCCCGAAGCGCACGCATAGCGATCCCAGCGTGCCCAGCACCCCGGCAACTCTACGCACGCGGCGGCCGGCATGCGGGACCATCGACAGCACCAGGCTTGCGGCCGTCAGAACCTTCGCCGACTTCCAAAGCAAACCAGTAATTCCTTCCTCCAATGGGCGCGCCGCTTCCGGGACCGTTGCCACGTGCTGCTCCATGAAATGAGCAAAGCCTAACTCGGCCAACTTACCAGCTGTTCCAAAAATCGCCACGGCGCGCTGCTCCATTTCGTTGCCGCCGAGTAAGTCAAATAGGGAGGCTGCCCCGGTGACTCCTGACGAAAGAAACAAGGCCGGCATCAGGCGATGCGGACGCTGCCATACAGGGACCGTCGTATGCGCGACAAGCACTCCTGTGTAACCCGCCAGCCCCAGTCCAAAAAGCCCGGACACCACCGCTGCGGCGTCGCCCAGGCCTCGCGCCCATCTGGGCCCGAACTCCGCTACGGCGGCGAACCCACCTGTGGTCGAAAAGAAAGTGAGAATCCAGGCTCCCACGCTCATTGGAGAGGTGGGACGGAACACGCGCATCATATTGAGAAAGCGTTCCGGCCTGCCAAGGTCATGGATCAGGAAGTAAGCGCTTATCGTGCTTCCCGCAACAGCGATCAGGCGTGAGCGAAGGATCAGGCCCGAGAGTTCCTCGCGATTCAGCAAAGTCGCCGCGGCCCCCAACGCCATCGCCGTCCCTGTGGCGCCACCCACATAGTAATAGGCGGGAATGTCCCAACTCCAGACCGACTTCTTGATTACCGGGTGGTCGTAGTACGTGCGATTGCCGGGGATTCCGTAGCCCGTCGTTACCATCACCTTTGACGGCACAACCGCCGCGTCCCCTTGCTGCTGGGAACCTTCGCCACTCAAAGACCCCAGGCTCGAATTGATGTTCCGTCCGTCGCTCACCTGGCTTGCTCCCCACGCGTTGCGATCACAGCGCCCACGGCCACCGCAGCGGCCCCAAGGGCGGTCAACAGCATCGCCCGCCAGCTCTCGCCGCCCTTCTTAGTGGGCACTACCGGATCCGGCGGCAAGTTATAAACCTCGGGCTGATCAAGT
>Ga0326727_10013204_pt1 | contig 18473 bp, 24 predicted proteins | sample MB2enrmetagenome_FD_207643 | JGI IMG/M metagenome (GOLD analysis project Ga0326727, IMG submission 207643) | Lab enriched peat soil microbial communities from McLean, Ithaca, NY, United States - MB29MY | ecosystem: Environmental > Terrestrial > Soil > Wetlands > Peat | place: USA: New York...
AACAGTTCTGGGGATTGCCTGCACCCCCATTTTGGTGCCGCAGCAGCAATTCCTACTGCTCGATCTCCGCCAATTCAAGTTCGAGTTTCTACTGCCACTTCAAAGTTCTAAGCAGAGGCTAGTAGCTGGTAGTAAGAGATATATACGGTTGTTACTGGCTGTGAAGTACGGCAGCGGACCACGTTCAGGATGAAACTCATATAGAGCGCGTCGGCTAGACCGTTGCGTTGCGCCGAACGCTAGGAGACCGCGCGCGTGACGATCAGCGCGGCTGTCCCGTAATAGTGAACGTCGTATGGGCAGCTTCGGGAGGTAGGGAAGCTGCGGAACTTGCATGGCGAGTGTTGGTCTCGATCTGCATCAGGCATTGAAACACCTGCGCCATGGCGATGATCTGCAGCCCGAAGAAAATAACAGCCGCCCCGACGGCAAGCCCGAGCAAAAGGCCTGGCCCATTCACGAACAGTGAACTCAGAAGGTATATGACGCCGCCGATAATGACCAGGGCGCCGATGTACACTTGCAGCTTACAAAGAAAGTCCAAAGCTCTGAATCGCGTCTCCATAAATCCGGCTCCCACTTTGGCTATTCATCGGCATTGTTTCACTCGGAGTTTTCCCTGTGCAATGATGCGCATCACAGAGCACAGGCTTGGCAGCCGATTACGGTCCAAAACGGCCCAATTCAGATAGGCTCGCCGGGAGTTGCCTCACAACTCTCCGTGGTTCAGGCCAACAGGCAGGAGAAACGTTTCCTGGCGCGGGCTGGTAAGCGCTGTTGGCATCCTGAGGCGCGATGCCGTGACGATTCGCCCGTGACATGTGTGACGCGCGCGCTTATCGGCGAAGGAGATTGACAATAGATTTGGTGAGCGATGACACTGGATCATGGTCCAGGCAACATTGAGCCCAATAGAAGGTGCACCCAGGGCGATCCCACTTCTCAACAAAGAAATCAGCGAGAAGTTTCAGTCTTTGCTGGAAACAAAGCATCTCTACCAGAAGGTGACGGTGGAATGGGAGAAAGTTGTTGCAGCGTTGAAAGAACCGGTGATGCCCGGTTTTTGGCGGGAACTTCTTCAATATATTCGCGGCGTCCCTCATATGCCGTTTGTTCTTGCAACTCAAATTCAGATAGCCCGGCCGCCGCTGGAAAATTGTCTTGGTCACGTGCAACTCAGTCCTGTTGCTGAAGAACGCCACGCTATTCTGTAGGGAGTGTGATAGAAGAGAAGCTTTCCGCCCTATTTGGTATAAGGATGTATCCGCTGAACTGAGGCAGTTGCCGCAACCAGAGCTGGTCCGTCATTTGCCGATACCTCCGGCTCTTCAGGACTTCGCTCTTGTCTACCAATGTCAGGCCTGCGAGGGAGTCCCAGAAATACTCATTGTCCGGCGGGAGGGATGGAGCCTAAGGCTTAACGGGCGATCTCCTATGGCCTCTGTAGAAATCGCCGCTTATATTCCCAAGAAGGAGAGAGACTTTCTTCGCGATGCAATCATCGCACATGGCTCCGGCAAGACGCTGGCCGGGTTGTTTTACTTGCGAACCTTCATCGAGCAGTTTGGGCGGCGTGTCACCGGTATCTCCGGCAAGAAAACCGGAGATGAGATCTTGTCCGAATACAGCAAGACGCTCCCCGCAAACGTGAGGGACTCCATGCCTTCACTCGCTGAGTGGTACGAAAAATTGAGTATCGCATTGCACACGGCCAACCCGGACGAAGCTCTGTTCAAGGACGCTCAGGAGAAGATCGAGAAGCATTGCGAGATACGCAAGGCGATGGACATTCCGGAGACCGCTATTCAGAAAGAGGAAACTGGTTCGACGGATGTGGCGGGGCTCAGTGCGGGCTAGGTCCAAGCCCACTTCACAAATCTAATTATTCCGATAGCGAAAGCGATTAGGCCAGTGAGTTTAGCGGCCATCCCAACGAACCACACCAACAGCCAGTTGCGTGCCGGGATTCTATCGGTCATTACAGCAGCAATTAGAGCTACTAGAATGCCCCCACCACCGCACAGCAGCCATCCCCACCACGGGAGATCAGACGGGTGCAACATAGCGCGATGAATTATACGCGTCGACGAGTCTTAACAGGGCTGGTAACATTTAACGGATGCTGCTCGTCGTCTTCGGTGCCGGTGCGTCCTACGATTCCGATCCCGACCACCTTCCTCCTCTATATGATCCCAATGTGAGGGCCGACAGGCTTCCCCCGCTTGAACACCACCGTCCGCCGCTCGCAAATAGCCTTTTTGACAACAGACCTCAGTTCTTGAACGCAATGGAGTCATTTCCGGAGTGTTTGGTGCTGATATCTCGCTTGCGCAAGCCCGGTGTTGCGGTAGAGCAAGAACTAGCGAAGTTTCAGGAACAGGCCAGCGTCTATCCCGATCGACACCGGCAGCTAATAGCTATTCGCTTCTATCTTCGCCGCGCACTATGGGAGTGCCAGGATCGTTGGAACGGGGTCCATCACGGAGTTACGAACTACGCAGTATTGCTGGGCGAGATTGAACGCTGGCGGGTTGAGAAGAGGGAGCATGTTTGCTTCGTAACCTTCAACTACGACACGATGCTCGAAAAAGCGATGGAAGTACGGCGTCTGATAGCTCCAGACATGGACAGCTACCCCAATTGGAGAAACTACTCGCTCTTCAAGTTGCACGGCTCGATCGACTGGGGTCGCGTGGTTGAGGGCATAAGCAGAGCAGTTGGCGGTCCTATCCGGTTTTACCAACAACTCATAGACGCCAATCCAGACAACTTCTCCGTCACTGAAAAATACATGCTGTGCGAACGTGAGATGCAGCCCAAGCCAGATGGTGCGGAAGTGTTGTTCCCTGCTCTCTCGATTCCGGTCGAGAAAAAAGACGAATTCTCGTGTCCTCTTGCGCACGTCACGGCTCTGAAGGGATTACTGCCTTATGTGACCAAGATGATCACCATCGGCTGGCGAGCAACAGAAGAAGAATTTTTGAAGATGCTGGTCGCCAGCAGGTCGGCGGAGATTCCCGGCATTCGCCCTGCCGTGGAGTTATTAGTCGTCACGGGGAGCAAGGATGGAGCGGAGCAAACGATCAAGAATCTCGCCGACTACGGAGCAAATCAAAACCTTCAAGACCCCGACAGGGCGCGGTTCGCGACCGGATTCACAGGATTGATAAACAATTTGGACACGTTGGGGACCTTTCTTCGCAAGGGTTTGCACTATGCGTAGGGACGCACCAAAATGCCAGCCCGCAAAAAAATCGATCTGGAAAAAGTGAAAGCGTCAATCGCCACGCCCTGCCCGCAGTGTGGGCATGAGATCACACCGGAAGTGCTCCGCATCAATTCCACTCAAGTGCGTTACCCGAAGTGCGGAGTTATCTTCGCCACAAGCGCGTCGGCCTGAAACGCGAAAATGAGGTACACGGCGGGTACACGGGCACTGAGCACCCGACCATCGGTCACATTCTCTCTTCTCCTGAGAGGAATTTCGAGTTAACGTGAAGTTGTCATGTCGAGCCGTGCAGAGGAACTTTTTCAGAACCTGCAAAGCGCTGATTCCATCAGGGCGCTGATAGGTCAATCAGAGGACGTTTACTTCGACTGCAAGGAGTGGCCGACCAGCGACTCGGATGCGCAGAGGGTATTGGCAAAGGCAGCTTGCGGACTGGCCAACGCGGAGGGCGGAGTCGTCGTGGTTGGTATGAGGGCCAGGTCAACATCGAAGGATGAACCGGATTTGGTTGAGTCGGCTGCACTGGTAGAAGACACCTCCGCAGTGAAGTCGAGGATTCTGGACCTGATCGGACAGCTCGTGGAACCGGGTATCGAAGGGGTTCGGGCGACTGAGATCAATGATCCGACGGGCTCCAGATCAGGTTTTGTAGTTGTGCACATACCCCCATCGGAAGGGTCACCGCGACGCTCAAGGAAAGACTGGAAGTTCTACCAGCGCATTGGCTCTGGAACATATCCGATGGAGTATTTCCAAATTGAGGAGAGATTTGGGAAAAGACCGCCTCCAAAGTTGGAGTTGTATTTCGAAGTCGCACACGTCGGCGTACAGCCCTTTTCGCCGGGTCAGCCAGTCCGCTATTTTGTGCTGGGCCTAAGAAATGTCGGAGCCGGTATCGCTAAATTTCCGAGCATTCGGTACCGACACGCAACTAATTTGATAAATGACAGCTTCGGGATTGACGGCAATCAGAACTTTGGACTTCCGTTACGTCCCTCCGAAGCCGAATGGGTTGTGTTTCGAGGGGGTGTGGATGACGTGATTTACCCGCAAGAGATTCGGAAGATTACAAAACTCTTGCAGGGTGGTAGCGATACTGGTCATCCTACACGCTGGGACTTCAAAGCTATTAGCTTTCAGGCTGAAATCTCATGCGAAGGCGCTCCGACCGTGGCCGTCGAGGAATCGATACCGGAGTACTCAACTAACTGGCCCTAGCGTTATCGGCGCATGCGCGTCCGAAAAAAGATCAATCTGGAAGAAGTCAAGGCGTCACTGGCCACCCCCTCTCTGCAGTGTAGGCATGAGATCACACCGGCGGAAGTGCTTCGCGTCACTTCCACTCAGATACGTTGCCCGAAATGCGGAGTCACTTTCACCACAAGCGCGTCGGTCTAAATCGCGAAACTGAGTTACAACGGCGGGTACACGGAGCAAAGGTCGAATCGTACAATTTTCCTTGGCTTGGGTCCGAACATCAGTAGAATGGGCGCATGAAACATCTGACTATGGTGCTTCTTGTCGCATTGGCGGGTGTTCCCGCAATTGCACAAAAGACGATTCTAGATGGCAATAACCTGGACGACAACTGTCGTTATGCACGGCCGCTCAACGATTTGCGCAGATGCCGTTAGCAATGAGCAGGCGATTAAGGTGGTCATCAAGTATCTACAATATCATCCTGAGAAATTGCATTTGACGGCAAATTACTTGATACGACTATCGCTGCAAGAGGCGTTTCCGTGTAAATCACCTTAAGAACGCCTGCCAGCGGGTTCCCCGCGTTGAAGGTGGGCATCCTAAGAACGCGCGTCGCAAGCGTGAATCGTTGTGAATGACTCAGCAAGAGTACGGGGGTAATTACCGGTCTTTAGGCCGCTGCGGAATCACTTCAGCTTCAAGTAGTGGTAGTACTGCCCGCTGCTGTTCAGCCGGAGCAAGCGCTTGTTGCGCCATGCCAAGTTCTTTCGGTATCACCAACGGTTGGCTGGTTTGGACGCGGCCCACTATCGTGGCCTGCACTGGCCGTTCGCCGGAGAACACCGCGAGTGTCGCCTTCCGCAAGGCGTGCTGCTCGGTTTCAATTTCGACAAATCCCTTCGGATGGTACGCGTTATTCTGGATCGCGACCTTATCGATGTCGTAGCCGAGGTTCTGAGCCATCGCATATAAGAGGTCAACGAGAAGGCTCGTCTTTTTGTCAACCCAACGGTTCAGGGCCTCGCCATCTCCAGATCCTGTGTTCAAATGGTTGACGTACAGTCTCCAAGCATCCAACACTTTTTTATCTGGACCACCCGTGGCATAGAACTCCACTTCGATTCCGTTAAGTGCTTCCACATGAGCGGGGGCCAACTGGGTTGCCCGCGTGGTCATCAGCTTCCGGAAAATGGCCATCTTTCGCTCGCGGATGCTCCGCCTATCATCCAGGCGCTTCTGCACTTCCAGCGCAAATATCGGGCTGAGAAGAACAGCCACAACACTGAAGATGGCTAACCACTCATCTGGCGTGAGCATAGCGCTATAATCTGCCCAATACTAGCACGGGAAGAGGCCACCGATGCCAATCGAGGGGTTCTGGATCATCAAGTTCACGGCGGCGCAAATCTACGGTAGTGGCGTAGCGGTATTCAGTGGCGGCAAAGTCTACGGCGGCGAGACCGGCTTCTACTACCTTGGCACTTACGAGGCCGACGGAAGCGTGGTCAAGGCCCGCGTGCTGGTCCGCAACTTCGAGCCTTCCATCGCGAGCGGGTTTGGAGTCCCCGGCGATTACGAGATGGATGTTTCCGCTATTCTGGAAGGCGACACGATGACCGGAACAGCCGTTGTTACGAATCATCCGCAATTCAGCCTCGGGATTCGGCTGACGAAGAAAGCGAATCTTTAGAAGACAAACCGGCCCACCGACGCGCAACGCTGCCAGCGGGGCTGCACTCGCAAAAGGGGGGCATTCTGGAACGCTGGGTGGGTGGACATTTTTTTCGTCGAAGGTCTAGATTGAAGGGAACATGAGATTTTCGCCCATGAACAAGAGAGCATTAGCAACCTTGTTGCTATTGGCGGGTATTGCAGCAGGGCAGACCAAACCGGCGCGCCCAGCGCCGACACCTAAGCCGGAGACACCTCACCTCAGTTTCGTGAAGGAATACGTGCGTGAACTCACCGAAGACGAAAGTTTGAGGGTGACTGGCGAGAAAGAGATCACTCAGGCCAAGACGCCAAACGAGCAGTTCTCGGCTGGAATCTACGCCAGCAAGTCTATACAGCTAGAGTTGCGGTCGCAGATTGCCATGCTCAAGAACATGCGTTTAAATGACCCGTTTGACACATTGATCCCAAATCTAATCCGCTGCTATCAACGTCAGATTGAGTTGCATCAGGAGCTGATCAACATCAGCGCCAAGTTCCTAGCCGGACCGAAAGCAGGTGTGGACTATGAAGCGTTGGCGGCCAAGGTCCCGGAGATCCGCGCTGAAGTAGATGCCGTTGGAAAAACCGTGTTTGAAACAGCGGGGCTGGTCTTCATAACCTTGATTGACCCAAAGCCAGACTCTCAAGATCATGTTAGCCACCTGCTGATTACTAAAGCTGAGAAAGCGGACTTGCAAGATCAGCTGGACATTATGCTCAAGGATGAACCTGACAGGGGGGATCACAGCTACTACATCAGTGCCGCGATGGTGCTCCGAGGTGGTCTGCAAAAGGGGCACAAGTGCGCCGATGAACCTTGGGAATAAACTCAGCGGGGCTGCAATCGCAAAAGCCGGGCACTCTGCACGATCGCGAGATTCCACCTTCTCTATACCCCGGCCCGCACGTGAAAATTCTTTGCTAAGCTGTAGATTCCCAGAAATTTTCTTTGATTTTGTCACGTTTCTGGATGCCGATTGGGCTGCGGCCACTTTCGCAATCAGCACGCCAGTTCTACTTGATTTTCCGTGCGTCTCCCCATTGATTTGCCAGAATGCCACCTACGACGATCGGGGCAGAACACTTCGCCCTTGCACACCAGATGAGTCCTGGTTTCTTGCACTGAACCACAGGATTCCCGGTCAAATGTGGGTCATCGCGCACCGCGAGGAACTAATCGACCAAGCTGTTACCAAGATACGCGACTGGAACCCATCGCTGATCGTCGATAAGGAAATGGCGGGGCATTACGCGAACCCATTAGCGGATGTGATCGTCAGTTGTGTGGCGAGCATCGGGCGCAAGGGCACCAAGCGCAGCGGCAGGTTCGATTGGGATGCAGTGACCAAGGTGGTCATCGACGAATCCACGCCCGCGCGCGGCGGGCGACAGGTTGCCCAGGTCAGCGACTCAGCCACGCAGACGTTTCAATCCACGCCCGCGCGCGGCGGGCGACAAACCGGAACTGCTCTTACCACGTCAACTGGTGGTTTCAATCCACGCCCGCGCGCGGCGGGCGACATCCGCCGAAGTGGGCCATAGACGGCTCAAATGTGTTTCAATCCACGCCCGCGCGCGGCGGGCGACGCGCCGAATGCGACCCAATTTGCCTTTGTCGTCGGTTTCAATCCACGCCCGCGCGCGGCGGGCGACACCGTAAACCACCCGGCGCGCTGACGTCGGAGAACGGTTTCAATCCACGCCCGCGCGCGGCGGGCGACGAGATGTTTCCGGTCGAGCACCCGCTTATCGTGGTTTCAATCCACGCCCGCGCGCGGCGGGCGACCAGTCACGCCGGAGACCACGAAACTGTAATTGGTGTTTCAATCCACGCCCGCGCGCGGCGGGCGACAAGCGATTTTCTCGCATAAGAGCACGGTCGTGGGTTTCAATCCACGCCCGCGCGCGGCGGGCGACGCTTCATGTTCGACGCTTACCAGTCGAAGTGGGGTTTCAATCCACGCCCGCGCGCGGCGGGCGACGCGGGTTACTCCAATTTTCTTGCTCCCAACGGGGGTTTCAATCCACGCCCGCGCGCGGCGGGCGACGTTACCCCAGCGCATCAGCGTGGATACTACCAAGGTTTCAATCCACGCCCGCGCGCGGCGGGCGACGGCTGCGGCCCTCCCAACGAACACGATGCAACCGGTTTCAATCCACGCCCGCGCGCGGCGGGCGACGACCCCCCCTCGAATCCCTGGAACATTTGTGGCTGTTTCAATCCACGCCCGCGCGCGGCGGGCGACACGATGCATTTCCGTTCAGCGACACATTCCCCTTGTTTCAATCCACGCCCGCGCGCGGCGGGCGACTGCGGTGGTTCTAAGCACTGTCGATACGTCTACTTAAACCGCCGCTTCCGCGAACCCGAATCGCCTGAATGTGCTGACAGAGGTGCCCTACGGATTCGCAGAAGCTAACTACAACACCGAGTATAACTTCGGCGTCGCGCGGACCGCTTGGGCGAAGTATCAGCACTTTGGGTTCGCGCTCATTCATAGAATCAATGGTCCCTCGGGATCATAGCTGGCCTTGGTGCCTACGTGCTCGACGCGGTGCCTCCAATTCGAGCCGAGGAAATAGAAACGCAGACTATCTACCTCAGGATCGATTTCCCGGAGTAGACGCGCCTTCAATGCCGCGAACTGGGATGGGTCCACCACACATTCGAAGACCGAGAACTGGACGCGCTGGCCGAAGCTCTGGCACAGCTTGGCCACATGCCGCAGGCGGCGCTGACCGGCCTTGTCGTCGGTGCGAACGTCATAGGTCACTAGCACGAGCATAGTTCATCCATAATTCAACGCCAAAAAAACGCCGGGTAGCCATCCATGTCGCCGCGCAGGTGGCGAGCTAGAAGTAAAGCCTGGACGTAGGGGAGCAGTCCCAGCGGAACGCGCTCTCCCAGAAATGGGTGCTGAATCTCTTCTTGTTTGCGCTTTTGCCACGAGACCAACACTTCTTTGCGACTAGCGTCGTCCATCGTGACCGCGCCACTTTCGGCTTCATTGAAGCCGGACGCATTCACTTGACGCCGGTTGATAAGTGAGACCGCGAGCCGGTCCGCGAGGAAAGGGCGAAACTCCTCCATGAGATCGAGCGCCAAGCCGGGCCTGCCGGGCCGCTCCGCGTGCAGGTAGCCCACCGCCGGATCCAAACCGACGGTTTCGAGCGCACCGACGCAATCGTGCACCAACAGTGTGTAAAGGAAAGACAGCAGAGCGTTGACGTTGTCGAGCGGCGGACGGCGGTTGCGGCCACGGAAAAAGAACTCTTCTTTGGCTACAGTGATCAGGTGATCGAAAGCACTGAAATAAACTTGTGCGGCCTCGCCTTCGATGCCACGGGTCTCATCGAGCGGGCTTGGCGACTCCAGCCGAGAAAGAATCATGGCCAGTCGCCGTGCTGCCGCTTCCAGTTCGATCGCCTCAGGTCCAGGGGGACGTTCCCTAGCGGCCCGCAACAGAACAATACGGCAATTGCTTACTTTGCCTATGACCATCGCCCGAGCGATGTTGGCTCGTGGGTCTTCGTTATCGGCAATGCGATACTGGGAACGCCGCAGCAGCACGTTCCCGTGGGTCGGTCCGATGACCCGCGCCAGAAACTTTCCGTGCTCGGTCAGAAAGGAGACGGCGACATCGCGCTCTGCGCAGAGTCCGAGCAAGGAGGGGCTGCACGAAACCTGGCCAAAGCAGACGACCCCGCCCAGAGTGTGGATCGGTACGCGCAGACGTGCTGCGCCATCCTGCTTGATGACCACGGCTTCGGCTTCGCGAGCCAGATACGAGCCCTGGGTCGTGACGTAAAGCGTATTGAGGAGGTGTCGCATCAGTCGTTCTCCTCTTTCATGGCGGCGGACAGCACGTTTTTCAGGTATTTGGCGACCGACCGCCCCTCGCCCGCCGTCGCCGGCAGACAAATTTCCAGCAAAGAGCACCGGTCGCATTTCGGAGCGTACGGGGCCTGGGGCGTGACGCGGGCCGCATAGAGGGCGTGCATTAGTTGGCTAAGCGCCTCGGTCTCTGCCCGCAGACTGGTGTCGAAGTTGACCTCGGTGCGGCGGCGAGGCTGGCCGTAGAAGATCGCGCCCGAGGGCACGTCCACGCCGGTCATTTCCTCCAGACACAGGGCATGCGCGCAGAGTTGCACCTCGTCGCATCGGTCTGGCTTGGGGCGGCCGCGCTTGTACTCGACAGGGTAAGGACGCGGCGGGCTTTTTACTTGTCCTTGATCTTGCCCTTGCGGCTGTGGGCGAAACTCCACCACATCGGCGACGCCGATCAGTCCGAGACGCAGGGAGCGTACGGACAATCCGCGCGAGACGCGCACGCCCTCGCGCCATTCCTCTCTCTGCTCGTGGGCGCGCTCGTGCATCTGCCGACCCTCGACGGTCAGCCGATTCTCCACCCACTGCTGCTCCAGATGGATCAAGGCCCACTGCCGCTCGCAGAACGCCAGGTGTTGCAGTCCCGACAGCGGTAGCAGATCGGATTCGGAGAACATAGCGGTCTCAGATCATTTCGTGTAAGGTGATTCCCGGGGGCAGAGCGATCTTGTCAACTGTCACCTCATAGTCTGCGTACGCGCGAGGAGGCTTCGTCAGGTCTCTGCGTACAGTTCTTACCCTCTCGAACAGCGCATGAGCCGGGAAGTTGCCGAGAGGACTTTCGTGTTCAAAGACAACCAGTTTGCGCGAAGCCATTTCGCCGCGGGCCGCGGAACGGTCGAATTCGAACATGGTTTTGAGCGCGTCCCAAAGCAGCTTCAGATCGTCGTCGGAGAAACCGGTTTGCGCGGCTAGCTGCGGAGAGATGAAGCCATGACAGGAGTAGAGAGCATAAGGCACGATTTCCTTACGGCCCATGGTGCGGTTACCGCCTTCTTGTTTCTCGGATTCTTTCTCCGTAGTAACTGCCATCCGCGTAATGGATTGTTCGAGCGAGACTATAGGATCGACAGAGCTTGAGAAGGCCAACTGAACCGGCCCCCGTACCTGTCCGCAGTTCACCCCGGTTGTCATCACCGCTCCGAACATGCGGATATCGAAGAACGTCTGGCACATCCAGTCTCTTGCCAGCTTGATCTTCTCGTCTTTGCCTTTATCTTTATCTTTCGAATCCTTCAGTGGAGGAGCATCGTAGGCACGCTGGTGCTGTTGGTTCAGGATCGATCCCTCCTTCACGTAGATGTCGTAACCCCGCGATGGCTTATCGTTCTCGACCTTCGCAAGGCAAATGTAGTTGCGGATCTTGCGTTTCAGGCAAACGTCGGAAACCAGGCCGTGGCCTGTCTCCGGATCGATTCTGGGCGAGTTCCCCGCGTCGGGATCGCCGTTGGGGTTGCCGTTGATCACATCGAACAAGAGAACAAAATCATAGCGGTGCTGGATCGGATTCATTGTCCTTGCTCCTCTTCGTTTTCATTTTTCGTGTTGAATTCTCTGTTTGCGTTCCATGTGTAGGCGGGAGGCGCCGTCGAGTGCTCCTTCTCCCAGGCGTCTCGGTCCCCGCGGGAGAACCAGAGCCACTTTCGCATTTGGTGATAGCCAAGAATGAAAAGGCCCTGCTGTTCCAAGTCCAGATGAGACGGGAAACCGTTTTGTTTAGGATCGAATCGGTCGGCGACGTCGTCAATGATTTTGTCCAAGCGAAGGGCGAGTCCGTATTTCTCGCCCTCTCCTTTCAGCTTGCTGACGTGATGACGAGTGTTCTTAAGCAGGCGGACATATACGCTCTTTGGACTAGCCGAAGCGCCACTGAAGTAGCGGTCGATAACTGAGGCGTTGACGTCTCCGACCGCCTCCTGCTGCAAACGCTCGATCACTGCGAGTAATCGTCCCAGGACGTATCCCTGACTGTTGTTGATTGGATCCATAGCCGGTAAAACCTCCTGATAATGTGGAGCGGAGAGAAATCTTCTTCTCCGGTTGAGAACAGCTTTGATGAGCGCCGCACGGGCGTCGCGGCGATTCTTGTCCGCCCATTCGTCGCGGCCAATTTCGGCCCGCGTGCGTTCAATCGCGCGCTGAAGGATGGAGAGTGGATACTGTGTGCCGTGCAACGCCGCTTGCACAATCGCGGCTGCGAGCGGAGGGGGGATGTCTTCTCGCTTCCCATTGGGGACCAAAGCTTCGAGAAGAGTTCCAAGCGCGAATTGCGGAGGCAGATCGCGGCCCTTGGGTGGTGGAGTATTGCGAACAATGTAGAGGTCCTGGAAATGGCTGGCCAAGTTGCGGGTGACAACAGTCACGGTGGACTCGAACCAATCGCGGACGATGGCCCGTCCTTGTGTGCCACTGAGGGTCAACGCGTAGAAAGCGGAGGGATCGCCGATGTCCGCAAGTTTTCCGCGCCAGAGGGAGCGATAGAGTTCTTTCACTTCGTCAGGGTTGGCTTCTAGAAGGCCTGCGAATGCGGAGCAGAAATCGGAATCCGATTTTGGCGACCAAAAGCAGACGACCGTATCCGCACTCAACTGAAGGTTGCGCCGGGGCCAAGTTCCGCCCGACTGCTTAGGATAGGCGGGATGCAAGAGCCGGTTGAGTGCCGTCGAGCAGGACTCGGCAGCATCCCGAGAGATCGGCGCGTTGGCATTGCCCTCCCAGCCATAGGATTTGAAGGCATCCTTATTAAATGAGACGAGGGCAACGCCGCTGGTTGTGCCGCCGGGCAGCTTCCGGACCAAAGGAAAAAGATCATTAGTCTGTGTTTGTTTCCCGGATACGAGACAGATGCTCGATGGGATCTCTTCAGAACTTGCAGTCCTGCGTTTCTGTTTCCAGAAATTGCGGATCAAGTCGCGCTCATGAACGAGTTGCTCGGTGTCAGGAGAGACGAGGAATGCAAACAAATCGTTGGAATTGCATTTCTCCTCAAGAGTGACTTTCACACGGCCTTGCGCCACATCTTCCAAGAACTTAAGAACAGCAACTGCACCCTGCTCATTTGTTTGAGCAGCGCATTCGGCGATCAGTTCGCGAAACGCCGCGGCCTTTTCTTGTCCTTCATCGGACGAGAATTTCTTGTCCTTGGTGGAAAGACCAAAAACATATTTCGCATTGTCCACAAAAAAGCTTGCTGGAGCCTTCGTTCCGGACCTCCCGGTGGGCTGCCTGGGAATCATAAACGGCTTGGCGACTCCCTTTGCTGGTCTTTTCCCTTTGCTCGGCTCCGTCACATGGGTGCCCACAATGCCGAGCAGTTCCCCCTTGGCTGACAGGCGCACCAGCCACGCCACCGGCCTGGGTTCGAAGTCCGGGTTTTCCATCAGACTTTCTTTTTGTGCCAAATCGTAGAGAGCTTGCAGGATCATGCGGCACCTCCGGCTCCCGAGTGCAGTGTCGCCAGAGCAGACTCGGCGTCCGGCGGAACGTCCAACACTCCTTGCCGGAGAGAGGCATCAAAGAAGATCGCAACATTTGCCTTGGTGCCGAATGCGATATCCCAAAGCACGATCCCAAGATGACGATCCTCTGCAATCGCAGGCGGGGGATTATCGGCGGGGAGGACTTCGGCAACAAATTCGCGGCAGCCGAAGTAGGGCTGGTGAAAATGCTGCCCCTTGGCGACGCGCCGCTCAAACATCTCAACGAACTTGTTGATGTTGTCGCCGCCTCCCGCGTGGCCGGTCAGTACAAAATTCGCTTCGATGACATAGTCAACATCCGCTAGAGCAACTGTGTTGCGCTGGGCTCGGTCTTCGTCCGCAAAGAAGACCGGCACAGGCCCACCGTGAATCATGGTTTTCGTCGATGGAGCGGGGGCCTTCGAGTTAACTTCGTTGCGCCGAAACGCCGTGAACTTGATCTCATTCAGAACGTGAATCCGGTTGACCTGCCACTGGATCGCAGGCTTCCAAAGAACAGCTTCCAGTAGGCCACGAGCTGCCGAGGGAGTCATTACGGGGTAGGAAAACCGTTCCACCTTAAGTTCCGGCCGAGTGAAGCAAGCGAGAGGACCACGGGCGCGCGCCCGCAGGGTTGGGCCTTTCGTGACACTCATAAAACCTCCTTTCGTATGAGGGCCGGTGGCGGAACTAAACGATCAAACCCTCGACATTGGGCAAGAGTTCATCGCCCACCACCAAGCCGTACTTCTTGTCGTAAAGATCTGAAAAAATCCCTGTGACCACCCAAGTGCCTTCCAATATTTCTTGCAGCGCTCCAGCATTGGAGAGCTTTTGAAAGGCATCGGGGTAAATGTTGACAATGAACGGCTGAAGTCCGCGGGTTGTTTCCCTGGTTGGACCCAGCCTGCGGAGTTCGTCCAGACGCGCTGGAGCATCGCCAAATGGGACTACCACAGGATGGGTGAACCCGTCTTCGATCAACTGGAACTCTCGGCTGACCGAGGCAAACCGGAATTCCTGACGCAGTGTTTGAATGTCTTTGGCATCCAAGTCTTCCCCGAAATAGAGCATCCGAAAGTAATCTTCGAAGATGGCTGGATCGTTGAGGTCAAGCGTGCCTCCGTGCTCACGCAGTAAGGATTCTGTGATTCCCAACGCCCGTCTTGGAGTCCCACGCGGCGGTGCAGAGTGGGCACGAAAGACAATCATCGTTCCCCGGTCGATTCGGCCTTCGCGGTTGCAACGCCCTGCCGCCTGAACAATGCTGTCGAGACCGCCTAACATGCGATAAACCAATGGGAAATCAATATCCACTCCCGCCTCGACGAGCTGAGTAGAAACAACGTGGCAGGGCGCGCCTCGTTTAAGGGCCTTCTTGATTTCATCCAGGGTCTTTGAGCGATGAGCTGAACACATCAGAGCGGAAAGGTGGTATACAGCGCCGTCTTTCACAAGTGCTTCAAGGTGTTGGGCGGTGAACCGGGCATCTTTCCGACTATGAACGATCGCCAGCACCTGACGATGCTTCGCCAACTCAGCGGCAAGTTCGGCAGGATCGATTTCACGGGCGTCGTCGTCGGGCCAGATATACTCCACGCGCTTGAGTTGGCTGGCGAGTTGCTGCGGGCTTGGCGCAATCTCGCGACAGTCACGGAGACCAAGATCGAAGCCTGCTCGCCACCTCAATGAAGGTGGAGTTGCGGTGGAGAGCACGATCGAGCATCGATAGGAGCGAACGAGTTGATTCAGCGCATCGAGGATGCTGTGCAGGAAAGCGGGCGGGAGAGTCTGGACCTCATCAAGAACGATCACACTGCCGGCAATGTTGTGCAGCTTGCGGCAGCGAGACGGCCGGTTTGAGAACAGCGATTCGAGGAACTGGACGGTGGTTGTAACAATGACGGGTGCATCCCAGTTCTCTGAGGCGAGCTCGGCACGACTCGTGATCTCCTCACCGTACTTGGCTCTTCTTCCCTTAGGGTCCAGGTTTGACTGGTGTTCGACAACTGCTTCAGTGCCGAGCGCCTTCCGGTACACTTCGGCGTTCTGCTCGATGATGCTCGTATAGGGGATCACGACAATTATGCGACGCAAGTTGTGAAGCTTCGCGTGGTTGAGCGCGAACAACATCGCCGAAAGGGTCTTACCCCCACCCGTTGGTACCGTAAGGCTGAAAGAACCTTGTGCCTGCGATGCAGCTTCCCGACAAGCATTCGCCACATTGTGCCGCGTCTGGTTGACCGGACTGTTTTTGACGCTCGCGGGCAGAGTCGCTTGAAGGAAATCAATGTAGGAGTCGATTCGATCAACCAACGTCTTTATGCTCGGAAACAGGCCTCTTTTGCTGGCCTTCTCTGGCTGGCAGAATTCTTCCGAGTCCAGTCGATCAGCATCGACAAGTGCGGAGAACAAGAAACGGATCCACAACTCCATTCGCCGCTGATATGCCTCACGTTCGTTTCGCTCCACGGCCTGCAATACGCTCAAAAATTCTGGGAACTCTGGGATCTGCTGGCTCGCGATCTTCGCAGGAAACAAATGAGACAGATCCTGCATGAGAGCAACGTTGTCCCTCAGCCGTTCTTTCAGCGGCTTAGGAAACCCCGGTTCACTGGTAAAGTAGTCAGCGAGCCCGGCGTGATGAGCGGCAATCGCGAATGCGAGAGGTAGTCCTCGCTCTTTATGTCGTCCCGAAGCAAAAGCTGCTCCAACACCCGAATGTTCAAACTGGATCTGCTTCCCGTCCAGCTTCGCTTGAAACTCGTTCGAGTATTTGCCGAGATCGTGCCACAGTCCTGCACAGTAGCCCCAGCCTCCTGATCCGAAAGCATCCGCAAAGGCCGATGTTCTGTTGGCTACCCGATCGAGATGCTCAGATAGCTTCTGCCATTCTGACGTCGGGTGGCCTTCGACTGTCCTGGCGTAGTAAGTATTCATTGGACCTAGTTACATCGCCACCCTTCGCATGGCGTCATAGGAGGCCGCACGTTGCCCGTCAGTCCGTCGAGCTTGTGTCAAGGCGGTTGTCGCCCGAAACTCTACCAGTCTGGCCGACCTGGTGCATAGCAGCAGTGATGAGTCGCACACCGTGATGTTAGCACCTGTCGGTTGCCAACCACTGAGACCACCGCACTCTACCGAAAACAATTCGCGCAGAGCACCGTTGTGGCGACGCATCGGGAGAAGTATTTTCCGTCATCTCAGGGCTGTAAATTTCCAAGTCAGATCTGGTTCGCCCCTTATCGGAGAATCCCCTGAAAAACTGGCAAAACTGAAAATTGACAATTTTTGCTAAGCTGTAGTTGCTTGGAATTTTCCTGCGATTTTGTCACATTTCTGGTTTGCGATCTGGCTGACCGGTTTTCAGAATCGGCACGCCAGTTCTACCCGTTCCTTCGCGTGTTGTCGAATTGACCAGCCATCGCGCCGACTACGACGAAGGGCGCAGAAACTTCACTTCCTGCACACCAAACAGGTCTGACTTTCTGGCACTGATGCGATTCGCTCTGGATGGCAGTCTTAACGCATTATCTCTGGGAAACCGCGCCTCTAGAGCCAAGAGTGATGATTCTGAACACTCGCTTTCTTCAGTTTTGCCCCGCGTGAAAGGAATACCTTTTGGGCGGTGGGGTCACTCGGCTTTCTCTGGGCAGGTTCTTGGGGACCACACTGCACGTTCAATTGACAGCCTGGACGTATTTCTGTGGACGCAGGGAACTGGCATGCAGAACATCGCGGGCGCGGGCGCTTTTGCGACTCTCAACGATTCGGGCCACGTGGCCGGAACCACTGCTGGCGGTGCCTTCTTCTGGTCGCCATCCGGTGGTCTGCAGCTTTCTGGACTGCCCGGGAGCCCCAACGGAAGCGGCCTTAACAATCTCGACCAGGTGATAGGCGCTTACAACCCTCCTCCATCGTACAATTTCGTTGGCTTTTTATGGACGCCAGCAACCGGCGAAGTGCAGCAGCTCGGCACTCTGGGAGGATATGAGAGTCTTCCAGCTGGCATCAACGATGCCGGTCAGGTTGTGGGCGATTCCTACACAACTTCAGACCCCGACTCCCATGCTGCTTTCTTGTGGAGCGAAAGCACAGGGATGCAGAACATTGGGAACTTCTATCCATACGCAATTAATAACCAAGGCCAAGTTGTGGGCTGGGCTCCAGAGTCTCCGAGTGTAAATGCGGTTTTGTGGACGCAGGCAGCCGGCATAGAGGATCTGGGTGTGCTTCCCGGGGATTCCTTCAGCCGAGCCGTTGCCATCAACAACCGCGGAGTGGAATTGGACAGCCGTCGGAATCAACGATGCGGGACAGATTGCAGTCATGAAAAAGGGCGGCGTTGCATTGATCCTCACTCCAATCATTACGGTGGCACTGTCGTCTTCCGAGAATCCGTCGCTTCTCGGTCAGTCTGTAACTTTTACGGCGACGACCAATTCGATTGCCGGTCCTCCGCCAGACGAAGAAATCATCACGTTCACGGATTCGGGCACCGTGTTGGGTACTGCTCCGTTGCAGGGCGGCACGGCAACAATTGCCGTCTCAACCCTTGCGTTGGGTGCTCATCATATTTCGGCGAGTTATCCGGGCGATATCAATTACGCTGGTCGAAACTCGAAGGTCTTGAGCCAGATTGTGAAGCGATAAGGCGGGTTTATATCCGCCGCTCGCTACAATGGTATCGGCCACCCGTGCCGCTTCCACAGCGAACGATTGGTCAGTGGCGTGATTTTCACAGGAGCAGTGCTACGAAGCCGTGAAAGTGATCGACGGCGTCCAACTTCGATCAAGACGGGAGAACAAAACGGAGAACAATTTGTGCCGAATGAGAGCGATGAACCCCGAATAGGAGCCCCCGACTCCGACTATAAGCGTCTGAGAACATTGTGCATCACGAGTTTATGAGCGATTGCTAAACCGTTATACGGGCTAACACCTGTATCGAGGGTTCGAATCCCTCCCTCTCCGCCAGATTCTT